>Ga0209628_10000225_pt1 | contig 33441 bp, 31 predicted proteins | sample TergutCu122P4_FD_187285 | JGI IMG/M metagenome (GOLD analysis project Ga0209628, IMG submission 187285) | Cubitermes ugandensis P4 segment gut microbial communities from Kakamega Forest, Kenya - Cu122 P4 (SPAdes) (version 2) | ecosystem: Host-associated > Arthropoda: Insects > Digestive system...
CCCATTTTAACATTCGACACTATTGTCGAAAAACACAAAAACAGAATTTTTTCCTAACCTGTTGTAATATAAATGGTTGCAACAAAAAACAATCGTTTTTTTTGCGACAAGTTACTTAACGGCGTAGAGTGGCGTGTTCCTGTTTCTTTTCGCCGTCGTCGGAATTTCCGTTGCGGAGGAAATGAAGCGGGAGATTCCGCAACCGCAAGTCGATGAGCGGGTCGAACTGCTCGGCATCGTTTATCGCCTTGCCGGAGCATCGGAATACCAATGCGACTCGTTCAAAGAATACGATGACGCCATCAATCGGCACTTTGCCCCGTTCAAAAATCATCCGGTAGTTCTTGTCGCAAAAGTATCACGGTCCACGACCGGTATCGGGTATAACGCCGTCGTCGATTACGCCATCCACCTTTCCATAGAAAACGGACGAGTTATTTTTCCCGGCGAGGATTCGGAGATCACTTTGGAAAAGCTGGAACCGCGATGGAACCGGCAAACAGCCCGGCACTTTGCGAAACAACTTGACGACTTTTACGTCAAGAGCCGGTTTCACGAGTTTTTCGAATCGCACCGCGAAGTCTATCAAAAAATCGAACAGCAGATCAAGACGATCAACGACAAGATCGACTATGCGTGGTACAAAAGGTTTTACGGTGACGCCAATCTGGAGCATTTTCACGTCATCCTCAACTGCACCAGCGAAAACAACGGATACGGTGCCCGTTGCCGTTTCAGGGACGGACATGAAGAGTTTTTTGCCATTCTTGGCGTCAACGGCCCTGAAGCCGTCTATCGGGAAGACGGTTTCATTGCCTGGACGATCCATGAGTTCAACCATTCGTTTTGCAATCCGCTTGTCGAGAAACACCTTGACGATTTGAAACCGGCGGCGGAGCGGGTTTGGCCTTTTGTCGGCGGCATGATGACTCGCCAGGCTTATCCCGAGCCGAAGTTCATGTTGAATGAATACCTGGTCAGAGCTTGTGAAATCCATTACTTGCGGCATCACGGAAACAAGAATGAAGCCGATCTTCGTCTCCAGCACTATCGTAGCCTCGGTTTTCTTTGGATTGAGGAACTGGTCGCTTTACTGGACCGTTACGAAAAAGAGCGGGACAAATATCCGACGCTCGACGACTTCATGCCGGAAATCGTGAACATGCAGAATGCCCTTGTCACCGATGAATATATTTCCCGATTACAAAAGCGGGAAGAAGATCGTCCCAAAATTACGGCTCTGAATCCACCGAACGGGGCGAAGGATGTTGATCCTGGTATCACCGAAATTTCCGTAACATTTGACCGGCCGATGAACGGCGGCATGTCATGGTGTTCGAAAGACGGTCATGCGACGTTTCCGACACGGAAACCAGTCCCGGCGATTTGGAGCGACGACCGTTTGACCTGCACGCTGGGCGAAATCACACTGGAACCGGGAAAAACGTACAATATCTGGCTCAATACGGACACAATCGACGATTTCCGTAGCACCGACAACATTCCGCTCAAGCCGGTGCATTACACCTTCACAACAAGGGCGGAGGCCACGGAAACAAAAGAAATCGAATAAGGAGATAAAATGAAATGACCAATCAGGTGCCATTTTCGCTAACCGTAAATTCAATCAGAGCCGCGCACGCAGTAAGCGGTGTTCCCGGTGGTAACGTGAAAACCGCTTACTCCGTGCGCGGCTCTGATTGGGATGGTTCGTTGACGAGTTCAAGTCAATTTATTAACGTTGTATGGTATAATAGAGCCTCGGTCAACCACAAAATTTAACAAAACCTTACCCATGAGATTTTTATTGACTTTCGTTTGTGTTTTCGCTTTATCTTCCTGCACTTGGGCGGCGGAGGAGCCCGATTATCTGCCGTTAGGCTCGGAAAAAGCGGCGGGAATCGTTGACCTGGTCCTGATTTATCAGGGCAATGCAAAACGGCTACCGTGGACCCAGGAGCAGTTTCGCCCCTATTTGACCTGGACCGATCCGGAAACGAACCAAGAGGAATGGTTGTTCGACGGTTTTCTCTTTCTTGATCTCTCCAACGGCACCGGCACGATGTACGCGAAAGGATACAAACAGAAACCGGCGACGAAAGAAGACTGGCTCTGGCATCTTGACCGGGTTTTCGAACGAGACCTTGCCGTTTCCGCTTTGGATCAGGAACTTACCGAAACGATTCAGCGGCTCGGACCGCCGCCGCGAAAGAGGCAAATCGTCCTGATGCTTCCTGAACCGATTATCGAAACGGAAAACTGGGGCGAACTCGACGGTAAACCGCTTGATTTCAAAGAGACCCCCGACCGGATCGCCGCGACGAAATGGTACGTCGACCTGCTTTTTGAGCGTTGGGAAGACGGCAAGTTTCAAAATCTCGAATTGGCCGGATTCTATTGGCTCGCCGAAGAAATGGGAAAATCGGACCAGGAGTTGGTTCAAGCGATCGGTGATTACGTTCGCTCCAAACAAAAACGCTTCTTCTGGATTCCCTGGTGGAACTCGCCCGGCTCAAAGATTTGGCAACAGCTCGGTTTTGACGTCGCTTACCAACAGCCGAATTACTTTTTCGCAAGAAGCGAGATGCCGGTTACACGGGTTTCGGACGCTTGCGATTTTGCGAAGAGTCGAGAAATGGGTCTGGAAATGGAATGGGACGGACGGTTGTTTAGCGACACGGACAATTTCCTGCCGCGTTTCGTGAACTACTTTGAATCGTTTGAGGAAAAGGGAGTTTGGGCCCGTGCCGCAATTGCCCATTATGTAAGTGCTATCGGCATGGTTGATTTTCAAAAATCGCAAGACCCCCGGATCAAAGAGTGGTACAATAAATACTGCAAAGTCTTGTCGCAACGGCAGAAACGATAAACATTCATTCCGTGTCGAAACTGCGGTGGTCCGTTTGAGTGAATTACGAATTTTTTTCCGCTGACACCGCTACCGGCTCTCATTTCTCATTTCTCATTTTGGTTATGCCCGACTGGTTGAACCCGATTTTTGTTCTGAAAACACAACGTTGGTTTGTGTTGCTGAGAAAATTCGGACCGCTTGGGCTGCTTCTTTACCTGTTGGCGTTTTATTGCTCCTGGGGGTTCTTCTCGACTCACGACGTGTACGATTTTGATTTTGAAGGCCTTATTATCGTCGAATACTTTGTCGTCGGTTTTCTTTGCTTCGCCTCCTGTTCAAGTTCGGTAGGCTACCTTCCGAAACGTTACATTGACGAAGACCTGATCCATTACACGTCTCTTTCCGACAGGCAGGTTCTTTTCGGATATTTTTACGTCGGCTGTTTTTACTCCGGGCTGGCTTGTCTCTGCGGTACGGCAATTCATCTTCTTTTTCTTCCCGGCCTGGGCATTCAAGGGCTGATTCCACTACTCCATTTTTTTTCGCTTTTTCTGATTGCGCAAACGCTGAACCTGCTCCAGGCGTCGTTTTTCGCCGGAGTGCGAAAGCAACACGAGTTTATCCTGATGGGGCTGGCGATGTACGTAACGCTTATCATCTTCGGGCACAGCATCTTTACCTCCATCGCCTGTTTTGACGAGATTTATTGGAAGTACGTCCCTTTGTACGTCCCGTCGGTTTCCCTTTGCGCTTACGGCCTGATTTTATGGAACCTCAAGCGAAAAGTTTTCCTCCCATGGAAAATGTTTCGGACAGGTCTCGCCTACACGATTCTCGCCGAGGTACTTTCATGTATCGTTAGCCGTTAAATGAACATCGTTTGTCCCGGAATCGGAACCGGATAAATTCCTTTTTCGTTCGGGATAACGGGCGGGGCCATTCCATCCCTGCATTCCGCCGGATCGGGGCCGAAACGGAACTTCGAATTGTAAGCGTCCTCGTAATTGTGCATTTTTCCGGTGTAGCAGGCAAGCTGTCCGAGGATCGCCGTCATGGTGCCACGAATCAGGTGTTCGCCGGAAATGAGCGGTTTGCCGTCCTTGATGGCGTTGTTCAAGGCGATTTGCTCCTCAAGATGTCCGCCGTGATAAGGACCATCGTACTTCCAGATTTGGTTCCCTTTGGAATCCACGATTCTTGCCTCGTTCCATCGTACCGTTCCTTTCGTACCGATCACCAGGTCGTCGTACTCGTCGTAACACCCGACGGTCGTTCGGCACATCGCATACAGTCTGACACCATCGGGATATTCGTACACGGCGGTATGGTGATCGAACACGTCGCCGAACTCCGGGGCAATCATCGAGGAGCGGCCGCCGAGTCCAAAGCAGCGGATCGGGAGTTTGTCGTCGCCGAGCACCCAGTTCATCCGATCAAGGTTGTGAACAAGCGATTGCGTGACATCGTCGCCGCAAAGCCAGCGGAAATGGTATTGATTGGCGACTTGATTATCCAGCTCGCTTCGATGCGGAACCGGCGGATAAACACCGTAAGGCGCGCGGAGAAACGTCGATTGAATCATCTTGACGTCGCCGATCATCCCTTCGCGGATTTTTTCGATGGTTGCATGCCATTGACCGCACCAACGGCTGTGCAAGCCGGACAAAAAGCTGAGATTTTTCTCCCGTGCGATTTTGAGAGCGTCTTCAAGTACATGGATTCCGGCAGCGTCGATGGCATGTGGTTTTTCGACAAACACATGCTTTCCGGCGGCTAGGGCGGTCTTCGTGTACAAGGGATGAAACGCGGCGGCACAAGCGATCAGCACCAGATCGCAATCGCTTTCGATGACCCTTTTGTAATTCTCGAACCCGCTAAAGCACTGTTCCGGTTTCAGATCAATACGGTCGCCGAAGTGATGTTTCAATGCGGTTGCGTAATTTCCGACCCGTTCTGCGACGTAATCGCCCATTGCGACGACTTTTGCCGTTTTATCGTATTCGAGAACCTGGCCTAACGCTCCGGTTCCGCGACCTCCACAGCCGATCAGGCCGACTTTCAATTCATTCGTTCCCGCCGCATGAGCACTGCGGGATAAAGCAAGTACCTGCACTCCGGCCAACACGGCGGAGCCGGCTTTCAAAAATTCTCTTCGTTTCATGGGAAATAGAAATTGGGAAATGGGAAATAGGAAATAGTTTCATAACCAACTCAAAGTGTAAACGAAATGGTAATGAAACTGGAAAAAGTGTTGAAGTTTAAGGGCATCGGGAATCGGGAATCGGGAATCGGGAATCGGAGGACGTTTTTCACTTATCATCTATGCCCGATGCCCCATGCCCTTGACTGTTTTGAGTACCCATTTGTTTACGGTTTGAGTAACCAATCCGTTTACACTTTGAGTTATTGAACCGTCGTCTGGACGGTAATCTCGAAATCGATGATTCCCCTTCCGTTTGTAAAAACGACACCGGACTTGTCAGGTAAAAGTTTGCCAACGGATGTTTTCGTCAATTGCATCCCTTCCGGAAGCGGACAGTGTAAAACCGTCTCAACAGGCGGCCTTCCTTCGGGGAAATGGATTTGTCCAACCAATCGGGAACGGTCGGCGTCAAAGTGAACGTGATAGGAAATTTTACCGAAGTGTGTCGAAGCATTTTGTATGCCCACCGGTTCGCCGCTTGACAACCAACCACGAGCAATGCCGCGAGCCAAATGGAGCTTGTCCCCTTCTTCCATGACCAACATATCACGTACATAACGCACCACCGCGACCGGCGTCCACAGGTGCTGCATATCGCCGGCCACCTGGTGCGTGCCCGGAAATTGCCCCTGTTCTTCGCACCAAGCGTACAACGGCGTACCATGGTTCAATACGGCATAAAGGTAGGCAACGGCCATATCCGATTGGTCTTTTACCAAATGAACCTGTGCGTAATTGTCCAATGCAATGGCGACCCAGATACCGTCAGCCATAAAACCCGAATGAAGGGGGATGCCGCCGGGACTCATGTTTCGTTCTATCCGGTGAAGCGTATTGGCGATCAACTCATTATCCGGAAACAATCCTGTCGGAGTGACGGAATAAGCCAATCCATAACTACTTCCGGAGATTTTCCCAGGCACCGACGAAAGCCAACGCGTACCATCAGGATCGAGAATAGCACCACGTTCCATCGCATTCATCAAATCTTCTTTCGCCGATAGATGGATTGCTCGCAATTCTTCCGCTTCTTTTTCCTTTCCGAGTATTCTTGCCGCTTTTTCGGCTAAGGAATCCGCATAGACCGCTAAAATATTGGGCGTATAAAAAATCCCGTAATTGCAACCATCGTCGATCAACCCGCTGTCTCCCATTCCTTTGGGCATCAACCCGTATGTTAATGGCCGTTCGCCGGAGGGGAGAAGCGTTTTTGTACGTTTACGCATTTTGTCCTGCCAACGGGAGGCCGCCGCCATTTGCGGATAACGCTTTTCGAGAAACGATTGATCTCGTGTAAGAAGGTAGTATTCCATGGCGGCCCATGCTTTGAAACCGGTGGTTCCCCACATCAGGTGGATCCACCCGCCAAATTCCGTCCAGTCGCCGTTTTCCTCCTGTAAGTCCCAGCTGACCCGAAAGCCTTTTTCCGCTTCCTTCTCCAGTCCGATTTGTGCTAACGCAACCGCCGCCGCCGCCGTTTCTCCATAGGAATTCGGACCCGTACGATAGGTATCGGTGCCGGGAACGGTAACGATATAACCTCTTCCGAGCGGTTCACGCATCACAAAGATATCGGTGATACCGGCATAAAAAGCATTGGAGACCCTTTCGTCGGGCACTTGGATTTTACTCACGGAAGCGAGCAAATCTTCCCAAACTCGACGGCCTTCCTCGAACTGTGCCTGCCAGTCTGTTTTGCGTAAAACATCCAGATCGCGGTGAAAACTGTTGTAGGGACGTATGACCCACCCGTTCCGTGTTTCGCCGGGTGCTACGTTCCAGTCCATGTTCATCTGACAGACATTCGCCGGATTGATCGGGTAGGAGTCGGCACCCGTTCCCAGAATGAGCACCTTATCGGCAGGGGCCAGCCAACCCGCCAATAAATTGTCCGAAGCCGCCGTTTCGTCAACCCAACCGAAGTTGTAACCGGCATTGGGCGGATGGTTACATGGCAGACGGACATGTTGGGGCTGATCGGTTTTATTGTGAATGGTTACTTTGGCCACCGTGGCCTTTTCAACGCCGCTGATTTCGAGCGTTAAATCCACTTCGTCGCTTTCATAGACGTTCTTCAGGATGGGAAGATATCCGCCAACCCGACTCCACGAACTGTGCTTGAAAAGTTTTCCATTCAATTCGGGTCGAATGCTGACTCGCCATTTGCTACTGTTGTCGCCCAACGAATCATAGGGATAAAAATCCATATTGTTATACGTCCAGGCCAACGACAGAGCACCAACTTCCACGTCCACCAGCGTTTTGTTGCTACTGTCGGGCAGACACACCGTCAACCGGTGCGGCGTACGAAACGCATAGAAGAAATTCACCGCTTCGGTCAGCCAGGTAAACCTGTTTTCAATTTTATTACCATCCGCTTCCGTATAAGTGTAACGGAAAGTGTATTCACCGTAATCCGGTAAAACGAATTCAAAAGGAAAAATATTCCGTTTCGCAGGATCAAGCCGGACGGTCAAGGCACGGTCAAAAGCCGTTACACCGTTCGGGTGCAACACCTGGAGTTGGATTTCCCCGTTCCGTTCTGCTTGCCCCCTGTTTTCCAAATAAATATTGACACAAATTTGGAAAGGGTTTTCAGGGGTATGCTTGACCACCGCATAATTATCTTTCACAATTTCTGAAAGACGGGGAGGAGACGTTTGCGCTACAACTATCCCGTTGAAAGCCAGCAATGCAATCACCGCAAAAAGTTTAAATTTCATTTGATTCGATTTCCTGTGAGATTGATTTTAAGTGAACCCAATCAGAGCCGCGCCCAATCAGAGCCGCGTCCAATCAGAGCCGCGCACGTAGTAAGCGGTAACCCTGGTGGCAACGTGAAAACCGCTTACTCCGTGCGCGGCTCTGATTGTTTGTGGTTCGTTGACGAGTTCAAGCAAAACGTCAATTTATTGACGTTGTATGGTGTTTGTTGTTCGGACATTGCTTCTTTCTTTTATTTGAAATGCTCTCCGGTGAGCCCACGTAACAACGCCATTGTACATGATTCTCCCTGTTTTTCAAGCGGAAATCAATTGTTTTCCAGCACGACGGACTGCTCAATATCCCCGCTTCCACCGATGTGAAAATAGGCGGTCTGAAACAGAATTAACGGTTGTTCCGGTACAACTCTTTTCACCGTTCCTACAACGGGCTTTTTGCCGATTCCCGAAAGATAGGATTCTTTCAATTGTAACCCGCTATCATAAATATTCTGAGGATGCGACGAGACCGTTTCTTGTTGTGTTTATGCTTCTTCCTTGCGATGCTTGCGAAAACGGCCCGTGTTTTCGCCGAACAGGAAGTTTGGATGCTCGATTCCCGCTGTGCGCATTGGACGTGTGCAAACGATGAAGAGTACAAAAAATTAAGAACCTATCGTCTGGAAAAGTGTCCGTGTCACCTGGGGCATTGGAGCCAATCCTCTCAAGAAGAATTTTTGGAAACGGCCGATCCGGACGTTCCGTTGATTATTTTCGTGCCCGGTTATTCCTCAACGCCGCAGCAGACGGTCGATGTCGGAATGATGCTGGTGCGGCACTTCGATCCCCAAAAATCGGGGCGAACCGTGTTTTGGAATTGGCCGTCGGAAAAACAATCGACCCTGATTACCCAGCTTGGTCAGGACATTCGCGCAAAAATGTCGGTTGCGTCGGCCAGTTCCGATTATCTGGCGATGTTCTTGCGATCTTTGAAACCGAACAGCAAGGTTTGCATTTTCGGCTTCAGTTTCGGAAACCGAATCGTTCTGGACGCCGTCGAACGTTTGGGAAACGACCGCCCGGAAGGACTGCGGATTCGGCTCGTTCTGGCAGGAGCGGCAACGGACCGCAATTTCCTTGCCCGGAATCATCGCAACGGAAACGTCCCGGAAATTGCCGAAAAGATTTTGATTTTTTTCAACCCCTTTGATCGGGCACTCTTTGTTTATCCGCTCATTTACGGATCCGACTATCAACCGGAAGCACTCGGACAGTACGGACCGCCGCTCGGGGCAATATTACCGCAGTTTCGTCACAAAATCGAATCGGTGGACGTTTTTTTCGAGGTCGGAGTTCGGCACATTACCGCCGTAAGCATGGAGGCCCCGGCGTTTAAGCAGAGAATTGGAACGTATTTCTTTTTCGAAGGGGACAGGAATAATGAGGAGTGGAGAGTGGGGAGTGGAGAACTTTCTTCGCAACCGGTTTCCCCGTCTCCGCTTTCCACTCTTCGTTCTCCACTCTCCACTCCCCATTGATTCATGAACACTTACGACAAGCATGGTTACTCGTTCGTTTATCCAGAGAACTGGCAACTTGACGAGAGCGAAATGGAGGAGGGAGCGGGTTCGGTTTCGCTCAGTGCGCCCGGCGGCGAATTTTGGGTTCTCACGGTTCGTCCGGCGGGATTCGATCCGACGAAACTTGCCGACGACGCCCTGGAAACGATGGTCAAGGAGTACCGCGACATTGAGTATTCCGCGATCAGTCGTGACATCGCCGGTTACACACTAACCGGTTACGAAATGAACTTTTTCTTTCTCGATCTGACGAGTACGGCAATGGTTTTAACATATTCCGACGAAAATCGCACCTTTGCGATTTTTTGGCAATGCGGCGATGTGTTGGCTCTCACGCCAGAACCGGAATCGTTTTCTTACGAAGACGTTTTTGAAGCAATGACGACATCGCTTCTTCGCAATCTTTCTCGTACATAATCGGAGAGCCGTCAGGCACCGAACGGATTTTCGATGAAGCCGCGAATTCGGGCTTGGAGTCGTTTCAAAATCCGTTCAAGGTTTTGCCAAAAATTTTAGTCCCCTTGCGTTCGACATGGGAAATATGGTAGAATGCCCGCTTGTCGAACGGACCGATGCACAGGGACGTTACCTAATTTCACGGCTACACCCCAAAATAGTCTCCTGTTTCCGATTTCCTTAAATTTCAACACTCTTTCCAGTTTCATAACCAACTCAAAGTGTAAACGAAATGGTATTGAAACCGAAGAAAGTGTTGAAATTTAAGGGCATCGGGCATCGGGAATCGGGAATCGGAGGAAGTTTTTCACTTATCACCTATTCCCGATGCCCGATTCCCGATGCCCGATTCCCGATGCCCTTGACTGTTTTGAGTTACCATTTGTTTACGGTTTGAGTAACCAATCCGTTTACACATTGAGTTCCTTTACAAATTACAACTATGAAAAAAATCGGCGATTGGATTAGCGGACGTGTTTTTCAAGCGGTCCACGGCCATAATTTGGTCTACAATACCTGCTGGGAAGACCCCCGGCTCGACAAGATTGCACTGGAACTCGGCCCGGAGGATAATCTCCTGGTCATTACTTCCGCCGGGTGTAACTCGCTTTCTTACGCTTTGACCGGTCTGAATCACATCGACGCCGTCGACATGAATCCGCGTCAAAACGCACTCCTGGAGCTGAAAATCGCGGGAATCAAGCACCTCGATTATCCCACGTTTTTCAGAATGTTCGGCGATGCGAAGCTCCCGAATGCCCGGGAGATTTACCGGTCAAAACTCCGTAGCCACCTTTCCCCCTGGTCGCAAATGTACTGGGACAGGAAAATCAAAAAGTATTTCGACAGTCATCGCAAGTCGTTCTATTTTTGCGGCACCGCCGGGGCGTTTGCGAAAATCATCTGCTCCTACGTCGACCGGGTCGGCAGGTTCCGGCCTGCCGTGAGCGCACTCCTCAACGCCAAAACGATTGAGGAACAAAAATCCATCTGGTACGACGACATCCGTAAAAAACTCTGGTCGCGCCCGATCAAGTTCCTCGTCAATCGGGACACGACGCTTTCCATGCTCGGCGTTCCGAGAGCGCAACGAAAACAGATTGAAAAACAGTACGAAGGGGGAATCGTCAAGTTCGTCATGGATTGCCTTGACGCCGTGTTCGGGGAACTGCCGATTGCGGACAACTACTTTTGGCGGGTCTATTCGACCGGACGTTACACGAGAGAGTGTTGTCCGGAATATCTCGAAGAGGAGAATTTCCACAAACTCAAAGGAGGGTTGGTCGACAAAATCAGTGTCCACACGGACACTGTGGAAGGGTTTCTCCGGAAGACGGACCGTAAAATTTCCCGATTCGTGCTACTTGACCACATGGATTGGCTCTCGGACCAGCTTTACGGTGCTTTGGTGTCCGAGTGGGACGCAATCCTGGACCGGGCGGCGGAAAAGACCCGGATTCTCTGGCGGAGCGGCGGCCTTCGCACGGAGTACATCGACACGGTTCCCGTCGAGAAAAACGGTCAAAAACGGATGCTTGCCGAGTATTTATCGTACAACAAGGAACTTGCGGCGGAATTACACAAAAAAGATCGCGTTCACACCTACGGGAGCTTTTACATTGCCGATCTGGTGGAACCGCGTTAACGTGCGATTGAGTTTTTCCATTCAGTTTGGTACAGCGTGTTTTGAGTACAAATGACGGTCCAAAGAATTATCGGTTCCCCACCAGAATCTGTGGGCAAAAAAATAGGTTTTTTGAGGTATGTGGAACAGAAAAGTAGATAATGGACCTTGAAAGTAAAGTATTTCAGTCACGTTGTATCGAAATAGTACATCTGGAAATATCTGTCAAATTTGAACCTCACTTTCTCGGCCACAAAAACAGTTGTAAGTATTTGATACAAAAGCAGTTAGCTTCATTTTACTAAAAAACCACCCACAGATTTTGGTGAGGAGGCGAATTATCAGGCGAGTTTACGTGGACGGCTGTGCCATCGGGGGATTGTTCAATCAGTACGCAGAGCAAACAAAGCCTTTCTGGGACGCCGTTCAAAATGGTGAAATCACAATCATCGTTTCGGATGTGTTCGACCAAGAAGTTGAAAAGGCTCCTCAATGCGTCCGTGACTTTTTCGATGCGTTGCCGGAATCCCAAATGGAGCGTGTTGTTTCAACCGATGAATCGGACGCATTGGCCGAAAAATACATTGCTGAAAAAGTCGTTGGCCCCAAAAGTCTCGCCGATTGCAAGCATATCGCTCTTGCGACGCTTGCCAATGCCAGTGTGATTGTGAGTTGGAATTTCAGTCACATGGTCAATAAGACCAGAATCCTTGGATATAATGGCATCAACATGAAGTTAGGCTATCCTCAAATCGACATCAGAACCCCCTACGAGGTTATCAATGACGAAACGTGAAATTGTTTGGCCGGAACCGATTCCCGGCTTCGACCCTGTAAAATGGAAAAGGCAGGTCCACGCTGAAATCGAGCGAGAAACCGAAGGTATGACGAAAGAGGAGGTACGCGAATACTTCCGGCAAGCCAGTGAGCGTGGCAAACAACGCCGAGCGGAACTTGCCAACCGCCAAAACGAGAAAGTGGGAATTGGGAACAGTTGATATTACACGATCGTCAGAGAGTACCATGAAACACATGAAAAAGGAATTTGCGTAAAAAACTTCGTAATGTTCCAAGAAAATTCTCTTCAAGCCTCGGTTTACGATTATCCGTCGTATTACGACGTACTTTTCAGCTTGTCGTGGAAGAGGGAGTATGAGTTTCTTCTTCACGCATTTGAAACGTACGCATCGATTCCGGTCAAACGGGTTTTCGAACCGGCGTGTGGGACCGGACGCTTTCTTTGGCGTTTGGCGAAAGAGGGATTTCAGGTTCGCGGACTTGATCTCAATCGAAAATCGATCACATTCTGCAACCGGCGTATGAAGCGACACGGGCTTGCCGACGCTGCGTTTTACGGCAATATTGCGGTGGACCTCAAACTGAACCGTCCTATCGATGCGGCGTTCAATCTGGTGAGTAGCTTTTGCCATTTAACGAGCGAGGTCCAGGCGGAAAACCACTTACGGCTCATGGCCGATGTCTTGCGACCGGGCGGTGTTTATTTGCTCGGACTTCATTTGAAGCCGAAAGGGGTTGCCGAATGCGAGTCGGAAAGCTGGTCTTGCCGACGCGGTTCCTTGTTGCTTTCTTCTCATTTAAAAACGATTCACGGAAACGAAAAAGAACGGATCGAAACGATTGAATTTCGGATCACCGCCCAAACGCCGAATAAAATCGTTCATTTATTGGACCGGTTCCCATTTCGGACCTACACCCTGGCACAGTTCCGGAAATTGTTACGAAAAATCGGACGCTTTGAGGTTGTGCAAACTTATAATTTTGCGTTCGAGCCATGCAAACCGAACGCATCAAGCGAAGATGTGATTTTCGTTCTCAAGAAATCTCTTTGAACTCAAAGTGTAAACGAAATGGTATTGAAACCGGAGAAAGTGTTGAAATTTAAGGGAATCGGGAATCGGAGGAAGTTTTTCATTTATCACCGATGCCCGATGCCTTTTGACGCCCTTTGACTGTTTCGAGACCCGTTCGTTTACGGTCTGAGAGAGAACAATCGCCAGAAACTGACCCCGACGGGAATCGAACCCGTGCCGCGGCCTTGAAAGGGCCGTGTCCTAACCGCTAGACGACGGGGCCATCTCTTTACGGCTTTGCCAAGCAAAAAAGTAAAGAGCGTGAATTATCTCCAAGGAACTTTTTTCGTCAAGGGGGCAGAAGTCCGTCGACAAGTTCACAAGTTCACGCCGGGCCGATAACAGACCCCAGTTGCGTAATTGGGAGAGACAGAGTATACATGGGGCTCTCCAAAGCTTCAGGTCCGATTTCCGACTTCCGACTCCTCCTAATTGAAAAATGTCCATCATTCTCGGAATTGATCCCGGTTTGAACACAACCGGTTACGGTGTTCTTGAGGCCGCCGGTCGGCGGGTCAAATTGCTCGAAGGGGGCGTCGTTCGCTCCAAGTCGAAAGAACTTGCACGAAAAGTCAAGGAAATCCACGACGGTTTGTGCGAAGTGATCGCCGCTTACAAACCGGCGGAACTCGCATTGGAAGAACTGTATTCGCATTACGACCGTCCGACGACGGCGATTCTCATGGGCCACGCTCGCGGCGTCATCTGTCTGGCGGCGGCCCAAAATGGTATCGCTGTCCATTCCTACGCCGCGACACAAGTGAAAAAAATTCTGACCGGCAGCGGGCGCGCAAGCAAAGACCAAATGCAACGTGCGATCCAACTGGAACTCGCCTTGCCGCAGTATCCCGACCCGCCCGACGTCGCCGACGCTTTGGCAATCGCCCTGTGTCACGTTTATTTGAAAGGCATCGGCTATCGGGCATCGGACATCGGAAGAGACAACGAACTTTAACCATTTTCCACTCAAAGGAACGAACCATGGATCGTCTGACACGCCGTAACTTTTTAAAGACCGGAGCGGTTCTTACCGCTTCGGCATTTGCATCTCCTTCTATACTCAGGGCCGAGTCGCTTAGCGACCGCGTTCGGGTCGGATTCGTCGGCACCGGTCCGATGGGACGTTCCGACTGCCAGTGTTTTTCCAGAATCTGCGATCTTGTTGCTCTGTGCGACCTCGACGAAAAATACGGACTGGCACCGGCAAAGAATAACGGGAACATCAACCGCCTGAATCCGGACACGTATTCCGACTATCGGCGGATTCTTGACCGAAAAGACATCGATCTCGTCGGAATCGCAACGCCGGACCACTGGCATTCCAAGATCGCCGTGGAAGCCCTGCTGGCCGGAAAACATGTCTTTTGCGAAAAACCGCTTACTCTGACGGTCGAGGAGGGAACCTTGATCCGCAACGCCTGCAAAAAATCCGGCAAAGTTTTTCAAGTCGGAACAATGCAACGGGTAAGCAAACTTTTCCAAACGGCGGTCCTGATCGTCCAAAAAGGCTTTCTGGGCGACATCAAGCAGGTCGTCTGCCACATTGACGGCGGTTTGGTGTCTCCTCCGATTCCCAAGGCCGAGGTTCCTGCGACTTTGGACTGGAACCTCTGGCAGGGACAAGCACCGCTTCACGATTACGTCGCCACCGCCGAGATGCACCCGAATTTCGGTTGTCCGCTCCATACACGGGGACACCATGAATTTCGCTGGTTCTTCGACTACGCCGGCGGGAAATTCACCGATTGGGGGGCGCACCATGTCGATATTGCCCTTTGGGCGTTAAATCAGAACGCTCCCGGTCAGGGGCCGGAAAAGTTTAACCCTGTCATTGCCGAGCATCCGGTTCCGATGAAGGGTGGGTATCCGTTGGTTCACGACCAGTATCAAACGGCCACAAAATTTCAGGTCGATTGCCAGATGCCGGACGGGATCAACCTCCAGCTTGTCAGCCATTCGCCGAACAGTTGCGGTGTTCTTTTTGAGGGGACTCAAGGCAGTATTCACGTCAGCCGCGGACGAATCAAGGGAAATGTGTACGAAAACGAAAAGGTCCAGGACAGTTTTACCGAAGAGGATTATTTATCGCTTTCCAAGGGGAAGAAACTGGACTGGAATCTCGGCGATCTCGACCGGCACAAGCAAAACATGGTCGATTGCATCAAGGAGGGCGGGCTGCCCATTTCGGACCTTGATTCCCACGTCCAGGAAATCAACCTGTGTCACGTCGCCTGCATTGCGACGCGGTTGGGACGTGAATTGGCCTGGGACGCCAAAACGGAAACCTTTGTGAACGATAAAGAAGCGAACAGCTTCCTCGCCAGGGAACAACGGAAGGGATTTGAAATTCCGCGATGATGTGCTTCGCAGACGGTTACCTTTCCAGTGAGCGAATGGGGGCTTTCCCGATGATTTGCGCCGGTCGCGGCGGTTTACGGGTGTATTCCCCCCCCTTGCGAACTTCGACCGGTCGAAACCGCTCTTTGGGAAGAATGACCGAACTGAGCCGGATTCCGAATTTGTCGCCGACTTTGACGGCTTCTCCGAGTGCGATGATCGTACGGTCCAGTTCCAATTCGAGCGGTTCATCGCAAGATTTGTCAAACTGAACTACGGAACCGATTCCCAATTCGAGAATCGTTCGGATCGGTTTTCGGCTTCTCGCAAGCACGGCGGCTACGGGAACGCGAATTTTCAGGACGCTTTTTGAAAAGCCGGACAGCTCGTCAACGCTGAGTCGCAGTTGATCTTCGAATTCGCTTCCCGCAGAAAAATCTTGTGGAGCAGGAAACGACGCAAAACCGCCCAAGGAGGAACTTAACGAAGCCGCCGCAGGTTCTGCGGCGGTCGACGCCGTTTTCGTCGCAAAAACCGCTTGTTGATTCTCGATGGGCCAAACGACCAGAGCGGTCGTTTTTTTCCCCTTGTGATCGATGATTAGCTCCGCGAAGCCGGGATCAGGCCCGAATTTGCCGTTTTTCGCGGCTTCGGCCAAATTGTCGACCATTTCCGCCTGAAAATCTTCCGGAAAAAAGTCGTCCGGCGAGATGTTCATTCCGAGTTCCTGGGCGAACGTCGACAACTTGCTCTTTCCGGTCGCGTCGGGAACTTTGCACCAGTCCGGGATTAAGCCGGTGTTCGCCGGGATCAAAACCAAAATGGTTTGCCCTTCGGCAAGAAGCGACATTACCAGGCCGGGAACGGAAAAGCCCGATTGGAGCGTCGCCAAATCAAGCGGCCCCCCTGTTCCTGCCGTAAACGCAACCTGAGCGTCAAACGTCCGTGAAAAAGCGGACGCCGCTTCACCGGCACCACCAGCGATGGCACGGAGAAAACTGTCGGAGGCGGTTGCGTTCAGGTCGGACATGGGAAGTGAGGTAGAATCCGTTATACTTTTCGGTCTTTCACTCTTTCTCGTGGAAGAAATTGCCGAAACGTCGGGTTATGACAGTGTACCTCACGATACGAGTTTAAGAATGAAAAAAATGGAAGATTAACAGCGGCGACTGCTAATATCACTTTTTTTGGAAAAATCCCCATTTTACGGAAAATTGCTCTTTACTGATTTGCCGGAATTAAGGATAATCCCCCAGCTTTTCGGTAACTTCACCCCAAAACTATTAACTAAGGAGATTCAAAGTGAAAAATAAACGAGGGATCGTATTTTTCTTGACCGCCGTATTGACCGCAACGACGCTCGGCACCGCTTTTGCCCAGCAACAAGCCGCGGCCCCAGCCGCTCCGCCCCAGGCGATTCGTACCGCCGTCGTCGACATGGTCGTTTTGCTCAGAGCGCATCCGAAACTCAACGCCGACCTGAAAGAGTTCGGTACTCAACAGCAGGGAGTCGTTACTCATTTGAGAAATGTCGAGAAGAATATTCAGGACGAAGCGAAGATAGCGATGGACCGCTTCAAAGCGGGAACTTCGGAATACAACCAGGCGATGGAAGAGCTTGAGAAGAGGATGGTGGAACTCAAAACCAGCCAAAACAAAGCTCAGCGGGAGTTAATGATTCAGGACATGAAAATCAAATACGAGGCGTTCAAGACGATTCGGGAAGAGATTCAACGATTTTCCGTGCCCAGCGGTATCGCCGTTGTCCTTGATGTTCGCGGAATTGATCCTGAAGCCGATGAGTTGACGAACGCCCAGGAAGAAGTCGGACAAACCGTCGTTTGGAATGCTTCGAGCGTGAATATCACAAGACAAATCGTCCAACAGCTCAACCAAAGATTCCAACAGTTTCCCCAGACAGCCAATGTCGTCAACGGGCAGGTCATTTTCCTGAACACGAATCAAAACGAGGCGATGCCTTCCCCCGGTCCGAACGTTCCAATACGTCCTGCCCCGGGAGCTCAACCGACGGCCATGCAGCCCGGAGCACCGCGTAATTAAAATCAAGGGCATCGGGAATCGGGAATCGGGCATAGAAGGGTCCGATGCCCGATGCCCGATGCCCGATGCCCTAAAAAAACAAATGAGTGTTGTCTCGTATTCGACTTCCGGAATCAGGACCTCCCGATCTGAAGGGGTGGTTCCGGCCCCGCATTTTCGGCCTGGTCCCAATTGGTCCGCGTCGCTGACCGATTGGGCGTTGCTGGACGACCACCTGTCGAAAGTCCGGCGTTTTCAGCAAACGCTTGCCCTTCCGACTTACGTGGAAGGATTCGGGTTTTGGACCGGCGAGGATGTTCGCGTCGAATTTCGGCCCGCCGATTGCGGTACGGGAATCGTGTTCGTTCGCACCGATCTGGACGACCAACCGCGTATTCCGGCCCACGTCCGACACCGGGAAATGAAAGCCCGGCAAACGTCGCTTTCCCTCGGAGAGGCTCGTGTCGATATGATCGAGCATCTTATGGCCGCACTGGCGATCATGCGTATCGACAACTGCGAAGTCTGGGTCGATGGAGCGGAAATGCCCGGTCTGGACGGTTCTTCCAAGCCGTTTTACCAGGTGCTCAAGAAAGCGGGAACTGCGGTACAGAAATCACTCAAGCCGGTGAAAATCGTCCGGGAACCGTTTGTGATCGGAAACGAAAAATCGTACATCGCCGTCAAGCCCGTTACTTCGTTCGAGACGGTGTTTCGGTATCACTTGAATTACGGGACGTGCCGGGCCATCGGGACGCAACATTACACGCATTTGCCGTCAAAAGACGCCTTTGCACGGGAACTTGTGAGTTGTCGTACATTTTTAACGAAAACGGAAGCGGACGCTCTTCTTTCCCAGGGCCTTTGCCAAAGAGTAACGTACAAAAACGTGCTTGTGTTTGACGAAAACGGTCCGATCGGCAACTCGCTGTATTTTCCCAACGAATGCGCGAGGCACAAAGTTCTCGACATGCTCGGCGATTTCGCACTTTCCCCGTTCGAACTTGTCGGCGAATTCGACGCCCATTGCAGCGGACACCAACTCAACGCCGACTGCCTCACGTATCTCATCACGTAACGATTTTGTCTAACTCGTTGCAGCACATAATGTTACGTCTCCCAACGCTCCTGTTTGCCCCGCCGCTTCGGGACTGGTTCGTGATTGTGCCAAAAAATCTTGGTAAAAAATTGGAGAGTCCTCTGGACCGAAGCCAAAAATCCTTGTATACTACCGCTTTCCCACGAGGTGGAGTGTTTCGTCGCGGAGCGGTCCACCCCCGGGGGCGAACTGGGTTCGACCGGGTACGGGAAGTTCAGGTTGCGTGTCGTGGTTGGTCAGCAGGCCACGTAAAAAGCGGACCATAAATTCAATTGCCGAACCTAAACTGGCAATGGCCGCCTAAGAAAAGGCGACCCCGAACTTGCGCTGCCGCCGAAGCGGCGTAAAATTCGGTCGTAATTTCGGATCGTTCCCGGTCACGTCGGACACGCCGGGGATTAAAAACTGTTGCCGAATCGTCCGCGCGGAACCGTCGTCGATAAGGGGCCGCAACGATTAAACTTTAAAGAATCGGATACACACGTAGACGCTTGTATGGAACGGCTATCGGGACGCGGGTTCAATTCCCGCCGCCTCCAGTCGAATTACGAATTACGAATTACTTCAAGTGTAATTCGTAATTCGTAATTCGTAATTAGTAAGACGAATGTTTTTCTCCGGCTGCTTGAGGTTGATATTCGGTTGTTTTTTTCCAAAGCGGCAGAAGAGAGAGATTTGATTATGAAGATTTACGTCGGCAATCTTGCCTATCGTACAAATGAAGACGATCTTCGGAACGCCTTCGAAGAGTTTGGTGCCGTGGACGCGGTGGATATTATTTCGGATCGGGAAACCGGACGCTCCAAAGGCTTCGGGTTTGTCGAAATGAAAAACAGAGCAGAAGCTCAATCTGCAATCGACGCAATGGATGGTAAGGAATTGGGGGATCGTACCCTCAAAGTGAACGAAGCACGTCCCAAGCCGCCGCGCAATGGAGAAGGCGGCGGTGGTGGTGGAGGAGGAGGCGGAGGGGGATTCCGACGCCGCGAAGGATCCTACGGCGGTGGAGGAGGGCGCCGTTAATCCGTTTGGCCGCTGCACCCTGTGCAGCGCAGTTTTGTTGCACCCTGTGCAACGAAGCCTATTCGACTACCGGAAATTGATCGAGTGTTCCGTGAACGCTTATCAATTTTCGGAATGTTTCCAGCTTGGCTTCTTCTTTCAAATCCGGCAAATGCGGGTTTTTTGGGGAAAACTCGAAGGTTCCCCAATGGAAAACCCGCCCGTTTGTAGCGACCAATTGAAATTCCGGCGGTGGTGCGTTCCATCGGATCGTGAATGAGCCGTCCCTTGGCTCTGCAAGAATTCTGATTGACGCGACACCCCCAATTTTGGCGTCTGAGCCGAGCATTGCGGCGATCTTTGCGGCTTTTTCCACGGACGAATCCCCCCAGGGATCGCCGAGACTTCCGATCTGATTCGACGGAGTACCGACAACATAAGGAAAGGCGTTCATTTTTTCCGCGATTTCCTCTTCCGATCCCTGCATAAAATAATTGGGAGGGAGGAGGATTCCGTTGGCGTCAACGGGATAAAACCCGTTTCCGTTCGGTAATTCAACCAGACAGACGGGGCTGCGATAGTCCAATTCCACGTAAACTTCGGCGGGATACCGGATTTGAACTTTTCGAACTCGTTCGATCCACGGATTGGCCGCAAAGGCGGCGGCGAGTTTTTCCGGGAGTTCCGCGTCCAAAACGGATTCTTGCGGTCCGAGTTTTGCTGCGGTCAGAGCGTCGTGGACAAGCGTTGTCGGTATCCAGGGGGGAGGTTCCGAAAGATGAAATCGTTCCGGAGCCAAACGGTATTTCTCGGAATGAAGCAAGTCCCGTTTCCAAAGGGACCATAATCCCCACCAGAATCCGAGGAAAAGGAGGATGATGAGAATCGCAAATAAAAGTTGCCGGGACATTTTTTAAGTGGGGAGTTTTTGGCCGTCGCACCCTGTACGACGCATGATTTACTTCACGGTATTCCTTGAATTTTGCGAGTAAAACGGTACAATGGCGGCGTTTCTTGTGCGTTTCGCTCTCAGTTTACAGCCTAATCTCGCTCCATGAACCCCCGCCGGAAAAAACTTCTGCAAAGTACGCTCATCATCGGGGTTGGCACCCTTTTGAGCCGGGTTCTCGGAATGTTTCGCGATGCGGCAACTGCGGCGATGCTCGGTATGTCCGTCGGCGGAATCATGGACTCTTTCGTGATGGCGTTCCGCTTGCCGGATGTAACCCGCCGCATGTTTGGTGAAGGTTCGCTTTCCGTCGGTTTTATCCCGATTTTTGCCCGATTGTGGAATTCCGACCGTCACAAAGCGTGGGTCTTCACTTCCGTCGTTCTGACCTATTTTTTCATGGTCTTAACCGTCCTGGTTGTGATCGGGGAAATTTTTTGCTCGTTCGGTATGCTTTTGTTTTCTTATCCGAGTCGGGTTTATATCGTTTCCCAATTGTCGATGTTGATGTTGCCCTATTTGATCCTCATCTGTTTGGCGGCAATCACAGCGGCTTCTCTTCAAACGCTCGGCGAATTTCGCATTCCATCGCTGATTCCGACGATTCTGAATCTCGTTTGGTTGCTTGCCATCCTCGTCATTGCCCCTTTTTTGACCAAAGACCCGCTTTTTCAGTGTTTTTTGCTAACCGGTTGTATTCTTTGCGCCGGTTTTATTCAGTTGGGAATCCAAATTCCCTTTCTTCGCCGACATGGATTCCTCTTTCATTTTCAACCGAAATCCGTAAACAAAGAACTCCGTGAAGTCCGGCGGTCTTTTTTTCCGTCCATGATCGGTTTGATGGGAACCCAATTGAACGTGTTGATTGCAACGGTGATCGCCTGGGCTTTTTCGGGAGGGCCGAACGCATCCATTTGGTGGTTGGGCCGACTGGTTCGTTACCCTCTTCAAGCCGGAGCCGCTTCCTCAATTTATTTCAGCGAACGGCTTTACGAGTTTCCGCAAGGTCTTTTGGGAATCGCAATTGCAACGGCAATCTATCCGCTTTTGAGCCGTCATGCCGCCCGGAAGGACTACCAGGCGATTCGTGAAGACCTCGGATTCGGGCTTCGAATTATTTTGTCGCTGGCAATACCGTCCGGAGTGGGATTGATGCTTCTTTCGGACAATCTCGCCCACCTTTTGTATCAGCGTGGAGCCTTTACGCCGGCAGACACGTTCCGAACGGGAGATATGATCTTTTGGTTCAGTTTCGGCGTGAGCGGTTTTTGTTCCATACCGCTTTTGGTAAGGGGGTTATATTCCGTCGGGGAAATGCGCATTCCCTTTCGTGTCAGCCTTTGGAGCGTGTTGATCAATTTTAGCCTGGGAATGCTTCTTATCTGGAAATTTGCGGAACAAGGTTTGGCAATCGCCGCAAGTCTGACAGCTTCCCTCCACGCCGTTTGGCTGGCCGTTCTCCTGGGAAAAAAATTCCGGTTAATGGATTATCGTTCGATTTTTATTGCAATCGGCCGTTCCTGCGTCGCTTCCCTGTTGATGGGGATCGTCATCCAATTGATTTTGCTGGCGATTCCTGGTAGTAGTTCAAAGCGGGATATCGCTCGTATCTTTCTCTCGACAACCACAGGGATCGCGGTTTTCGGAACCGTTTACCTTATTCTCGGTGGAAAAGACCTCTTGAAACTTCTCCCGAAAAGCAAGCAGGATGTTACGGATTTTCGGAACAGAAAGAGAAAAAACAGGAAACGGAAATAGCCGCGCACGGAGTAAGCGGTTTTCACGTTACCACCGGGGTTACCGCTTACTGCGTGCGCGGCTCTGATTGGGTTTACGGTTAGCGTGGCGTTGAATAGCGGAGGCGGCGATGCCGAGAAGCATTACCAACAGAATGACGCCGAGAGAAATCCAGGTCATTTGGTCCTCCATCCCGTAATGCTTGATGATGTCAAGGCAAAGCATTTTGCAACCGATGTAGAGCAGGATGACGATCAGCGAAACTTTCAGGTATCGGAATTTTTGGATCATCGCGGCCAGGGCGAAATAGAGCGACCGCAGACCGAGAATCGCAAAAATGTTCGACGTGAACACGAGAAACGGATCGCTTGTGATCCCGAATATCGCGGGAATCGAATCGATTGCGAACACGACGTCGGCACTTTCCACGACAAGCAATGCGATAAAAAGTGGTGTCAGAAACCACCGTCCGTCGAGTTTGACGAAAAAATGTTCGTCGTGATACTCCTGTGTGACGGGAAAGAATTTCCTGACGAGCCGGACGAGCGGATTCTTTTCCGGGTGGACCGCCTCTTGTTTGCTGAGAAACATTTTGATTGCCGTAAAAATCAGGATGGCACCGAAAAAGTAGATCATCCAGTCGAAGTAATGCAAAATGGCCGTACCGAGTCCGATCATAGCACCACGCAACACCAATGCGCCGAGGATGCCCCAAAACAGTACCCGGTGCTGATAAATTTGGGGAACGCCGAAGTAGGCGAAAATCAGGCTGATCACGAAGATATTGTCGAGCGAAAGCGATTTTTCGACCACGTAACCGGTAAAGAATTTTCCCGCCGCACTGAAGCCGTCCAGATTGGCACCACGCCCAACGTGTTCCCCCATGTGAAAGAGGTGGTGTTCGTAGAGGAAATAGACTCCGACGTTGAAAAGCAGTGCCGCCGCGACCCAAAGGACGGTCCAAAAAACCGCTTCCCGGATTCCGATGACATGCGCTTTCCGATTGAACACGCCGAGGTCCAGCGCGAGAAAAATGAACACCAAAACCAGAAAACCGAGCCAAACGAAAATGGTCATGTGTTTAAATTCTCAAAGTGTAAACGGATTGGGTATCGGGCATCGGGCATCGGGCATCGGGAATCGGGAATCGGGAATCGGAAATCGGAAATCGGAAATCGGAAATCGGAGGAAGTTTTCACTTATCACTTATCACTTATCACCTATCACCTATGCCCGATGCCCTTGGCTGTTTCGAGTAGAATTCTCTTTACAATTGCATCCGCAGTCGCAACCGCATGGAGAGCGCGAGCACCGGAAACTTGCGGCGAGCGTTCCGTTTGAATCGCCTGAACGAAATCGTCCAGTTCCAATACCAATGCGTCCACGGCTTCCCCAGCGGTCTTTGTACACGGAAACTGTTCGCTCATAAACGTCTTGGCGAGGTTCGTCGGATCGGTGCCACCCAAAGATGTCGGGCTGAATTCTCCGTTAACCACTGCGTCGGTTGCCCGGATGATTCTTGTTTCCCTCGCTGCGAAATCCATTTCGGCGGAAAGGTGTGCTGTTTGGATTCGCATGGTACGCCTCGCTTCGGAATCAACCCGGGATGCACGAATTTGTGCGACCGTCCCGTTTTCAAAGTGAATCCAGGCGTGAGCGACATCTTCATGGCCGCCCTGCATTGTGGAACCGATCACGTGAAACCCGGTCGCTTCAATCAAACGAATCGGCGAAGGAACGACCGAGAGAATCAAGTCGAGATCGTGAACCATCAAATCGTGAACGACGCCGATATCGGTGCTGCGGAACGTGTATCCGCTGGTTCGTTCGGCGGTAATCATTGCCCGAACTCCGCTTTGGACCGCTTTTAAAACGGGCTGTGCAAGTTTCCAAGCCGGATTGAATTGTTCGACGTGTCCAACTTGCAAAACTCGTTTTCGATCCCCAGCCAGTTGAACCAGCTCTTGTGCTTCCCATTCGGAAACGGCAAGCGGTTTTTCCATGAGTACATGAACGCCGGCTTCAAGGGCTTCTTTGCCGAGCGAGTGATGAAACTGCGTCGGTGCGGCAATGACGACGGCGTCCACATGCCGCAGAAGTTCCGTAGAACTTGCATAATCGGCGATTCCATGCTTTACGGCCAACTCCTTGCGTCGTTCTTCGCAGGAATCGGAAATCCCGACAAACTGAACGCCGGAATGTTTCGCCGCTTTGTCCGCATGAAAGGAACCGAGTCGCCCTGCTCCGATGACACCAAGTTTTAACATTGTGAATGATTCAAAGTGCAAATGGATTGTTTTCTCAATTAATCATCCGGAACGAATCGAGAATTTTTTCGTCGCTGTCGCCGAACTGTGAAAGCTGTTCCGCTTCAATGACGAACACGACGACCGTTTGATACCCGTTTTTGTCGGTCAGAAGGAAGTAAACCCAGCGGAGCGGCAATTCTCCGTTCACTTTTCCGTCGAGAATCACACGGAGTTCATGGTAAGTTGCCGAATTATACGATTCTTCCGCCGCAATCACCTTCGCCGAGTTCTTTTCCAGTCCCTTGAGGAGGTCGTCGGCAAACTGCTTGAGCAGCGTTGGTCTTCTCGGATCGATTTTCGGCATCGCCACGATGTTGCACTGCGCAACGAGATTCCCTTTATCAAGCATTCGCAAAAGAGTTTTGCCCGGTTCATCCTGAATGATATACCAGTTTCGCGGATGCTGAAATCTCCAGGAACCTTTTCCGTTTTCGTAACGCAATTGCAAAACCGCATCGTTCGGATTGAGACGGAACGCCTGGAGGGATTCGTCGGTCAAATTTTTCGGTTCGTCAAGCGGCGAGATTTGCACTTGAAGCCGTGCTTTCACGTCCAGGCCCGGCCCGACATGCCCGATGGAACGTTTTTCTTCGAGAAGCATCCCGACCCAATTGATCCGGTGCGCACGCAAATCAAACTGGTACTTCGCATTGACCGTCATTTCGCTGTAAGTTCCGAGGTACGCCCCCTGGGAATCGCCGACGATTTGAACCATCGCCAGGTCGTCCACAACGCTCAAAAGCGTCGCTTCCAGCGTTTGTTGCGTGATACCGTCCACATTCAGAAACGGGAGAACCGCCGAGTTCGGGATGTTCCACGAGTCGCCGATTTTCACCGGTTTTGGCGGAAGTAAAAGGTCCAAACAGAGCGTGTTGCCGGGAATTTCCTCGATCAAAAGCAACTGTTCGCTTTTGAGTGGTCCTTGCGGCGAAAACAGACTTGCTCTTTTACTGTTGATTTGGCAAACGACGAATTTATGGTTTGAGTCCAGAGACGGCGTTTGCGGTTCTTTGCCGAGTTCCATTTTCGCCTTCGCCAGTGAATATTCGCGAAGGGATTTAAGAACCGGTTTTTCCCCTGCCTGGAAATCGAGGACACGCTCTTCGTACCGAAATCCGGCGGCCACCTTGAGCGATCCGGTCGTTTCTTTTCCGTCGGGCGAGACTTGTTGCGTCGAGCCTGCCACCTCCAACAGCACTTCCACCATGTCGGTTGAACCGACCGTCCGGCGGCTCGTCAAGTCGTACAGTTCCTCCGAGATTGACTGTTCATCGGCGGCCCAAAGAGGAACGACAAGAAGCATCAAAATGAGGAACGCATAGCCCAAACAGGGCATCGGGCATCGGGCATCAGGAATCGGGAATCGGAAATCGGAAATCGGAAATCGGAAATCGGCTTTATTTTTCATTTCTCACCTGATATTTCTCATTTCTCATTTCTCATTTTTTATCGTACCCGGCATTGGAACACGACGACGCCGAATTCCCGCGGTTTGAGCGGCTGTGCCAGTTCCCAGCGTAACACCATTGATCCGGCTTCGTTCGGTTCAACGTAAAACGAAGCGGGAACGGACGATTTTGCGCTGTCCGGCAAGAACTCCAATCGCCCCGTCAAACTGTCGAGAACGGTGATATTTTGAAGAATTTCGCTTCCGGTGTTTTCGAATCGCAAGGTAAACTCGACGATTTCACCCGGTGCCGCCGTTTCTTTGTCGGCGACTTTGATCAACCGGATTTCGCGGACCGTTTGCCCATCGTCGATTTGGAACACCGTTGCCGCCGCGTCAATACCGTGCATTTCCCGCAAAGCGAGTTCGTTGGCACGGACCAAAAGCCCTTGCGCTCCCGACCAGCAAATGGCGTTCGTTTTTCCCTGTGCCAATTGGACTCTTTCCCTCGCTTCGATTTTCTCGTGCAACAAAAGCATGGAAAAACTCGTCGCAAGGTCGGTCGATTTGGTTTGGCTCACCGATTTCAAGCCTGCCATTTCTCCGCCCTGGAATCGTCCTCGCGTTCCTTCCAACTGCGTTTTTGATCTGGCGTAAAGGGCCGATTCTTCCTGGGCCGTACTTCCGGTCGGAATTGCCCGGCGTTGCGTACTGAACTTCGTCGTCCCGTTGGCCGCCGTTGCCAACTCTTTCTGTTCGTTAATCGTAAAACCTTCGACCCGCCGCACGGAACCGAAACGCGGACTGTAAACGTGAACCCGGTTCGACGGTTGGACGGAATGTCGTCCGTTATTATTTTCGTACACGACGAGCGTATCTTCCGGATTGATTCCGGCAAGTGTGAGATCACCCCGGACACTTGCCCCTGGAAGGCCGTCTCCACCGTCGGCAAGGGATTCCAGGCGTGGAAACGACTGCTCCTGGGGACGAGAAACGGCTCGATGCGCGAGGTTCGGATCGACTTGAAGCCGGTCGGTCAAGTCCTCCTTCTTCATGCTGAGTTGTCCCAGCGGCCTTGAAATCGGCTCCTCGAATTGCGTCTGCGTGAAAACAGGTCTCCGCTGCGGCTCGGCACCTCGATAAATAATGTTTTGATGATTGACGTTGGGTTGCGGATCGCCGTACGTCGGCCCCGTCGATGATTGATTTCCTTGAAAAATCGGTATTGTTTGCGGTGTAAACTGATTGGGTGTCGGTTGAGAAAACGCATCCGGTACCGGTTGCGAATAGGATGCCGGGAATGGACTTGATGTTGGATAGACCGGTTGCGGATAAGACGCCGGGAATGAATTTGATGTTGGATAGACCGGTTGCGAATTCGAAGGTGGGTTCGGGAAGGAATAGGGGCTCGGAAGGGAATTCGCCGCGAGAGGATTGGTATCCATGCTGTTCATCGAAGGCGATAGGTTTGGCAAAGCCTCTTGCTCCGATGGAGTGCCGGGAAGAGGACGCGGAACATTCACGAAGGCAACATTGGATGATCCTGGCAGGGGTTCCAGCTGAATCCAATGATTCCGAACCTCCGAGGGAATTCCTTTACCTGGTTGACCATCAATATGGCTTGTATCGATTGAAGCCATTCTGTTGGCCTGACGCACTTCGGGATCAACCCGGTAATAATCCGGCGAAAGCGGCGTCATGAACAGATAGGTCATAACGGAATTATGCTTGCACGCACCCTGTGGCGCAAGTAAGAGTATAAGGAGTAAAGTCAACATTCGGTGAGTCATTGTTTTTTAATTACGAACGACGAATTACAAATGACGAATTACAAATTCGTAATCCGTAATCCGTAATTAACAAAAGCGGGGCTTCCGAAAAAAACGGTGGTATCAGGAATCCGGGAACCGATCCGGATAACGGCAATTGGACGTCCCAACGTTTCGGCGACCGCGAGGGGATCGGCACCCGGTGCAACGTCATGCGACAAACGGTTTTCGTCCAAGCGGGCCGGTAAAGCCGTCGTCGGGCTTTCCAGGTAAACGACCCGCGTTACGAATTTCCCCGCTAGGGCCAATTCCAGGTCTTCCTGTGTCAATTCGACGATGATCGGGAACTCCAATTCCTTACCAGACGGCGGATTCAAACGACCGAGCAATCGAATCGTCGGAAACAATTCACGACCTTCGTTGTACGGAATACTATTGACACGAAAACGGTACGTCGGGCCGACGAGCAAGCCGACGACACCTTCCGGGCCAATCGGATCGACAAACGTTGTACCGACGGCGAAACTTGCCGACGCTTCCGCCAAGTCCCCTTTGGGTAATCGGATTTGGACCGGCTGAAAATACTGTTCGGACCGGATTTCTTGACCAAAAGCTGCCGTCCCCGAAAAAACGAGGACGCAGCTTAACGCAAGGAGAAAGACGTTCGAAAACCGTTTCATGTTCGATTTCAGGGCATAGGGCATAGGGCATAGGAAGGAAAAAAGGGAAAAGGACTTGTGTTTATCTATGCCCTATGCCCTATACCCTATGCCCCAAATGGACTTACTGCATTTCCGGCTGCGGTGGTGCGACGAGCGGCGTTGTTCGAACGGTCGTTGCCTGTGGGGCACGGGTTCGCATCGAAAGTTCCGGCGGGTTGGGAATTGCCAGCGATTGGTTCATATACGAATCGTTTTCCACAAACGGAATCCCTTCCATACTCAGGTCCTTATTCCCGATTCGGATTACGGCAAGGATCGCACCGCGATTTTCCGCTTCGACAATCGGATCGACGCCCGGTTCCAATTGCGTGTTGACCAACGTCCCAACGCCGGCGGTCGCAATGCTCTGGAATTCCGGGTTCGGCAGATAGACGACTTTCGTGATGAAGTTTCCAGCGGCAACCTGGTCGAAATCGTTGTCGGTAAATTCGACCGGAACCATGTTATGTGCGAGAAACGCTTGCGTTCTGGCAAACGTCGGAGCGATTTCGATGGTCGGATACAGATCGCGGCCCGGCAATGACGGAATATTGGAAAGTTTCAAACGGTACACCGCACCTTGAGCGAAATTATGGACCGCCGGGCAAACCAAGGGTTCCGAATCGAACATTCCGTGCATGGAAACCTCATAGTTGATGATGATCCCATCCGGTCCGAGGAACTGGATTTGAGAAGTCATTTGGGAGTTTCCCGTTCCGTTCATTTCAGCGTTCATCCCGCTGTTGAACCAAGTGGGGACGGCACCCGGACCAACCGGGGCCCGCATCCGTAAGTGGTCCTTTCCCAAAATACCGTGACCTTCGTGATTACCGTATCCTCCGTCACGTAACGGGGCTTGGCATCCGATTGCAGCCGCCAATATTACTGAAACTAATGTAAATACACAATATCGCATTATAGGATTCTCCCCCTTACGTATTGACTCCTCCGCTTTTTCCGGGAGCTTTGGAGCTTGACTGAAAATGGACGCAGTCAGAAACCGGCCGCGCAGGAAAACCCCGTCGCGGACAATCGGATTCTTTCATCTCACCCTATTTATCGGCATAATTGGTATAGACGGGATTATTCTTTTTTTGTAAAATCCCGCAAATTTCTGAAATTCGGAATAATCCTCAAAGTTGGTGAACAAATGGCAGGTAGCAAACAGACGGCAGATAGCAGACGGCAGACGGCAGAAACGAAAGAGAAACTGCCATCCGCTATCTGCCGTCTGCCGTCTGCCGTCTGCCGTCTGCCGTCTGCCGTCTGCCGTCTACTTGCCATCTGCCGTCTGCCGTCTGCTGTCTGCTACCTGCTGTCTATATTGCTACTTTTTACAACACTTTTATTTTACGATTCCTCTGCACCTGCCCAATCGGGAAAAAAAGTTACAAGCCGACACAGTGGTACGGAAGTGATTCAGAACGCGATTCTACGGTTTCAGAAGGTCAAAACCATCGAGTCCAAAGTACGTTTGAAATGCCGCTTTTTCGGGGAAGGATACGGCGGAAGCGGAAACTATTGCGAAAAGAGATTACCAACCTTACAAGACGCCGCCGTTTCACCGAACCGTTTTCTGCTCGATTTGAGATTCCAGGCGGACTCTCTCTCAAGTTTGGAAAACCGCTCAAGCACGCTAAAAGTCTTCACGACGGGGTCGTACCTTTGGAAATACTCACAAATCGAAAATGAAAAAAGTCTGGAGCGTGTCGATTTGGTCAAACTTCAGGACATTTTGACCAGATCGCAAAAAGGAAATGAAAGCAACAGCAGACTGCAACCGGTCGAATTGGGGGAATTCACTTCTCTGGGAGGACTGGAAGGAACGCTGAGACAGATGACCAAATTTTACGATTTTGATTCCGCATCCGTTGAAAGTGCGGTTCTCAACGAAGAAAAGCGTGCCGTTTGGAAAGTGTCGGCAAAATTGAAACCGGATATCCTCAAGGCGATGCTCGAATCCTATGGAGGAGAAACGGCAATCGCCAGACATGGTGGAGAACACATTCCCTCCGCCGTTTGTCTTTATTTTGGAAAGACGGACTTTTTTCCTTACCAAATCAGTTATTACGGCGGCGTTAAGGAAAATCCGTTCAATGATCCGCCAAGCATCGATTGGGAATACCTGAAGGTCACGATCAACGGAGACGACATCGCAACCTCGATTTTCGACTTTACTTCTCCTCCGGAAGACGTCTTTATCAATGACGTTACGGATTTTTATGCGGATCGAATTTTAAGAGGAAATTGACCTCTCATTTCTCATTTGCCACACGTCCTGAAACGTGTTGAAAATGTCTTCATGCCGATCCTTCGCAATGCTACTGGATTCCAGACAACGTCGGAAAGTTGCTTCCACGCTGAAATCGGCCAAGGTTTGCGAATCGTCGCAATAATCCCCTAAAAGCCGGTCTTTCTCCATCCTCGGACGATTGATGATTCGGAGCACTTCCAGGTTCGAATCGGCAATCGCCTGATCGATTCTCGCTTGCAGGTCGCCGATAAGATCACCTCTGTAGTCGATTTCCAGCCAAATTGTCCCTTTTTCGCTCTTTAGTGATTCGATTTCCGCCGCAATGCCCGGCCAATCTCCCTGCAACCGCTTCATTTCTTGAAAGCGGGGAACCGGAATTGGAACTATTTCCGGGCGGTTTTTATCTTTCTCCACAACGACAAGGTTGACAAACTTGTCCTGCACCGCTTCGCCGAATCCCATTGGAATCGGTGAACCGCTGTACCGGATCGTCTCCGAACCGGCCACCTTTTGCGGGATGTGCAAATGTCCCAGTGCGACGTAATCGAAGCAATCGGGAAACACGTCAACGGGAACACCGCCGAGCGAGCCGACAAACAATTCCCGAACGGCGTCTCCCTCAACGGTTTGGCCTCCCGCCGTAAAAAGATGCCCCGTTGCGATGATTGGAACGCCCAATCGCTGCTGAACCTGCGACGCCTCTTCTCCGATTCGAAGGTAATATTCCCGGACTCCCTCAATGGAGTTTTGCCGTTTTTCGTCCCAAGTTTCGCCCGGCTTCGATTTTCGGACGTCCTGGTCCCGCAAAAACGGAACGGCACACACGATCAGTTCCGGCGTGTCGGTCGGATCGTTCAAGACCAAAACGCCAGGATTCTCAATTCGGGACACAACATGAATATGGAGCGACTTCAAGAGCGTTCCCGAAGCGTCCAGGAGCGACGGCGAATCGTGGTTTCCCGCGATAATGACAACATGGCGGCAATCGGTTTTCACGATTTTCGCCAGAAAATCAAAATAGAGCTGCTGTGCTCTCGGACTCGGCGTCGTCGTATCGAAAATATCTCCGGCAACGATCAGGCAATGGACCTGTTCCGTTTCGATCCGTTCAAGCAACCAATCCAAAAACCGCTCGAATTCTTCATACCGCCGCTTCGTGTAAAGATAACGCCCTAAATGCCAGTCGGAGGTGTGGAGAATTTTCATTTTTCGATTCCATTGTGGTTCATTTGCGAAAACGCTATAATCGACGCTCCTCCGGGAGTCAACAGCCGCAAATTGATCGCAATGGAAACGACACCAAATCCGAACAAACGCAAGACCGACCCGTCTGGGCGTTCGCCCTATGCGGTCGGCTACGAATGGAGTGTGCGAATTTCTTCCATCGCTCTGGGCATGGTACTCCCGGCGGTTTTCGGAATTTGGCTTGACGCCAAGTGCGGAACTCTTATACTTTTCACGGTACTCGGTGCCATTCTCGGAATGACGACGGCACTGATCCAATTGATCCGAATCGGAAAGGATGTCTGAACCGGGGTTGTCTGAACCGGGATTCTCATAAGATTTACAAGAGGAACAGGATTGTTTTTTATTTTTTATTGGTAATCCTGAAAATATCAATAGAATCGTGGTTCAGACAACATCAACGAAAAAACTCGACGGCGTTTTGGAAGAGTTTGAAACCGTCTCCGAACCGGGGACGGTCTTTCGGAGCAATTCGCGTCCAATGGGGATGCTGTAGCGGATCAATAAACCGTTCCGGATGCGGCATCAGTCCGAACACCCGTCCGGTGGTGTCGCAGATTCCGGCAACGTCGTCCTGGGAACCGTTGGGATTGTCGCCGTGTGCATACTTCAAGGCGGCCTGTATTTGTCCGTTCCGTGCAACGAATCGCCCTTCGGCGTGCGCGATCGGAAGGTAGAGCGAATCGACACCGCGAAGAAAGACGCACTTGGAATCGACAGCCCGAAGTTTAACCCAACGGTCCGTGTAAACGCCTGACGGGTTCCAGGTCAGCGTTACGGAATTTTCATCAAGGAGCAACCCCGACTTGACAAGAGCTTGAAAGCCGTTGCCGATGCCGAGAATCAGCTTGCCGGCGTCTTTGAATTTTTGTAGCGTCTCGGAAAGGCGGCTTTTCAGTTGACACGCCAAAATTTTCCCCGCTGCGACGTCGTCGCCGAAACTGAATCCGCCGGGAAAACAAAGGACCTGGAATTCCCGGAGCAACTCCGGTTTTTCCAAAACGCGATTGAGGTGCAATCGCTCCGCTTTACCGCCGGCTTGTTCAAATGCGTAAGCGGTTTCCAAATCACCATGAGTACCGGGAGATCGAAGCAGGAGTATGTTAGTCATCGAAAGGGAGTGGAGAGTGCAAAATGAAAAGGCCCATTTTCCAAACTCATTTGAAAATGTCAAGAGGAAACGGGGTACAAAAAACTTGTCGAACAGGAGGATTGCAAAGTCCCTGGGAACGCAGGCTTCCAGCCTGCGCGAAGGTTGCGGAATGAAGTCTCCGCCCTGCACAGGTAGGATGCCTACGAACTCACTGGCAGGCTGGAAGCCTGCG
>Ga0209628_10000226_pt1 | contig 33363 bp, 50 predicted proteins | sample TergutCu122P4_FD_187285 | JGI IMG/M metagenome (GOLD analysis project Ga0209628, IMG submission 187285) | Cubitermes ugandensis P4 segment gut microbial communities from Kakamega Forest, Kenya - Cu122 P4 (SPAdes) (version 2) | ecosystem: Host-associated > Arthropoda: Insects > Digestive system...
TGCGAACTATACCGCGTGCCAGAATTTATTGAAAAGGGGGCGGAGTTCCTTATTAGAGTATCCGGCTCATCCATGTATCCTAAATACTCAAACGGCGACATTTTGGCTTGCAAAAGAATAAGGGATATTCTATTTTTTCAATGGGGAAAAATATATGTTATCGACAGTTCACAGGGTCAATTAGTGAAGCGCGTTTTTGAGTGTCCAAGCGAGGATTATATACTTTTGGTAAGCGACAACAACGAAAAATATCCGCCTTTCACAATTCCAAAAACAGACATTAGAAGTTTAAGCATAGTGTTAGGAGTGGTGAGAATGGAATAAAACAAATCGCCACCGCAAAGATTACGGATATTTGTTTTCGTGGTTGTTAATCCTTATTTGTAATCACGGTGGCGGATTTTTCAAAGTGTAAAAATATAAAAAATAATTAAAATAAAATCATTATGGAACAAAAAGAAAAAACAACATCTAATTTAGACGAATTTATTAAATACCTGAATAGCAAAACGCAATCGGGGGAATGGATGACAATACAAGACTATGTTAAATCAAACCAAACAAAACAAAATTAAATTATGCAATCCGAACAATCCCAACAAATAACAAAACGATTTTTTGAGGCATTTGCCGCCCTCAAATTCAAAGGAATCACTACAAAAAACAAATTCGCCGTTGAAAACGGTATTAACATCAGAAACTTTTGGAAGATTGAAAAACACCCTGAACTAACTATGATTCGCGTTACATGGTTGCAGGAACTTGTATTGAAATACAATATCTCTGCCGATTGGCTGCTTACCGGTCGTGGTGAAATGTTTGAAAAGAAAATATAATGGCAACGTTCAAAATATCCGTACAAAAGCACCAACAGCGCAAAACAGACGGCAAATATCCCGTATCTATCCGCCTATATTGGCAAAAGAAAATTGCTTACATCAAAACGGAGTTCTACGTTTCTATCAATCAAATTAACCAAAAGAAAGGAGCGTTTGAGGTCAAAGATACTTATATATTAAGCATTTTATTAGACAGAATTGCAAATTTTGAGCACATTAAAACGCAAATAAACATCAATCAATATACAGCATCCAAATTAGCCCGCTATTATGAATACTGCACCGTGCAACGCAACACTGATATTGACTTTCTCGTATTTGGTTTGAATTACTGCGCCCAAAGGTGCAAATCCAGTAAAAGTTACACCCGCATCCGAACATCACTTCGCAACCTGCACGACTTCACAGGCGGGCGTCTGCCCATCAGCGAACTCACATCAAAGAAACTAATCGAATTTGAAAACTACCTGAAAACGGAGCGCACAATAATACGGCAAAATCAAAAGTTTATGCCCGTAAAAACTCACCGAAAACCATGTTCCATTCATTGCATTGCAGACTACATGAGCGACATCCGTACCGTATTCAACGCCGCACTTTACGAGTACAACGATGAAGACACCGGAGACATCAAAATAAAACACTATCCATTCAAAAAGTATAAAATCCCCACGGTTCCGGAAACAAAAAAGCGAAATATAACCCCTGCGCAAATTAGAGATATAGACAAATTGGCGACAACTACAATACGAACATCCATTGCCCGCGATGTGTTCCTTCTTTCATTTCTACTTGTCGGAATGAACACAGCCGACCTTTACAACCTCAAAAAAGAAAACTACAAAAACGGTCGCCTCACGTATGAGCGACAAAAAACACGTGGAAAACGGAAAGACAATGCCAAAATTTCAATCAAAGTAGAGCCGGAAGCCGAAGCCATATTTCACAAATATTTCACGGCTAAAAACTCCGACAATCTATTTGACTTTTGCCACAGATATTCCACATTTCAAAACTTCGTTAAATCCGTCAATTTAGGGCTTAAAACAATAGCCCAAACGCTAAAAATAGATGAAACCCTATCTACATACTACGCCCGACATTCATGGGCTACAATCGCCCGAAACGATTGTAATATTTCAAAATCTGACATTGCAGAATCCTTAAATCACTCCACAAACACTATTACAGATATTTATATCAAAAAGGATTGGAAAACCATTGACAAATCAAATAGGCGTGTAATAGATTTTGTTTTCCGTGAAAAATCCGTGAAAAATAATCGTTCAAATTTACAAAAAAACGTGTAAAATTGAACGAAAATAAAAAACGGCAACCTTTGAAAAGTGCCGTTTCTGTTGGTGGAGGCGAACGGATTCGAACCGATGACCCCCTGCGTGCAAGGCAAAATCTAAATTTAATCTATTTTGTTTTTATTCAACATTTTACAAAGATTGAAAAATTTAACCCGTGAAAAAAACTAACTTTTTTCCCAAAATACTGTTTTTTTCCAACCTAATTTTTCTAAAATATCGGTCATCACATCTTCACTCAGTTTTCCCTGTTTGAAGCGTTTTTTCAAGTCGTATGCAAATTGGGGAGAAAATCCCAGAGACTTATACCAACCACTTCGAACAATCTCAATCTCAAAAACATCGCAAGTATCATATTTAATTGTCATGTTATCAATTTTTCCCAAAAGGCTATTTTTTATATTTTCAAATTCCATAATACAATATTGTTTTAATTTTTTCGTTATATTTTTGAATTTCTACTATTGTAGATTGTTTTCTTTTGTGAATTGCTTTCACAAAAGTTTGTAAAAGCGGGGTTTGCGCCCCGCTTTATTTATTGTAAATCGCTATCATAAAACTCATCATTAACACTATTTTCTGCAAAATTCGCAATGGTCTCTGATATAGTATAATCATTATATTTTTCGTTCAAATATTCAACATATTCTTCGCGTCCAGAAAATACCTTATAATCAGCGCTGTAAACATAATGATTATATCCATCTGATTTCCAAAACTCAACATTTCCTTTGTAATTTTTAAAACGGATATTATCTTCGTTATATATAAATTCTTGAAACATATAATGCGCTGTATTGTAATCATATAAATCTTCACAAGCGCTATCTTCCAAACATATAATTCCATTTCTAAACAATATCCAATGTCCAGATATTGCTTCTTTCATTTCATAGATGTTTTTTGATGTTGTTTTTAATCCTTTCATAATTTTATCCGTTCTTATCACATTTCGGCTCGGTTTTGAATGTCTAATTTTTGTTTGTTTTTTGTTAATTAATGTACCGCAAAGATAAAGTAATTTCTTTATATTCAGCGAAAAAGTGAAAATTTTTTTTTGTTGATTATTAGATAGTTATAAAATATTTTAGAAAAAACATCAAAAAATTGCCTAAAAAAAAGAAGTTTTTTCGCGAAAAATGAAAAAAGGCGCATTTCGCGCCTGAAAACTGACAAAGGTTTTTCAAAGAAAGTACCGGCAAAAATATGATTTTTTATAAATCAAAATAATCTCTCACATTATACCTGTTATCTTTATCATTCAATAAGTCGATAGCCATATCGTAACATATATTTACCATAACATCGTCCTGCACATCTGCTGCTGTCTTAACGCCAACGGCGTGTGCAATGGTAGTGGCGTGGTCTGAATATACGCTACTCATCACCACCCATAAGGCGCAGTAATTGAAATTGCAATCCTCTTTCTCATCCAATTCAAGTTCTTCCAAAAGTTCCAACAATTTATCGTGGGACCATTTCGCCTCCGGCTGCATTGATGAAATAATTTTGCACGCTTCTTCATGGGTTACAAAATTCCGGTAACGCATCCCGTCCAACTTGTCAAGGTATTTTTTTGCAAGGTCAGGGTGGCTCTCGCAGAAGTGAACGAACATATCTTTTGAAACGCTGTAAAACATTTCTTCCTGTTTGTCGGTTTCAATTTTTTCTACAATACTTTCGTATTTTTCTAACATTTCCATAATAGTAATTTTTAATTGTTAATTGTCGCAATTTTCGCAATATCCGCATGAATAGCATTTGCCGTTTATCATTTCTGAATTACAAATAGGGCAAGTTTCCATATTACGCTTTTGTTGCTTTTACAGCGGCTACCGTTACCGGTGCGCTTGTTTGGTTTAAAAAGGCATCATATTCCGTTGCCGATGCTATGATGCTGTCAATAGGTGTATATCCACTTACATTTTGCATTACAATAGTAAGCGCAGCAAGTCCGCTATCAGTAGAAGCGGCAGAAGTATTTACAAAGTCGGCGAGTTTTTGCGCGTCATCAATGGTAACATTTACCATATCCACGCCGTTTCCTCTGCCTGTTTTGGCTTTCATGTCAGCCAAAAGTTGTAAAATTTGTTGGTTAATTGTATTCATTTAATTTGGTTTTTTTAGGTTTTTCGGGTAATTTAATTTCGGGTACTTCAATAGAAGTTTCCTTTTTATTCAATAGTTCTTTGATTTCAGCAATTTCGCCGATTAGTTGGGCAAACATGGCAGGCATTAATAGCGTTGCACACATTACTTTCGCTTCGTTTGTTTGTTGGATTGTGCAATTTCTACATTGCATCTGGCAGGTTAGATTTTCCATAATTATTTTAGTTTAAAAAGTTTAGGAAGGTGTTTAGATAATGAAATTAGACCATTTTTAAATACATCCGACAAAATAGGTTTCAATACCTGCTCATTTTGCTTGTATTTGCTGTGAAATTGCAACAAGTCGCTGCCGATTAAGTTCAAATCGGAAGTGATACCGCCAACGGCATTTTGCACGTTACGCGCCTCGTTTTCATCTTTGCAGAAAACTTTAATCTTGATGTGGTATGGGTTCAGCATTTTCAGTTAATTCTATTGGTTCTACATTGTTTAATTCGTGTATCGGTTCGTCGGTTTTTTTTTCAGCGAGTTTATTCCCTGCCGCAACCCCAAGTAATGATGTCGCCGCACCGGATATTAACCCAACAACAAACTCCCCAAGTTTTGGGTATTCGTTGTAAATGTCGCTGCCCTGTTTAATCAAAATCTTTACCTTGTCAATGGTGGTTTTATGTGCTTCTGCCGCTTCGTTTATTCCGCGAGCCTCAATAACAAGTTCCGCTAATCGTTTGGCTTCTTCAACAGAATATCCTTCAAAGATATGGTAGTAATCAAATGCGCCTCTTTTGCTGTTAAACATACCGCTTTTTGCGGCAAGTTCGCGCATCTTTGATACATCATTTTTGGTTTCTTCCGTTTGCGAATTTCTTTTGAACATATTGATAAAAGATTAAGGGGCGGGTGTTATCCCACCCCATTAATGATTAACAGTTGCAATTACTTGTTTTATTCAAAGTCGTATTTGCAAGGGTGTAAGTCGCCACTTCTTGAAATTTTTGGTCGCAGCAGCCTTTGTGATGTCTGCGTTCACCACATCCGCAGTCTCTATCGCGGTCTCTGTCAAAGCATCCTCCGCCACCATAGATAAACCCGTCATTGAACATAATTTTGCCATAGTCTTGACGTTCATAGCCTCCAAGTCTTGCAACTTCATGTTTCAATCCGTTAATGGCTTCCGCATTTCCGCCAAGCGTGATGTCGGTGTTCTTTTCAGTGGTTTTGTCGGTAACGTTTTTGCGTATAAACAAATTCCAAAGAATAGCAATTACGATAACTGCGCCAACAATACCTAATACTGTTGCGAGCGTGTTTGCTCCTCTTTTTGTCTCGTGCAATTTGTGAACATCGTGTCCATAGTTAACAATGTCCCCTGTTGTTATAGTTTCAGTCATAATAAATAATTGTTTATTTTTGCCGTCTATTCACTTTCGGCATTGTGAGAATTGCGCATTTCCGCAGCAAAAGTGAAATAAAAAAAGCGGGGTAATCCCGCTTTCTGAATTTAAAGTAAATAATTAATTTATAAGTGATTATGTTATAATTTTCAGTCTATTCTTTATCAGTAATTATCCCAATAATAAATCCAATAAAAAAGGCAGTAAAAATCCAAATTAAAGAAAGTACTAACATTTTATATATTGTTTTGCATTTTTAATGTCCTCTTTGTTCCATACAACGACCTCTTTTTTCTTCTTACCTTCGGGCAGTCTCCCGCGACCTATCCAATTATAGAAAGTAGCGGGAGAAATTCCACCAAGTTCGGCGCAAGCCTCGTTAATATCTAATGTTTCTTTTGAAACAGATAATTCGCGTGCCGCCCTCAATTCGTCTGCAAACAATTCAATCTTTTCCGTAGGAATATCACCGCATTTGTTGTGCATAGCAAATTTAAGTGTTGCTTTCAGTTCCGATATTAATCTGTTTAATGCGGCTTTTCTTGTAATCATGGCGTATTTTCCAAATAAGTGTGTAAATTAATCCTGCTATTGTTGTACAAAAGAAAAAATTAACATAAAAAACATCTATAAAATATATGTTGAATTTTACATTAATCCATTCTATAAGTATAATTAATAACAAATTAAATGATAGTATCTTATGCCATAAACATAATCTTAATTTGAATGATGCGTAAACCAAAAATATGTCAAAAATTATAGAATGACCGATAAAATAATAGATAAGAAAAACATCATTAAAATTTCCTGTAAATAAAGCAATCCCCATAATAATAGATATTATACTACTAATTATTATGGGGATTATTTTGATGAAGTTTATGGATTCTCTCATTTTTTTACTTGCTGCGTGATAATCGTTCCCGTTCCGGCTGTCCGAATCTTTGCCATAAGCTGAGCATCCATAGGCGCAATTTTTTCAGCACAATGAGGGCAAATGTAATTTTCGCATTCTTCGTCAAAAAAATCATGCCCGCAAGCAATACAAATAATTTCTTTCATAATTTTGAAATTTTAAGTTATTAATTTAGATTAGTTTATATTTTTTTAGCACCAAAAAACCTGCCACCACAATAGCAATGACGGGTATAATTATTGCCCAAAAAATCACATTAGGGGTGGATGTTTTTACCACCGTTTTGTCTATTTTCTCTGCTTCAATATCCGTTTTTTCAACCACTTTTAATTCCGTTACATCACTCTTTTCAGTTTCCGATACAATATTTGTAATTTCCGTTTTTTTATTACCTATTGACCGATTAACAGTTTCCGAAATATGCTGTTTGCCCGTGCTATCAGGTGGAAAATAGCGTACAATGACTTCTTCAATAATCAAATCCTCATTTAACGCTATTTCAGCCTTTGTAACCGTGTTTTCTTTCTTTTCTTCTCTTACATCGATAACGGTTTCCCTATTCTCTTTGTAGGTTTCTTTTACGTTGTATTTAGTGGTTTTGCAACCGATGAAACAAAGAGAAAGCAAAATGATTAACAGATACCTTTTCATTTCTTCAATTTTAATGATATTCTGTATTCTCCATCCCCCGTGTCATCAAATTTCAACGCCCCGCTTCTTACAATTTCATTTGAAAGTTGCAAAACAGCATCGTTGGCAATCTGCGCCTCAGTTCTGTGCTTGTTTGGAATGAAATTGTCAGTGATTTTTATGGTTTTGTTACACTCATAATGCACACCGAGCGTAATTCCCACTGCTAATAAAATAATTGCTGCTACTACTGTCATAATTTATAAATTTTAATTGTTAATATTTCCATATAACGTTCTGGTCTAATCGCTTTGACGTGTCAATATGTACAAAGTTTTTTTCAAAATTAATCCCTATTCTTTTGCATCCCAATTCTAATGCAGCGTTAATAATCTTAAACCTTGTAACGCTATCCGGCGTTGCTATATCCACCGCCTTTCTCTCCGTATGTGCGGAGTTACCGCTCCTGCCCTGTTGTATTTCGTGCTTTTGGCTTCTGTATGCAGATGTTAGTTTCAACGGGATACCCGCTTTTTCGCGCACCTTGTCTAACCAACTCATAAAATCAGCATCCATATCTTGCAAACCGCAAGCCGGTGAGCATCTTTGAAATTCTGCCTCTGAAAAGTATTTACTTGTTACCATATTTATTTAATTACTTTTTCTTTTGTTATCTTTATATCATTATCATTAATCATTGTACGAAACTCATTATACAAGTCATCACAATGTCCGTTGCCGCCTTTCTTTGAATAATTATTCATGGCGTTTTCAAGTCGTAACAATTCTGACGGTGATATTTTTCCCCTACTCATATACAAATTCATAAGTACCATTAATTGCGTTCCCTCTTGTGATGTTGCAAGTTTACTATACAACTCTGTCAGATATTCAATACTCTTTTGAGTATTTTTACTTAATTCCGTTGCATAGTCCTTACTTTCTTTTGACGATTCTTGCGCTATTTTTAATCCCCAATCAGTCAAAGTTTTAACAGTTTCTTTAATTTCTCCGACCGTATTAGTGTGAAGTTCATCGGAATACTTTTTAATCTCATCAATTCTTTGGTCGGAAATTTGCCTGTTCTTTTTTGTAAACTCTATGGCTTCCTCTATCTTTTTATCCGATATAGCCCTATTTTCACTTGAACGTTTATATGCAGTTTCAATTGCGTATTCACTTGACTGCCTTATCAATTCGTTAATCGTTTCTGTTCCCAACAAATTAGATGATAGAGATGTCATTTCCGATTTCAACCCCTCTACCTTATCATCAATCTCTTTTGTCTGATTTTGCAAATCAGATATTTTAACACTTTCATTGTCAAGTTTCATGCTGACAGTTTGAACGCGGGACATCCCCATTTTATTGAAAATCCACTTTACGCCATCAACTAAATCACGTCCAAACAATATAAGCAATACCAATATTATCAAAGTCCAACCTTGTATTCCAGATGTAAATAATGCGCTCAATCCCTCCATATCTATCTTTTATTGTATAATCCGCAAGGAGATGATACATTCATTTTAAAGTTGTTTCTAATTAAAGTGCCGTCTATTTCATCTACTAACCCGTCCATATTCATATCCGCAACGTTGTAAGTATTCGGTATGGCTTTAATTTTTCTGTTTTCAAAAATAGCAACATCAGAAGGTTCAACCATTGAATCTTGGTTTAAATCTCCTGCATACAGGCAATTTTTTCCATACTTGTTTATTAGTGGTAAAAATTCGCAATACTTATCTATTTCAACCTTTTCTAAATCTGAAAAATCAAAATCCAAATTAGAAGCATTTTGAAGTTTTGACAATACGTTTAAATGATTTCTGTGGAATACAGCCACCCTCACATTGCCATCTTGCTTACTAAATACAGGGTTTTTTCCGTTTACATCTATCATTGTACCATCAGTGCGCAATAACAACGCCTTACTTTGCAACAAATCGTAATCTGTAAAATCTTCGTTTCCTGCTCCTGATGTCTGTGCAAAATTACCCCATATCTCTACCAACACCCAATCTACTATTTTGCCAACTCTTTGAACATCGTTAATATGTTCGCAAATTTCATGTAATCCGTATGGGTTTTGCTTTGGCAACAAGCCTTTCTCTTGCAATTCATTACTCATAGTTCCGTCATCTTGCATTACACCTTGTAAGAAAACCTTACCGATGCCTTTTGCCAATTCCGGTTGTTGTATTTCTACAATTTCATTAATATTTATAGTGCCTGAAATTTCATACACTTTTCCGTTTGATAATTCAATTTTTAACATAATTTTTATTTTTTAAGTAATTATTTATCGTTTATTAAAGTAAGTTATTGATGAATAAACACTTTTAGCGGTGTTTGTACTAATCATTTTGCTGTCGGAATCGTCCAGCACACCATTCATATTGACATCGTACTTATTATAAGTATTAACTACTTGCGATGGTTTTGCGATATTAAACAAACTACTATCAGTGGCATCTATATAAAAATCATTATTCATATCTCCACCGTACAAACAATATTTACCGTTGTGTTTGATGAGTTGCGTAGAATCTTCGTACATCGCCTCTTGAATATTATTTATGTCCGAAAAATCAAAGTTAAGTTCACTAAAATTCTTTAATACGGTTAAACCTGCTAAATGGTTACGATGCTTAACGCACACCCTTACATCACCGCTTCCGGTGAATACAGGATTTTTTCCGTTTACATCTATCATTGTACCATCAGTGCGCAATAACAACGCCTTACTTTGCAACAAATCGTAATCTGTAAAATCTTCGTTTCCTGCTCCTGATGTCTGTGCAAAATTACCCCATATCTCTACCAACACCCAATCTACTATTTTACCACATACACCGTTCTCGTTGTTGATGTCCGGATACGATGCGCCTTTTCCATACGGGTCTGTTGTCGGCAAAATGCCAATCTGCTGAAAATGGTTAGTCATTCGCCCGCTTGACTGTGTTACGCCTTGCAAAAACAGTTGCCCTACTCCTTTGTCTATCGGTGGTGTCGGCGGAGTTACGCCACCACCTTTTTTAAAAACCTCGCAAAGAGTTTTTAAAGCGCTCAACACGCCATTGGTGCTATTGTACAGTGTACCGTTTACCTCAACCTCTGAAAATGTGAAAGTTTTTGTAATCACAAATCCTTTGTGATTAAATACTACATTTATTGCATTTCCATCTCCGGTAAATAGCGGCTTGTCAATACATTCAAACTTTTCGTCATCACATTCAAACGTAAGTACGTCGTTAATTAAGTTAATTTTTAACATGATATTTGTTTTTTATGGTTGTGGGTGCAAAAATAGAATAATTACTTACATAATAAGTGTTATTTTTCAATATTTTATTTTTTTTTATTTTCGCTGCCTATTAACCTAATATTTGGCGCACATTTAAACTCTAACTTGGAAAAAAGTTGAATTATGAGAAAACTATTTTTAATCCTATTAATATGTCCATTTTTTGCTTTTACGCAAACAAATGAACAATCACAACAAATTGAAGAATTTTTAAAAAAAATTAAAATAGAAAATCAAAACCTTGTATTTTCAAAAATAATTGATAGTATTCCACATTTAAAAAATGATATTTATTCAAAAATAATATCTAACATTGCTATAACTTATAAATCTGCAAATGACGTAATACAACAACAAGATAAAGATGCAGGAATAGTAATAGTTAGAGGAAATTTTGAAATATTTAGCAATCCATATAGTACATTACACTGCCCTCACATTTTAAAAATTGATATTAAAGATAATAAAATTAGAATAACATATACAATTGATAAGTATTTGTTTTTTAATAAGAAATATAGTAACTCCGAATATTATATTATAAATGAGTATCCGTTTACTCAAGGTATTCAAAAGAAAATGTTTGCAGATTATTTTATTTCTCTTTGTAAAATGGTAAATAATTCTATGAATAATATTGAAGAACTAATAAAATCACAAAACAAAACTACAAATGATGATTGGTGAAAAAAATATTTTTTTCAATCAATGAGGATTAATTCAAGTTCCATTACATTATTCTTCCATTTACCACTCGACCATGTATAGCGTTTATTTTTTAGTATAAATGTGGATTTTTCATTAATTTCATGTGCTTGAAATAGATACATAAAAAACGTTGCGACTACGGTAGTAGATTTATCAAGTATTTTATCAAAATATGGATTATAATTAAAAAAAATTCTATCTAAATAATCTCTACCTTTATCATAAAATAATTCACTTTTTCCTTCATAAATAATTTTAAAAGGGTCGTTTCCTGGATACACAAAGTCTATATCGTCAGAAAACGCAAAAGGTTCAATGTTTATTACATCAAGTTCCGTTTCTGAAAATTCAATTTCTACAAATTTATTTTCTTCCGATATATTCTCATTTTTAATATATTTATTATCTGTTATATTATGTTTTACATAATCAAGGCTTTTAAAATTCCTAATATTTTTTTGAGAAAAATTAAAAACATTCCTATTTATACTTTTTATCTCTATAATTTTATTATTTATGTCTATTGGTGTTTCTGAAAAATTATAATCGTAAAATTCAAAAATATTATCTTTAATTATTATACCAGTTCCTGATAATTTTAACATCATTTTAATAAAATTAATTGTTTCAATATCTGGTGTATTATTTTTATAGTTTATTGTATCATTATAATCAATTGTATATAAATCACCAAATATATTATAAAATTGAAACATACCTAATGGACTTACAGTTGTTAGCTTATAAAAACCAAAATCATCAAAACCGTTAAATGCTCGTAAATTATCAACATCTTGCCAGTATATTTCATCTCCACTTTCCATATTTATTTTTGTTACACCGGTTTGTTTAATACCGAAATTAGAATAATCTTCCCATAATTCTTTTGGATTTTTTCCATAAAATATCAATCTCCTATTAAAAAAAACTATTCCTTTTTGTATAGTATTTGGATATTGAAAAGTTAAATCAAATGTTACATTTTGTTTTGCTCTTATTCCATAGAGATATACCCAATTTCCAATCGCGTCTAAAAACGTCCTTCTTTCTACTTCAAAATATTCACTTATTGTAATAGGAGATGTAATTTTAAATAAATATGTACCATTTATATAATCTCCCTCAACCAAATGAGTAGGAGGATGTTTAAATTTTTTCAAACTATTAGTCTTTATAAAAATTGAGTTTATGTAGTTTTTTACATTTCCAAAATTAAATATTATATTGAATTTACTGGAAATTTGTGAAAATATGAATGATGCCCTTGCAGATGGCAAAAGGTTAATTCTTGTAGGAATATTAATAATACTAACACCATTCATATAATTAGCAATTCCATATTGTGTTATTAATGATGGTTTTTGTGGTTGGTTTGTATTCCCCCAAAAAGTATTAAAATTAGAAGAAATCGAATTAGATAATTTACCTGATTCAATAATTTCTCTCAACTTCATCAATTCACCATAAATTAAAATGCAGTTATAATTTTTATCTGAATAATTTTCAATTAATAATTCTCCATCAATTTTTCCACCGCTATAATGTAGCTCAGCATTTTTTATAGTTCTTACAAACTTACCTTCTAATTCCGGCAAATGCGCCAATTGAAACAGTGCGTCATTATTAGGAGTACGTGGAATTTTGAAACTTTGTGTACGATTTAATTTTAGTTCGTCAAACAAAAACAAACTATTCTCAAAAATAAATGAAAGTTCTATATCTTGAGGAAGTTCGCATGGTTTTTCATCAATAAATAATTGTATCATACTATGTTATAATTTTTAAACCGTACAGTAAAGTTAATATTTTCGCGTTTTTCGCTTTCGGATATATTATACTTGTTATTATCTATTAAAATACGTCTTTTTTCGCCCATGTAGTGCATATAAGCAAAATCCGATATAAAGAGGTCGGCTATATATTTTCGGGTAGTTAATTCCGCTCTTTCAAGTACAAGTGTAAAATCAATTATTTTGTTTTTTAAAACATTCCAACCGTTAGGATTTGATATTGAACTTAAATTTACAGTGTTATCATAACTACGTAGAGTTGAAGACCTTTTAAAGAAAAAATGTTTTATTCCTCCATTTTCACCGCTCCATTCCAATAGAACATAATCATATATACATTCAGGTAATTCAAGTTTAAAATAATAAGAACTATCAACTGTTATAAACCCAACTCCAAAACTTAAATCGAATGTTAAATCGAAAGTGCTGGAAATTTGAACAGTATTTATGTCTTTAATTCTAACCATAACAGCATCTTTGGACACTGTGAATGTTTGAACGTTTCCACTAACAGTTCCAATATTAATCCATGTTGCATTAATAAGTTGTTCGATTGGTTTTCCCGTATGTTCCGGCATATACAGTGTGATTTTGAAAACAAAACCACCTGCAATTGTATATGTTGGAATGAATGTTATCCTTGTTGGTGGAATTAATTCTGAAACTATCGGTTTAAATCCAACATTAGCAGTGTAATTGTGAGTATATAGTGAAACATTGTTTTCATCAAAAAATTCAAATTTATCTGTATTATATACACGAATAAAATCTGATACATCTACAAATATTGTATTGTTAGAATCATAAAAATTATATGTTGCATCATTAACTCGGATTGATTTAACAGTTGAATTTTTACGAAAAACTTCGATAAAATTCGTTTCGTTGGAGTAAGGCGCATTTCCCCACTCCGCAGAAATTTTAAATTGTGAGTTTTCAAAAATTACTGCCATATCTATATTCTTGTTTTTTGTTCAATAATTTGTAATCTTCTTTGAAAGTCTGTAAACTCTCTATAGTCCATAATCGGTGGAGGCAAACTCTCATTTGCTTTTGATATTTTTTCAGCAAGCAAATCATAGTCAATTCCGCTGCCACCAACATTACCACTACTCACCCAATCAAAAAGTTTGCTCTGCTGCTGCATATTAAGAATCATTTCCCTACTGTTTAACATTGCCGGAACTTTATCTCCTGTGTAACTTGTCCCGCCAACTATCCCGCCACCTGCAAATTTAGGGGCTTTTGGAATCGTAATCTCTTTTACTGAAGAAATAAGTGTTGCCGTTGCACCTATCGCTGCCGCTGCCGCTGCCGCTATACGTACAGCAACGGTATAAGGGTCACCTTGTGCCGATGCTTCAACTGCTAATGCTATGGCTGCTGCAACTGCCTGTGCTACTTTTGCAATAGCAAGCATTTTTTGAAATGCTGCATAAGCTTCACTATCCTCTGCCATTGTACTCATAACGCTTGCAATACTATCAGCAACAGAATTAATTACAGCACCAACACTCTTTATAGTATTTATTTGCGCTTCCATTACCGCTTTTTCTGCATCAATTATCCTTTTTCTGTTAGCAATAACTAAGGCGGTATAATCTGCATCACTTAACCCTAACGCTTCTTTTGTTTCTTTATCCATCTTTTCAAGCCGCTTTGCTTCTTCCAAAGCGGCATTCAGTTCAATATCTGAAACAGCCTGTGCATTTTCAAAGGCATCGATAATACGTTTGTCGTATTCATTTTTTATTTTTTTTGTAATCTCATTCTCAGTATTGATTTTGTGCTTCTTTGTTTCCTCATTAGTCTGAATATCATATTTTAATTTTATATTATTCAAATCAATAACAGATTGTTCGTATATTTTAGCCTCTTCTTTACTTCCCTCTTCTACTAATTTTAGACGCTCCGTAAGGTTTAGAGCATATAATCTTAATTCTTCATTTTTATTTTTCTCTATTACCTGTAAACGTAAATTATATTCTTCTTCTGAATTTTTTTTAGACGCTTGTAGTAGGAGACCTAATCTTGTTTGTTCCGCCGATACCTTCTCCTTTATATATTTTTCGGCGTCTATTCTGCGCATATCAGCGATTTTTTTATCGCTATTTTTTTGCAAAACTTCAATAGTTTGCAGAATTGATTTTTTTGCCTCTTTTGTTAATTCTCTGTCATTTTTTAAACGAGTTTTTAAATCTTCGATTTCTCTTTTAGTTTTCTTTTTCTCGTTTGCTATTTCTAATTCTATTCCTTTTTTTTGTAAAATAATTAACTCATCTTGTAGTTTTCTCGCTGCGTCAAGTGTTATTTTTCTTGTATTTATTGCTCTTTGTCGTTGCGCTTCTTTATCCTTATTATTAAAGTCTTCTTGTGCTTCTTTCGCCGCTTTTTCATCATATACCGCCTCAACTTCTAATGATAATTTTTTATTGAAACAATCTATTTTTGATTCAACATAAGAAATAGCCTTATCAACATCTTTATATATTTTTCCATCTATAGTAAACGGGACTTTCTTTTTTCCCTCAGTTTTTAATAGTTTTATTTTTGCAAGGAGTTCCGTATTGTTTTCTATTTCTTTTCTGGTCTTTTCAATAGATTCATCACTTGCTTTTAAGTCTTCTTTTCTCTTAGTTGCTGCATTTAATCTTTCTTGTAGTAAGTTTTTTTCCGCTTCCCTAATTTTATCTATTGATGCATTTTGATTTTTTAAATTTTCCAATGTTCTTTCAAATCCGTGAATACGCTCATTATCAACTCTTTTTGTTTCGTCAAAAACTCTTCTTTGTTTGTCAAGTTCATCATTATATTTTTGCTGTGCAATTTCTGCATTTTTTGTTTCTTTTGTTAGTGCTGCAATTCCTAAAACTAATGCCGCAATTGCTGTTAATACAAGTACAACGGGATTAGCGGATAGCGCAGCGTTCAATAGCCAAGTCGCCGCCGCCGCTGCCTTTGTTGCAATGCTACCGCTCGTCATCATTACCGTTTTTGCTGCCTCTGCCCTTGTTGCCGCAATGGTTCGATTTATCCCTATATTTTCAAGTATATTTTTCGCTAATAGTTGGACATTATAGTTTTTTATTATTGTCGTATGAAGCGTGTTTAGAGATACAAGAAGCGTTAATATTCCTTGCATCTGTTTCATCGTTTTTTCGAAATTCTGATTTTCTATACCCAACAAAACCATAGTGGATTTGTATGCTCCAAACGCCCCAACAAGTGCCTGTGCGCTACCTATCAAGCCATCTAACATCGGGGAAGTGCTTGCTAATCCTTTTATCTCTGCCTGAATTAAAATTATGTCTTTTTCTATTTTACCTGCCTGTTGCTGTAATTCTTTGTATCGTTCACTATCTTTAAATCCCTGATTAGATAGTGCGACCATCTCTTTGGTTAGATTTATCAATTCTGCACGTAAAGAGCGGGTTGTTTTTTCTTGCCCAGACATAGATTGATTTATTTCCTCTATTTCTTTATTCAACTCTTTGATAGAGTTTTGCATCTCTTTTCCCGCAGAACTCTCTCGTTGCTCTTTATTTAGATGTGAGTAACTCTCCTGCAATTCTTTAAGAGCGGCTTTTTGTTCTACCAAAGAAGTACCATAACTAAGTCCTGCACTTGTTAGAAGTTTATATTGCCCTTGCAACGATTTCATTTCCGAAGAAATAAGTTTCTGATTAGCAACATTATCTTTTATTTCAAGATTATTATATTGTATTTGTTCATTTAATCCTAAAATATTTGCGTGAAGTAATTTTTTATTTTTTATTTCTTCATCTGTTAATTTACCTCCTTGTCTTAATGTGTTATTATATTCATTTGTTTTAGCCGTGTAGTCTTCAATAGTTTTTAATAGTTCTTTATTCTCATCAATTAATTTTTTATTTTGTTTGGATGCTTCCTCGTTGTTCATATTGAGTTTCGCAAGAGATTTTGTAATCTCATCTAAACGCGCATAAATATCTTCTTCTGAAATTTTTACGTCAATAATTATTTCTTTTTTTTCTTCTGCCATTTTAATTCAATTTTATTGCATTAACTACATATTCAAAAACTACTTTTTTTACATCTTCTAACACTTCCGGTATCACAGAGGAATAAATATCATTCCTCTGGTTTTCGTTCCGTTCCGTACCTTTTTCTTTTATCTTTTTAGCAATGAAATAGGCTTTTTGGTATTCTCCTCTTTCTTCGGGCGTGTACACAGGTTGCCACTTTGCAGATGGCTCACGCTTGTATGGTATAGGGTCTGCTGTTATTCCTTTTTCGTGCATCCAACCAAGAATAATATCCGTGAAGTTTTGCGGCACGTTTCCGCCTGCTCTGCCTATTTCAAGTGTTCCGATAGGTGCTGTATCATCTCCGCCTGCCACAAGCATTATACCGCCATTATATTGCTCAACACGAAAACTCCTCTCAGTTCGTCCGCTCGCTGTTATTCCTGCCGATTGAATATTGGCTACAATATCATTCTTTGCTTTTTCAAGAATTTCAATAACTCTTTCTATCATTTTTTTTCAATGTTTCCAAAATTTTCTCTTAACGTGATAGATAATCCAACACCGGTAACATTCGCATCTTTATAATCGTACAGTTTGCTTAATCTGACTTCTCCGATAATAGACAATACATTCTCTTTTCTTACTTTTCGTAAAAAACCTAATGCGAGTTTATTCATCTCATTGATTAGTTTTTCATTTTCAATAGAATATCTATCTTTCGTAGTCTTCTGAATAAAGAAAATAAGAAAATCGGTCTGTTCACACAAATTCCCGCTTCTGTTAATCAGTTGGCTGTTCGGATTACGATTAATGATTACTAATGGGAATTTTCGCGTATTTAACGTTTCATTTGTGCGCAGAAAATAATTAAGAATAAACGGAAACGGTTTAACCGACTCTCCTACTTTTTCGAGTAAATTCATTAGTTAGGTTTTTTTCGTAAAGTTTTTGTGTGTAGTCATTTTTTCTTGCCAATAAATATTCAAGAAGTGTTATTTTTTCAGCCTCCCCGAAGTTTTGCAAATTGAAATAACTTTGTGTAAAACACAACATTACTTCAATAAGCGTAAAGTCCGGTAAATTAGAATTTGCATTACTCTCTTCTATCGTTTTCGATAGTTCGTAATTTTTTAAATCATTGGTAAAATCAATAACAAAATCATTTGCATTTTTGATTTTAAAATAATCGAAAACCGTTATATTTTCTTGGTCGTAACTTTCAACATTTGGAAACTTTGGAGGATTATACGACATTTGCGCCAAATCCCCTATTGTTATTTGATAGAAGTCAAATGGAAAAATATCTGTTACTTTTTTTTGTAATTCTTTAAAATCATCTTCAGTTAATAACAGACATATTTCGTCCCATTTTGTTTTTTCATCTATCTTTAGTTCCATTTTATGTTTTTTTGAATAATCCTATTAATCCAGATTCAATTAAGTCTTCTGCTATTTCTGTCGTAATAGTATGTGTATTAACACGTTTTCCTTTCCATATAATATCAATAGTATCACGAAGTTCAAAAGTGGTTTCTTGTTTCGGCTTTGGGTCTAAAATATTGAGAAGTATGAGTATTTGCTCCTTATATTTTTCTTGACAATTCGTTATCGGAAAGTCCACGTTAAATTCTATTGATAATTCTTCGATTCTACGCTTATCATACTTAGATAGCGTAGTTTTTTCAGATAGGTTTTTAAGTTCAGTTAATTCTTGTTTCATAATGGGTGAGTTGGAGTTGTATTTGTAAAATCTAAGACTGCGGTTTCAATGTAATAGATGTTGTGCGTATATTCAGGTTCTAAATCTACATTTATATCTGTAACTTTTTTTAGATGGACTTTGAAAACATCATTTTCGTTTGAGGTTGTAACTAAGCCAGGAACTGCAATCTTTAAATAATTAGGTACAATTGTGAAATTTTTACAGTTATAGAAAAAGAATGTTAAATCTGAATTATCTTGTATAAACTCATCATACATATTTAAATTCAATGTTTTATTTTGAACGCCTTTCATATCGACGTAGATAACTGCATTTTTATGCTTTACAATGTTAGGATAAACTAAAGGCTTAGTCATATTTACCCAGTCCGTTTTGATTATTTGCCTGTCGTTCTGCATGAGCATTTGAACATTAGTAAGCAAATTTGGAAATACTTGTTCAATTGCTAATATTCTGTTTTCTACCGCTCCAATCATACCATAAACCTCTTGAAACAGTCCCTGAAATTCGTTGTATGTATTAGTTAATTCATTGTTTAGGTTATTATAGTATTGTTCAACCCATAAAATTTTTTGTTCTAAATCTGGGATAGTTTTTTTTACGAGTTTATCAACATCTTTTTCAACGTTTGCAATTGCAATATCTAACCTGTCTATTTCTTCCTGCACATATATTTGCCACGTTTTAATTTTGCCAACGTCGGTCTTAAGCGTTCCAACGTCGGTCTTAAGCGTGCCAACGTCGGTCTTAAGCGTGCCAACGTCGGTCTTAAGCGTTCCAACGTCGGTCTTAAGCGTGCCAACGTCGGTCTTAAGCGTACCAACGTCAGTCTTAATAGAATTGTCTATACTTTCAAAAGTATCAATACTATTTTCATGTAGTGTTCCAACACGATTAGCCGTATTTGCACCTTGTGCAGTTTCGTTCTTAATTTGTTGCGCTCTTGTGCGAAGTTGAGGAATTGTTTCAACCGCCATAATTTTCTGTTATTAGAATGAGGTGGCATAGAGCCCAACCGTAACTTTCAGATTAGAGTTATGCCATTCTCCTCATTTGTTTGTTAATCTACTACAAGCCCTAACAATCGGTCAAATTCAATTCGTGTCTTCTCATAATCTGTATCAAATAAACAGATTTCAGCGGATGGAGCATTTTCTTCTACAAGTGTAATATGCCATTCACCTCCGGTTGTTTTATCTGCATTTTTCCTATTTTGTGCTGTACAAACTGCGCCTGCTTCACTTCCTATAATTGGGAATGAGCCATCTCCTACACGGTCTTTAGATGCTAAGATTACAACATATCCCTCTCTGTTTTTTAACAAAGGCTCTACAATATCTTTTGCCGTTTTAGTCCCACGCATTGGGATAGTAAATGTAATAGTTTTATTGTATGATGGGCGCAGACCTTCAAAATTTGCATCATCTGAATTGTCTGCAAATGGAATATTTGCTGGATTGTAAATCGCAAATGGTTTCGCTCCAGCTTTTATCACTGCTGCCGTTTTTTGCCTATAGTTTGTTGCTGATTTAACAAAACTCACATCGCTAAAATTAAAAAGCAATGCTGTGTCTTCATAACCGTGAACAATAGGATTTTCACAGTCTTGTTTTACGCTCGCGGCAATAGCTGCCGCACATTTATTAATTGCCATAATATTTTTTTTTTAATTGTTAATAATTATAACCTATCTCCCTTATATCCATAAATTACCTTATCCTCTTCCGAATCATCAAATTCTTCGTAGATTTCATTTGCTTCATCTAATAACATTTTGCGTTCTTCATCTGAAAAAGTATATGATAATCCCTCTTCGGTCTTGTTAGGGGCAAACGCTAACCATTTCAGAATATCGGCTCGTGAAAGCCGATATTCTTTAGAGGTTAGTAATGTTTGAGTTGCAGTATCTTCTAAATCTATGCCACGCCGAATAGCAATTTCGTCTATGGTGTAGAATAATATAGGATAGGCATTTATTCCTTTAAGAGATTCAAGTAGGGTCATTATATACCGAGAAGTTTTTTAAGTTCGTCCTTTTGTGCGTTGCTTAATGCGCTTATTTCGGATTTAATAGTATCAATGCTGCTCTTGTTAGAAACAGATACACCCATTGATTTCAATGCTACTACCACATCGGTTTTTGCCAATACAGTTCCAAATACTTCAATATCTCCGCTGCCCCCATCGATTACTTTTTCAGTTCCTTTGATGTTCATCAAATAGATGTTATCTACGTTTTCAAGTACCGGAACAGCCAAAGCCTGTGAAGATGTAAATTCTTCGTATGGGTCATTGTGAGAGAATTTAGAAGTCAAAATATAGTTTCCTACTTTTTGATATTGAACGTTGGATACCGGCGTCCTTTCTTCTACAAGTGTGCCGTAATAAACAGAGCCTACGTTGTCGGAAGTCAAAAATACTACCGAATCATCAGAGAAAGGATATACGGTTGTTTGTTTTCCATCTCTTTCGTGTTTGATAGCCCTATCAACAACAATAAATTTCACGCCGTATTGGTCGCTCATTATATTGTTGAATTGGGACGGAAGCGGCGCTACGATGTTTGCTCCTGTGAAGCCGATAGATTGCGCAAACAATTCTTTTGCTTCGGTGGATTTACGCATTTTATTGTATGTCTTTTTGCTCAATACGATAGTAGTGATAGTGTTGCCGTCTTCGCCTGCGCGTGTGATAACCTTTTCAATATCCGTTAGCGGTTTTGCATCTGGATTACCCCAACGTTTTTCTACGCCGAATTTGTTTTTATCCAAATATCCGATAGACAAGCGCACGCCTGTACCTACATTGTTGCTATCATCAACGGTAAATACGCCGGTAGATAACTGTTCAAGGAACATATACTCTAATCTTTCATATACGCCTCTTGTAACTTTGTCGAGGTCATTGAAAATTCTTGCAATAATAGTAGATTCGCTTGCGCCTCTTGCTATCATATTATAGATGTCGTTGAGTTCTCTTTCGTTCAAACTCATTTTCATTCCAAGTTTTGGAACATCGCCGGTGGCTCTTTGCAATGAATATCTTTTCTTCAAAGGAAGCGTAGAACTCATTGAAACCACATCAGCGGCTACGATTGAACGGATTGTAGATAGTGTTTCCCATTTAAGGGTTGTAGAATACTGCTCGCCCATCATTGTTTGATACAAATATGTAGGCAGCGTTTTTTTGTCGTTTATTTTGTCCTCAATAGCCTTTGCTAATACAGGATACCAAATACCGACCATTTCGGGGAATAATGTTGCTTCTTTACTCATGGTTGCTTAATTTTAGTCTTGTGTGAAACGAATAAGCGGAAGCGCAGTAACGATTCCGGTGGTTACAGGATAAGGGCTTGCTACTTTGTTTACAGTACCGCGTACCATAATAGCCGCCATTGGTTTGTTTGTAGGTATTGAAGCATTTAATACTCCAACGTATGTGTGGCTTGCGGGAAGTGCATCATAAGCATCCCCTAAGGTAGTAATCGGCATCGGTTTATATGTATTCGCGTTATCTTTTATGATAATATGCCCCTTTCTGATAACAGTAGGCTTAAATCCCGTAACATCAAGGGAGCGTCCGCCAGGTATTGTTTCAAGGCATTTAACGATAACAATGGAATCCATACCGGTATCAATTACTTGTTGTTCATTGTTTAAATTGGTTGTTGCCATTTTGTTAATTGTTTAGTTGTTTTAATACTTCTTCCACTTTCTCTTTTGATGGTTGTGCGGGTATTGTTTTGCCGCCTTGTGCTTGTGGAATGTTGAAAATTGCCCCTTTCGCTGCAAAGTCTTTTATCACTTCCTCTAATCCCGCTTTTTGCTCCGTTAGATAATTTGAAAAGTCATCATCATCTTTAAATGATGCGCGCTCAAAATTATTAATAATGGTGTTTTTAAGCGTTTCGGGTGCGCTTTCGATTGCCTTTAAAAGTTGCTGTTTGCGTGTTTCCGCTGTTTTTCCTTGTTTTATATTCAAAATCTCATTCATAAGCGTACTCTGTTGCTCAATGAATGACTTTGCCCATTCAGGAATAGCATTGTTTTGCGGAGTTGTTTCGGGGTTGAGTTCTTGTTTTTGTGGTGCGCCCTCAATTTTTACACCGTCTTTAATACCGTGTTTTTTTTCGTAGTTTTCAATAGCCGTCTTTGTGGCATTACTAACACGGATGTCGCCCTCTATTTGCAAGAGTTCGGGGATGGTTACGGCATCTACTGCCGTCTGAATTTGGTCTTCCGCTGTGATAGCCTTTGCAATCTTTTCGCAAATTCTAATTAGCGTAGCATCTGCAACCCCAATAAATTTGGTTTTGAGTGCTAATAAAATTAAATCTTTAAACATAATAATAATATTTGTTTTCACGGTTGTTGTTGGGCGCAAAAATATAAAATAATTAATATACTTACTATATAAGTGATATTTTTATTCCTTGCTATTGAAAAAATGATATTTTTGCAGAAAAATAAACAATAAGAAAAAAAGTTTTAATAAACTCTTTTCAGAAGAAAAATAAAATATAATCTATTTTGACACCTTTATTTTGTTTCCACAATAGGGACAGTTTATTGTACTGCTATCTGGAAATTCAAACAGTTCCGATACGTGAACATTCAAAGCGTTGGCTATTGATACAAGACTTTCAGTAGTAGGGTTGCCATTAATTGCAACAGATAAAGACGGAGATGATAAATTCATTCTACTTGCGACTTCTTTAATGGTTAATCCCTTTTCTTTTATTACTTCTTTAATACGTAGCATTGTTTAAGATTTAAAGTGCAAAAATACAATAATTATATTAAATTGCAATAAATACGCAATAAATTATATTAAAATCTAAATTTTTAACAATTATTAACTTTTATTAATACTTTTATATTAGAATTTATTTTATTTTTGCAGCGTGAAATTAAAACAAACTCTAATTATAATTATTAACCAATAAAATTTAAAGTTATGAAAAATCAAATTAACAGAAGCGATTTATTTTCACTCGCTTGGCAATTCGTAAAACGCAATGGCTTCACAATTTCAGTGGCTCTAAAAACAGCATGGCAGAACTTAAAATTAAAAGTTGCTATGAAATTCAAAATCGTTAAATTCTACTATTATAAGGTAGATATGACTATTAGAGAGGCTTATGGTACTCTTTGCGACAATTTAGTACCTGAAATAGCCGGTACTGATAACAGAAAGAAAAACGACACTGTACAAGTGTATTTCGACACTGAAAAACAAGAATGGCGTTGTTTCAAAAAAGCAAATTTAGTTATTAACTCTTTAATTTAGTGTCCCTTTAAAAAAAACTAACTATGGGAAAATTTATTGACTTAACTGGGAAAAAATTTACAAAACTTACCGTAATTGAATACAAAGGATGCAATAATGGAAGGTCTATTTGGCTATGTAAATGCGATTGTGGAAAAGAAATTATTATTACATCAAAAGTTTTATTAAATGGAAACACTAACAGTTGCGGATGTTATGCAATAGAACGAGCCAAAGAAGCAAATACAAAACACGGGTTATACAAACATAAATTATACGATGTTTGGAGCGGAATTAAAAGCAGATGTTACGAAAAAAAACATAAATATTTTAATTATTATGGTGGGCGTGGTATTTCTGTTTGTGAAGAATGGCGCAATGACTTCAAAGTTTTCTATGATTGGGCTGTGAATAATGGATATAAAGATGGATTAACTATTGACAGGATAGATAGTAACGGAAATTACGAACCATCAAATTGTAGATGGACAACATGGAAAATACAGGGAAATAATACGAGAAAAAATGTTTTTATTGAATATCGTGGAGAAATAAAAACACTTTCGGAGTGGTGCGAAAAATTGGATTTAGCATATTACACAATACAAAGTAGAATTAAAAAACTTGGATGGTCGGTTGAAAAAGCATTTGAAATGCCAATACGAAAGTTACAACGTATTCATTAGATTTTTTATTTCTTCATTTTCGATATTATCCACAATAAAATAAGGCAAAGTATTACGCTCGGAAGCTCGTTGTATCCTGTCCTTGTTTTTTTCAAACCAATCTTTGAATTGAGGCGACAACTCTTTTGCCACTTCTTTGTAGTCGTTTTTCTTTTCTTTGATATTTTTTTTAAACTCTTCAATTGGTGCAAGTATTGTAGTAACTACACACCTACAATTTGGATGCCATGATTTGAATATAAATGTTTTAGGATAAATTCCAGCCAACTCATCACAAATATCAAAAAAAGGAAAACCGTTGCAGGTATGATTATTTGACAGGCTTATTTTAATTCCAAGTACAAAGTCTAAATCTTTAATACGAAGATGCTCCGCATATTTATAAGCCATATTGACTTCTGTTCGCGCCAAACGAAGTGCATTTTGATACGAACTTCTACTTATTCCTATACCGGAATTATATTCTTTTGATGACTTTGAAAGTCGCAACACCCCAAGTTCATCTCTAACTTTTCTGTATAGCCTTTGTGGGTCGTTCAAATATTGCTTTAAATTTCTTGCTATTTCCGCAGCACTTTCACCATTTTTTATTCCTATTTCCAAAGCCAATTCAATATCTGCTTCAAATTGGTTTTTGTACCGCCAGATTCTTTCTGATAATCCTATTCCATTTTGCGTTCTCTTAATAAAGGCATCGCGGGCTTGTAGATTGTTAGTGAAATAGCGTTGTTTTTCTGCCTCTGTGAGCGTTATTCCTGCAAAGTAGGATGTGAGTAAGTAGTTAGTCTTCTCGTTTGACAGTTTCCATTGTGCTTTAATTCCGTTTTCAATGTAAGTTTGCAGTTGCTTTTCAAACTTGTCAAATAGTCTCTTTACCCTTGCGTTTGTCTTTGGGAATTGTTTGAATGAAAAGGGTTTTGTCGGGTCTATTTCGAGCGTTACGCCCATTGCAGCGGCTTCACGGATTACATTTTCATAAATACGCTGTATATCTCTGCCGTACTTATTTAATAGCGTGTTCAGGTGTATTTGGTCATAACGATTCATTGTTTCTTCTTTAAACTCCAACAACAATTTGCAATCCATCCTATTAAATATGCTGTCGGCTCTCCACAATCCATATCCATTCCAATATGATAACAAATGTATCCTGCGGCGTGGCTTGATTCGTGCGCTATTGTAGTGCAATCAAAAAACTTTGGTAAAAACGCTATGACTACTCCATATTCTTTTGTTTCCTTGTGATGAACTTTTAAAGTAACTGCTTGAAAATTTTTAAATTTTCCAAAATCTATATCAGAAAATTCCCCATCTTCTAAATCGGTAAATAATCCATTTAATTCTTTAAAATCTTTTCCGACAAATACAAACAATTTTTGAGGATAAATTACAGGGTCAAATTTTTTCAGTATCATTTTGTTTTTTTTTCAAAGATTCAAATAAAGCCCCCGCATAAAACGCTTCTTCTAATGTAGCGTTTATATTCTCGTTAATCCAATTATTACAAGCACTTTCAGTTGTTTGCAATTCGTTTTCAATCTCTTTTGTCATAGTTATTCAAATTTTTGGAACACATCGCCCGTTTCTTCCTCTTTGATTTGCTTGTAAGTCTCATCGGCATCATCACTCCACCCAAGTTGGCTTATTGCCTGTCTTTGCGACATTATCGGCTTACCTGCCGTCAAGGACATTAGATTGCTTATTGTGTCTTTGTCATCGTTAATTGTGAACGGTACAATCTCTGTCTCAACCATTAGTCCGTCAATATCTTTCGCCCACTTCGGATTCATAATTTTGAGAAACGCCTTAATCACATTCAACTCTCTATCATATGTATCTAACAGCCTGCCGCTCTCATCCACCACTTTTAACTGACTGTCAATAAACATCATTTTTCGCGCTTCCCCACTCATTGGGGTAGATTTCATATTTTCGTAACTCATATCTGGGAGTTGCAATGATGAAAAGAACTCTTTGCGCAGTGATTCCGTTTGAAACTTTATACTTTCAATCGCCTGCTGCCAAGTTACATATTTCAAATCAGAGCCGGCGGGATATTGTACCACTGCCCGAAATTCTTTCTTTTCGTCTTTCTCTTTGTTAAAATCTACCTGTTCTGTCGCAAACAACGCTAATATAGGCTTGCTGTTTTTTCGTATGAAGTTGCCATTTCTGCTTAACGTCCATTCATTTTCATAAATCAATTCCGATGTATCTTCCCACGCGGGAGTAGGACGGTAACAATACACTGCGGGTATTTTACCTACTTTGTGGATTTCGTTAATATCTTCTGTTATTTGTCCCTCTACTGTTTTGTAGCGGATGTGTCGCTCTGCTGTGTACACGTCCAAATATTCAACCGTCTTTTTATCTTCTTCTTTGGTGTAGCCAAATGAAAGCGCAATAAGATTGTCCGTTTCGTCAAAGATAGGATATATTTTGTCGCCTTTCATTTGCGAATAGTTACGGCAGCGTAATTTTAGATTACTATCAAAACCGTATAGATTATTCTTTTCCTCTACCGTGTACCACAAAGTAGCAAACTCGCACCCGCCGAATAGATAGTTCCCCCTTTCTATGTTCATACTGTCAATTCTATTCTTTTTCAAAATAGCATTGATGGCGTTTGCTATCTCTGTTTCTCTATCTGTCTTTGCTTTGAATACCCTTTTAACAGGAATGCCGAAACATAATTCCGTAAGTCTCTTTGTCGCCAAACGCTGCCAATCTAATATTACCCTTGTTACTTTCTCTAATGGTGGATTTTCGCCTGTTTTTACAATATCAGGGTATAATCCTTTGTCCATTACAGGATGTTTATTTGGGTCGTACTCTTTTTCGAGCGTTGCCCAATCAGGTATTTTAACCTGCTTTTGCTTTAATTTATCGGTAATATCCTTGATACTGCCATTAAATAAATCTTCTAATCTCATATATTTTCACGGTTGAATGTGTGCCGCGAAAATATAAAAATATACTTATATAGTAAGTGTTAATGATTTTTTAGTAGGCGTTCCTCTCTAAAATGCTTAGGTCAATAGGTTTTCTTACTGCTTTTCCAAGAATAGCACCATAAACATAATACCGGAACGCATCGCAAATATGGTCAAGGACACCTACCGGCTCATTCTCGAATTTTCCTGTTTTGTCGTTAAATCTCCACGTGTAGTTTTTTATCTCTTTTATTGCATTTACACTGTGTTCCGTGATAAATATTTTGTACCCTTGTATAGCGGCTATTCCAGCCTTTACGCTTCCTGCCGGCTTAGGAACTGCACAAATAGGGATGCCTGCCAAATATATCTCATCAATCATTCGCGGGTCTGCACTTTCAGACATAACCTCTCTTATTGTGTGTTCTTTGTAAAACTTTATTATATCGGAAGTTAGCATATAAGACTTATAACATATTTCATCAATATACAAAGAGTTATCCACAAAACCACAATCTACAATAGCGGTAACATCATTCGTATATCCTAAATCCATTCCGTATCCGCGCCTTTTTACCCATTCCGGTATCTCTTTTATAAGTTCGTAATGCGGATATATCAATCCCTCTAATGATGCACGTTTACCAAGTCCGTAGATTTCCCATTTTCTTTTATCTGCCGTTCCGTTTTTTATGTTTTCCTCTGTTGGCTCATAACTCAATATCTGCTTCTTTGAGTTTTCCGGTATCATAGGATTGTCCAACATTGTGGAGTGAATAAACCGTGTTTCAGGTCGCTTGCAAACCTTGTCATAAATCCAATGTTCATCAAAAGATGGGTTATAGTCAAGGATAGCAAAACCGCTGCACCGCTGCATAAGGTTAGCATAGTCATCAAAACTTGCTTCTACTCCCTCATTAATCCAAAAAGCATCCGATTTTAAACCGTGTATTCTTTGTTCATCGTCAAGTCCGATAAACCAAAATTCTGTACCCCATAGATTGTATATTCCCGCGCCTGTTGATTTATTATGGCATTTCCTATCATAGATGCCGTATTCTTTCAAAACATCCAAAAAATCCTTTAAAACCGTTGCTGTTATCCAAGTGGCTTTTAACCGTGATACTATTACACGCCTGTTTTTCCCTTTGTTGTTGTAAGCGTATTTAATAAAAAATTGAATGATTGAATAAGTCTTTGAACTCCGCGAGCCACCCTCTAAAACAAAAACATTGTATAGTTTGGAATTATACGCCGCTTCTAATTTCTGAAATACAGGTGTTACTAATTGTTGCATTATTCGCCATACTGTATTCGTTTTATTTCTTCAATATCCTTTTCCGATAATGGAGTTGGGGCAAAATTCAATACGACATTGCCTGTTGCGTTTATATCTTGTTCAAGTTTTTCAACATAACCGCGTTTTTTTCCGAGTGTACGAAGCACAAAAATAATAGCGGATTCACTTGGCGGAACGCGCCACCCTTTGAATATCTTTTTTCCGTCTATCTCTTCATATTCGGCTATGCCTTGTACAAGTGTTTGAAGGTTTGTTTCGGCAACATCCAAAAAAACTTCACGGGAATCTTCTACTGCTTTTTGATATTCAGGATACTTTTTGCACCAATCATAAACAGTTACCCTATCAACATCAAAAGAAGTTGCAACACTTTTTAAAACCCCTTTTTTTGCTTCACAAACTTTTCTAAAATCTTCTATTTTTGGTCTTTTCATACGCGCGAAGTGTTAGTTTTGTTAAAATTACTCTAATTTATCTAATATTGTTTCTCCTTTTATGTATTTCTGGTTTGGATTAAATCCCAAACATTCAAGGAAATATATTTTGTTCTCTACATTGTCAAAGTTTACGATGCAATAAGTTTCATCGTTATCTCCTCTATCAATTACTTGTTCTTTTTGCCTTTTTTTTTCTTGTTTTATTGCTTCTCTTCGCTCTTTGTATGGTTTTTCTATTTCTCCCATATCTAATTCTATTGAAGAAATATCGTTTGACTGTAATATTAAATCCGGTACTTCTATTTGAATTATGTTAATGTCGTTTTCGTTTAACCCTGCAAAACTGTAATCAATATCAGGGATTAATTCAGCAAGTTTAAAGTTATCAAATTTTCCCTGTACAGATTGAGAGTTCATAAATATATTTTGTTCCTTCTCTGTTTTTTCGTCAAGGTTTACTTTCTCAATTTTTATCTCATAGTCTGTTTCTTCTGTTCCATCGTATTTGTTAATGATGTCAAGCCCCTGTGTTCTCTTGTGTCCACTGATAAGGTTGCCTGTTGTTTCATTCCATACAATTCCGCCTAAATATCCTACCCTCTTAAAATTCCTTTTTAATTCATCTACGACTTTTGGGTCTTCTTTGCGTGGATTGTAGGGCGCAAAATTTATTTGGCTACGTTTAATGATTATTGTTTCACTCTGATTTATTTTCATGTTTGTAAACTTTGATTTCTGCTAATGGAAAATATGATAGTATTTTTTTATAGTCGTTAGGATAATTGTTTTTGCACCATAAGAGAAAATTTATGTCATCTATACTCGTTCCTGATGATTGTGCGTTTCCACCATAGTTAATCGGATTAATAAGTTGTTTAGTTTCAATATATTTCAATACATCATTGTTTTTCCATTCCGATAAAGGATAGCATCTTTTTGTTTTGTGGTTAATAGTGTTGTTTTCATAGGTTCTTAACATCAATCGCCGGTTCATACTGTCGGATTGTTTGAAGCCAAAGAAAGCCCAATCAATTCCGTATTTTAAACATATCCTTTCTGTGAGTTGTGATAGTTTTGGCAGTTTTGTGTTCTCATTCTTCTTTATTCCTAAATATCCGCTCTTAATGTATGAGTATAAAGCATAGTGCGGTATTTGGATGAATTTCACTTTATATTTATTTTCTGCGTAATCTATGTATTTATTAATGTGCTCCAATTCCGGCACAATGTACATATACACACAAAGAATATTATCAAAGTGTGGACGCATTAAATCCAATAAAGCAATACTGTCTTTTCCTGTTGCAGAATGAAACAATATGGCTCTATCTGTTAATGCTGAAACTCGCTTTATCGTTTCAAGCGTTGTTATCATCTACCTGAGCCTAATACTCTTCTTATTTGCCTTGCTCGTGATGCTGATTTTTTTGCCCTGCCAGCTTGATAGTCTTTTTTTGTCATGTAATACTCTTTCTTCCCCGTGTTTGGGTCAGTGTAAGTTGCGTAAGGTTCTCCCATTTTTGTTTTCTTTTTTGGTTGTACATTTGTTTTTTATGGTTGTATGTTGTGTGTTACTATTTCATTGATATGAAACCAAAAAAATAGCGGTTTTTCATCGTCTGATAAATGTTCGAATTGCTGCCATTCTTTGTCGTAATCATGAAAATTATAGTCTTCTGCTAATATTTCAATATCGTCTTTATCCATCATTGAACATCCAATATCGTCTATTCTTACAATTAAAAACCATGAGTTATTATAATTGCGAAAATGGATAAATTCAACATCCGTTCTCATTGGGACTAAAAATTCTTCCGGTTTCTCTTTGTTGAGTTTATCTTGTTCTTTATCAAAGAACATTTTATTGTAAAACGGTGTAAAACTTCTTATTTCAAGTGTTTTCTTACCTGAAATAATATCAAGCGCGTGCTCTTTTTTCATAATAAAGTCATACGCTTGATACTCTTTGCCTTGATAGGTTATTTTTTTCATTGCTTTAAATTGATGTGCAAAAATAGTATTTTTTTGATATGCTTGTATAGTAAGTATTTTTTTATTATTTTATATAAATTGGAAAATCTCTATAATCAAGTTCGTGAATATCTAACCCTTTATATCTTATAATTATTTGTTTCGTTTGCCGCCATCTAAAATCTCTGTCAAAACTATTACTATACCATAAAGAAGAAACCTTGTAGCCAATATCAGTTAATTCTTTAATTTTATCTTCTACTCTATTTAGCAAAGTGCCTTTTAATTGTGTTATTTCAATTTTTTTCATAATATTGATTTTTAAACGATTGATATTAAATTTGCTTTTTTAAAACATCTATATTCTTGTCTCTCTGTATCATAATAAACGAAAACAGTATCGTTTTTCTTGCGTGAATCTGTGCCGGTTGTTGCCGGTATCAAATTTGCGTTCAATGTACCAAAAGCCTCGCGTATCTCGCCTGAAATTTTTTGATAATAAAATTTTACAATGCCTGAATACATTTTGGCTTTCAATTTAAAATTTTGCCAAGCCATTTTTAACGCTTCTGAAATAGTGAAGCCGTTGCGCCGCACAAATTGCCACGCCAAAGTCATAATGTTTCTAAAATCTGTTTTTTTCATAATAATAAGTATTTAAAAATCGTAAATTGCTATAATATAAACCGTTTACCCTGTGAAAGTCGCCGAACAATCTAATTTTATCATCTTTGAGAAGCACAAATTTTGAAAAGTAAGAATATTCAGCCATAAAGTTTTCAAACATCGTAGAATCGTACCCAAAGGCGTTTATAGCCCTTGTAACACTAATAAAAAATGTTTCGCTGTCTGTCATATCATATTTAGTTTCAATGTTTAAATGCCCATTGTGCGCGAAGCAAATATCATTATTTTTAAAGGGGTGGCAGTTGGATGTTTTAACGCTTCCTTGCGTGGCATACCGGAAATGAATAATACAGTTCTCATTTATTTTAACTGTTTTCAATTCTGCTAAAAACTCTTCAAAATCTAACGTTTTGAATAATCTGTTTGAGGTGCAAAACCCAAAGCCGTGCGGGTTGCTTTGTGCTGCCTCTTTTAAGGTTTGTAGAGGCGGCATTTTAACGTTTTTTTCTTTGACTATAATAACACACATAACTATAAATTTTTGTGTGCCGCTATGATAAAACAGCGGCACGATTAATAAAATATTCTTTCTCACTATTTGATAAAAATGGTATATCTTCAATATTATGAATATGGTTTGATAATCTGTTATTCTTTGACCATTTAACAAGTTTGCAAATGAATTTAACCCACATTTCAATTTTCTCATAATCGGTAGTGCCTTGATGTTGGCGAAACTCTATCGTATTGTGGCGCAAATATGATACAGGGTTTAATTTGCAATATCTATCATTAAACAAGGTATGTGCTAATGTTTCTTTATCGTAACTTGTTTGTAGTTCGTTTAAATTTGCGCGTCTCACTGACTTACAATATGTGTTATCACTATACCGGCGACTTGCTGACATAAATTTGTCAATGGCGCTTTCTAAAAAATAGTAGTTAATGAAAATGTTTTTGTATTGCTCAAATTTGATGTTTTGCAAGCCAACGTGAACGTGCAAACCGGTTGAGCGGTTTACCTGCGCGCCGCTGTCTCTTAAAGCGTTGCATACTTTCTTTAACGATGTTAAGCCGCTTTTGCCTTTGAGTACAGGCGAAACACACTCTAAACCGTTTTCGCCTCTTATTGAAGAATCGCCCACTATTTTATAATGATTTTTGGTATTGTGGTTGTAACTCTCTTCTACTACATTCAAGCCCTTTTCTGCTACTAAATTAAAGAATTGAGTACGATTAACGTTGTAACACTCAATTTCAACGCCCAGCGTGTAGGGCATTGCTTTGTCATCGTCTAATTTATAGACTTTGAATAAAGATTGAATTTCGTGTTTTCTAATACCTAATTTAATAAGGTCGATTTCTTTTTGTTTCTTTGAAGATTTTGCATTTAAAATCTCAT
>Ga0209628_10000227_pt1 | contig 33356 bp, 32 predicted proteins | sample TergutCu122P4_FD_187285 | JGI IMG/M metagenome (GOLD analysis project Ga0209628, IMG submission 187285) | Cubitermes ugandensis P4 segment gut microbial communities from Kakamega Forest, Kenya - Cu122 P4 (SPAdes) (version 2) | ecosystem: Host-associated > Arthropoda: Insects > Digestive system...
GGCGGCAGACTGGCGGCAATCTGTTCGGCGATCTGTTCCGCCTCGCCCCGCGACAGGTCGCCGACCAGCGTGATGCTGGCGTTGGCGGCGGTGTAGTGGCGGGCATGGAAGGCGGCCAGATCGTCGCGGCTCAGGGTGGCGACCGATTCCGGCGTCGCCTGGCGGCCGTAGGGATGATCCGGGTAGAGGGCGGCCCAGAACGCCTTGCCGGCGATGCTGTCGGGCCGGGTCATGGCCTCCTTGAGGCCGGCGATGGTGCGCGTTTTCTCGCGTTCGAGAATGGCGGCCTCGAAGCGCGGCTGGGCGAGCGCCGTGCGCAGGATGTCGATGGCCGCCGCCTGCTTGTCCGGGGCCGACAGGGTGCGCAGGGAGACGCTGGCGCGATCGGTGTCGACGCCGCCGCCCAACTGCGCGCCGATGTCGGCCAGTTCCTCGGCGATGGCGGTTTCGTCGCGAGAACCCGCGCCAAGATCGAGCAGGGCGTGGGTCAGGGCGGCGAGGCCGGATTTGCCGGCCGGGTCGAACATCGAGCCGGCGGCGAAATCGACCTGAATATCGAGCATCGGCAAGCCGCGGCTGGCGACGAACTGGACGCGCGCGCCAGCGGCGGTGGTCCAGTGTTCGATGGCGACGCCGGCGGCAGCCGGCAGGGCGGCGAGCAAGACGAGGAATATGGTCAACAGACGAAAAAACGGACGGATCATGGCGCGGCTCATCAGTGGCGGGTCGGCAAGGTTGGGCGATGCGGCTTGCTGTCCAGCGGTTGCGGGTCGAGCACGCCGATGGTCAGCGTGTCGTCATTGAAATACTTGCCGGCCACCGCCTGCACCTCGGCGGCGCTGACCGCCTGGAGTTTTTCCCGCATGCGGTCGAGCAGGCGGTAGGAGAGGCCGACCGCTTCGATCTGGCCGATTTCCATGGCCTGACCGAACACCGAATCGAGTTTGTACACCTCGCTGGCCAGCAGTTGCGCCTTGGCCCGCTTCAATTCGGCGTCACTGACGCCCTCCTGGCGCACGCGCGCGATCTCGGCGCGCAAGGCCGCTTCGAGATCGGCCACCGTCTTGCCGGCGGAGGGCGTGCCGGAGAGGTAGAACATGCCCGGCCCGCGCGCCGTGGTGTCGTAATCGACGCCCGCCGACAGCGCCACCTTGTCCTCGCGCACCAGTTTTTTGTTGAAGCGGGCGGCATCGTGGCCATCGAGAATGGCGGCCAACATTTGCAGCGCGTAAGGGTCGCTGTCCTTGTCGATGTCGCGCAGCACCGGCGCCTTGTAGCCCATGACCAGCATCGGCAGTTCGGCCGGGGCCTTGACCGTGATGTGGCGCGGCCCTTCCTGGAGCGGCTCGGCCGTGATCCGGCGTTGTGGCAGCGGGCGGCTGGCGAGCGGGCCGTAATATTTTTTCGCCAGCGCAAAAACCTCGTTGTGGTCGACGTCGCCGGAGATCACCACATAAGCGTTGTTGGGCACGTACCAGGCGTCATACCAGGCTCTCGCGTCGGCGGCGGTCATGGCCTCCAGATCGCTCATCCAGCCGATGATCGGCCGCCGGTACGGGTGGGCCATGAAGGCGACGGCGTTCATCTGCTCGAACAGCTTGGCGTGCGGGTTGTCGTCGGTGCGCATGCGGCGCTCCTCCATGACCACCTTGATTTCCTGGGCGAATTCCTTGGGATCGACATTGAGGTGGCGCATGCGGTCGGCCTCGAGCTGCATCATCTCGGCCAGTTTTTCCTTCGGGATCTGCTGGAAGTAGGCCGTGTAATCGCGGCTGGTAAAAGCGTTGTCGCGACCGCCGGCAGCGGCTACGCGCTTGCTGAATTCGCCCGGCCCGACGCTCGGCGTCCCTTTGAACATCATGTGTTCGAGCACGTGGGCGACGCCGGAACTGCCATCGGTTTCGTCCATGCCGCCGATCCGGTACCAGACCATCTGGACGGCGGTCGGCGCCCGGCGATCCTCCTTGACGATGATGCGCAGACCGTTGTCCAGCGTGGTTTCGTAAGGGTTGGCCAAGGCCGCGCCGAGCAGCCAGGGGCCAAGCAAGGCAATGAGAAGTTGAAGTCGTATGCGCATGGGGATAGGTGCTCTCTGCTAAAATCTGGGGCTGATTTGCTTTGATTCGCACGGCATCTTAACGGCTTGCCGCCTGCTTGTCAGCCTGCCCTGAGACCCCAGTTTCCATGTTCAGTTTCCTGAAAAAAACCGCGCCGGATGTCAAGGACGAATCCGCCGCCGCTTCTGCACCCACGCCTGCTGCGCCCTCGTGGCGCGAACGCCTGTTCCAGGGCTTGGCCCGCACCCGCGCCCAGTGGGGCGGCAAGCTCAAGTCGATCTTCGCCCGCGGCAAGGTCGACGACGAATTGCTCGAAGAACTGGAAAGCCTGTTGCTCACTTCGGATGTTGGCATCGAAGCGACCACTCACTTGCTCGACGAATTGAAGAAAGCCGCCAAACGCGACAAGCTGGAAACGCCCGAGGCGATCCAGCAGGCGCTGGCCGCAGCGCTGCTCGAAACCCTGCAACCGCTGGAACAGCCGCTCGAAATCGGCAGCGATCATGGTAACCATCGGCCCTACGTCATCATGATCGCCGGCGTCAACGGCGCGGGCAAGACGACTTCCATCGGCAAACTCGCCAAATATTTCCAGAGCCAGGGCAAAAGCGTGCTGCTGGCCGCCGGCGACACCTTCCGCGCCGCCGCCCGCGAGCAGTTGCAAACCTGGGGCGAGCGCAACAACGTCACGGTCATCGCCCAGGAATCAGGCGACCCGGCAGCGGTGATCTACGACGCCATCTCCGCCGCCAAAGCGCGCAACATCGACATCGTGCTGGCCGACACCGCCGGGCGGCTCCCCACCCAACTGCACCTGATGGAAGAAATCGCCAAAGTCCGCCGGGTGATTCAAAAAGTGGAGCCGGACGGCCCGCACGAGACGCTCCTGGTGCTCGACGCCAACATCGGCCAAAACGCGCTGGCCCAAGTCAGGGCCTTCGACAAGGCCATCCACGTCACCGGCCTCATCGTCACCAAACTCGACGGCACCGCCAAGGGCGGCGTTATTGCAGCCATCGCCCGCCAATGCCCGAAACCGATCCGCTTCATCGGCATCGGCGAGCAGATTGACGATCTGCGGCCTTTTTCGGCCAGGGATTTTGTTGAGGCGTTGTTTGAGTAAACGTTGTAGTGGATGACTCAAACCGCCATTCCAACCTTCCGGTGGCGTTGGGTGCGCTGTCTGTGTAGAATCACGCACAAGGAGTTACACATGGCTACCAACCTGGCAATCGATCCGAACATCCTCGAACGAGCCGTTCAAGTCAGTGGCGAGCGCACGAAAAGAGCCACCGTCACCAAGGCGTTACTGGAGTTCATTGCCCGCCGGGAACAGCAGCGGGTGGCGGATCTGTTCGGGAAATTCGAGTGGGATACATCGTTCGACTACAAGGCGGAACGGTCGCGTAGCCAATGACCCTTCTCGTCGATACCAGTGTTTGGTCGCTGGCGCTTCGCCGCGACATTCAGGCCAGCGAACCGCAGGTGCAGCAACTCAAGAAGGCGTTGCTGGGTTCAGAAATCATCGTTACGACCGGGCTGATTCTGCAGGAACTTTTACAGGGTTTCCTCGGCCCCAGGGCGCAGACCCAGATTGTCGAACGCTTTGCCGCCTTGCCGCTCCTCCAGCCTGACCGGGATGACCACATCAACGCAGCGATCTTGCGCAACACCTGCCGCCGTGCAGGCGTCCAACTCGGTACCGTCGACGCTTTGCTGGCACAGCTTTGTATTCGGCACGATGTGATACTGCTTACGACCGACAAGGATTTCACACGGGCCACTGAGCATTGCCCGCTCCGCGTATGGTCAGCCTGAGTTGCACTCAACCCGAACGAATTCACCGCCGCCTTACCCCTTATCCATGATCGTCGCCAGCAACCTGACCAAACGCTACCCCGGCGGCTTCGAGGCCGTGCGCGATGTCAGCTTCGAGATCAGCGCCGGGCAGATGGTGCTGATCGGCGGCCATTCCGGGGCCGGCAAGACGACGCTGGTCAAGCTGATCGCCGCCATCGAACGGCCCACCGCCGGCAGTCTGGTGGTCGGCGGGCAGAACCTGTCGGCCCTGCGGCGCAGCGCCATTCCCTACGTGCGCCGGCATTTCGGTCTGGTTTTTCAGGATCAGAAATTGTTGTTCGACCGCAGCGCGCTGGATAACGTGCTGCTGCCGCTGTTGATCGCCGGCCTGCCGCGCCGCGACGCCATCCGCCGCGCCCAGGCGGCGCTCGACAAGGTCGGGTTGCTGGCGCGCGAGAAGGCCAACCCGATCGCCCTTTCCGGCGGCGAGCAGCAGCGCCTGGCCATCGCCCGCGCCGTGGTCAATCGGCCCACCGTGCTGCTGGCCGACGAGCCGACCGCCAATCTCGACGCCGAATCAGCGCGCGCCATTCTCGATCTGTTCGCCGATTTTCATCGCGTCGGCGTCACCGTCGTCGTCGCCACCCATGATGAAAGCTGGATCGGGCGCTACCATCCGAATGTCCTTCGCCTGGATCGCGGGAGGCTGCTGTGAGCGCCTGGCTGACCCAGCACCGCGCCGCGCTGGCGAGCGCCTTCCGCCGGCTGTTCGCAACGCCGATGAGCACCGTGCTGTCGCTGCTGGTGATCGGCATTGCGCTGACCTTGCCGGCTTTCGGCTACGTGCTGCTCGATAATTTGCGCGAACTCGGCAGCCGCGCCGCCGGCGTCAAGCAGATCAGCGTGTTCATGGAAACCAGCGCCAGCCGCAAGGACGCCGACGAAATCCAAAACCGGCTACGCCAGGCCGGCGGCCTCGGCTGGCGTTTCGTGCCGCGCGAAGAGGCCCTGCAACGCTTGCAGCAAGCCGAGGGCATGGCCGAAATCGTCGCCAGCCTGCCGCGCAATCCCTTGCCCGACGCTTTCGTCATTGAACCGAAAGACACCGAACCAGCAGCCCTTGAAGCCCTTGGCCAGGAACTGAGCCGTTGGCCGAAAGTCGCCCACGTGCAACTCGACTCGGCCTGGGTCAAACGCTTCGACGCCTTCCTGCGTCTTGGCCGGCTGGCCCTGGCGCTGCTTGCCGGGCTGTTCGCCGCCGGGCTGGTGGCCGTCACCTTCAACACCATCCGCCTGCAAGTCATGGCCCAGGCCGCCGAAATCGAGGTGGCGCGAATGATCGGCGCCACCGACGCCTTCATCCGCCGGCCGTTTTACTACTACGGCGCGCTACAGGGCGCTTTGGGCGGCCTGCTCGCCGCCGCTCTGGTGCTGGGCGGACTGCGCCTGCTCAACGGGCCGGCCGGCGAACTGGCGGCGCTTTACGGCGCCGCTTTCGCCCTGCAAGCGCCGGCCGCTCACGGCGTGGCCGTGCTCGCCCTCGGCGGCGCGCTGCTCGGCTGGCTTGGCGCGCAGTTGTCGGTCAGCCTGTCGCTGCGACGGTTCGATTAAACCTAAAAACCGTGGTTGGACGCGCCTGAGCAGGCCGTCATCGGGTGGACTGGCAAGGCGTAGCGGCTTCACCCAAATGGCGACGCTCATCAAAGCCGGGAAAGGTTGTGCTCATGCGGATTTCGCAAGGATCACAAGCGGTCAACTACGGTTTTTAGGTTAAAGCAGCGGCCGGCTGGAGACCAGCACGCCGTCCTCGTCGGCATACAACCATTCGCCGGGGTTGAAGGTGACGCCGCCGAAGGTGACGGCGATGTTGCGTTCGCCGACGCCTTTTTTGATGCTTTTTTGCGGATGCGTGTTGAGCGCGCGCACGCCGAGGGCGATGCCGGCGATGTCGCCCGAATCGCGGATACAGCCGTACACCACGACGCCGGCCCAGCCGTTTTTGGCGGCCAGGATCGCCAACTGGTCGCCGACCAGGGCGCAGCGCAGCGAGCCGCCGCCGTCGATGACCAGCACCTTGCCCTGGCCGTTTTCGGCAAAGGCTTCACGCACCAGCGAGTTGTCCTCGAACAACTTGAGCGTGGCGATCTGGCCGCTGAAGCTGGCTTTGCTGCCGTAACGCTGGAACATCGGGGCGACGACGAAGAGGCTTTTACCGAGTTCGGCTTCATGGGCGTCGCAGAGGTCGGGGGTTTTGAAGGTCATGGTTTATCTCCCTGGCAGAAAAAAAGCCATGCGGCGCATGGCTTGTTGATATGAGGGTGGATCAGGCGACGGCGGCTTCGCTCTTTTCTTCGGCGAAATCGAGGCGAATCTTGCCTTCGGCGTCGAGGTCGACGGTGACCTCGCCGCCGCTGGCCAGGCGGCCGAACAGCAGTTCGTCGGCCAGCGCCGAGCGGATCGTGTCCTGGATCAGGCGGGCCATCGGTCGCGCGCCCATCAACGGGTCGAAGCCTTTTTCGGCCAGATGTTCCTTGACCGCCTCGGTGAAATGAGCCTCGACCTTCTTCTCGTGCAACTGTTCTTCAAGCTGCATCAGGAACTTGTCGACGACGCGCAGGATGATGTCGTGATCGAGCGGCGCGAAAGAGATGGTGGCATCCAGGCGATTGCGGAATTCCGGCGTGAACAGCCGCTTGATTTCGGCCATTTCGTCGCCGACCTGCCGGCTGCTGGTGAAGCCCATGCTGGATTTTTGCAGGTCGGCGGCCCCGGCATTGGTGGTCATGATGATGACGACATTGCGAAAATCGGCCTTGCGCCCGTTGTTGTCGGTCAGCGCGCCGTGATCCATCACTTGCAGCAGGATGTTGAAAATATCCGGGTGGGCTTTTTCGATCTCGTCGAGCAGCAGCACGCAATACGGTTTTTTGGTGACCGCCTCGGTCAACAGGCCGCCCTGCTCGAAGCCGACGTAGCCCGGCGGCGCACCAATCAGCCGCGAGACGGCGTGGCGCTCCATGTATTCGCTCATGTCGAAGCGCAGCAATTCGATGCCCATGCAATAAGCCAGTTGCCGGGCGACCTCGGTCTTGCCGACGCCGGTCGGGCCGCTGAACAGGAAGGAGCCGATGGGTTTATCCGGGTGGCCCAGCCCGGAGCGGGCCATCCTGATCGCCCGCGTCAGCGCGTCGATGGCCTTGTCCTGGCCGAAAACGACGGCTTTGAGGTCGCGGTCGAGGTTTTTCAGCGCGCCGCGGTCGTCCAGCGTCACGTGTTGCGACGGAATGCGGGCGATCTTGGCGACGATTTCCTCGATGTCGGTCTTGCTGATGGTCTTTTTCTGCTTCGACTTGGGCAGGATGCGCTGGGCGGCCCCGGCTTCGTCGATGACGTCGATGGCCTTGTCGGGTAGATGGCGGTCGGTGATGTAGCGGGCCGACAGTTCGGCCGCCGATGAAATGGCCGTCGCCGAATACTTGATGCCGTGGTGCGCCTCGAAACGCGCCTTCAGCCCCTTGAGAATCTCCACCGTCTCGGCCACCGACGGCTCGGTCACGTCGATTTTCTGGAAGCGCCGGGAAAGTGCGCTGTCCTTCTCGAAAATGCCGCGAAATTCGGTGTAGGTCGTCGCCCCGATGCACTTCAACTGGCCGGTGGACAGCGCCGGCTTCAACAGGTTGGAGGCGTCGAGCGTGCCGCCGGAGGCGGAACCGGCCCCGATCAGGGTATGAATTTCGTCGATGAACAGAATCGCCTCCGGGTTATTGCCCAGTTGCTTGAGCACGCCCTTCAGGCGCTGCTCGAAATCGCCGCGATACTTGGTGCCGGCCAGCAGCGCGCCCATGTCCAGCGAATAGACGTTGGCCTTGGCCAGAATCTCCGGCACGTCGTTCTCGACGATGCGCCGGGCCAGGCCCTCGGCGATCGCCGTCTTGCCGACGCCGGCCTCGCCGACCAGGAGCGGATTGTTCTTGCGCCGCCGGCACAGGGTCTGGATGACGCGCTCCAGTTCCCGGTCGCGGCCGATCAGCGGGTCGATCTTGCCTTGTAGCGCCAGGGCGTTGAGGTTGATGGTGTATTGCTCCAGCGGCCCGGCTTCCTTGTCGCCTTCGCCCTCGGCCGATTCGCCCTCGGCATGGGCCTTTTGCTGCGGCACCTTGCTGATGCCGTGGGCGACGTAATTGACCACGTCGAGGCGCGTCACCGCCTGCTTTTGCAGAAAATACACGGCATGCGAATCCTTCTCGCCAAAAATGGCGATCAGCACGTTGGCGCCGTTGACTTCTTTTTTGCCCGACGACTGCACATGCAGAATGGCGCGCTGGATGACGCGCTGGAAGCCGAGCGTCGGCTGGGTGTCGATGTCGTTCCCACCGGCGACGGTCGGCGTGTGCTCGTTGATGAAATTGGTCAGATCCCGGCGCAGCGCATCCGGCCTGGCGCCGCAGGCGCGCAGCGCGTCGGCGGCCGAGGGATTGTCGATCAGTGCCAGCAGCAGATGCTCGACGGTAATGAACTCGTGGCGTTTCTGGCGCGCCTCGACAAAGGCCATGTGCAGGCTGACTTCGAGTTCCTGGGCAATCATCAATTTTCCTCCATGACGCAGGCGAGCGGGTGCTGGTGGCGGCGGGCAAAGGCGCTCACCTGCTCCACCTTGGTGGCAGCGATGTCGCGCGGGAACACCCCGCAAACGCCCCGGCCTTCGTGATGCACTTTGAGCATGATGCGCGTCGCTTGTTCAGTATTCAGAGAAAAAAAGCGTTGCAAAACGGCGATGACAAAATCCATCGGCGTGAAATCGTCGTTCAGCAACACCACCTTGTACATCTTCGGCGGTTCCAACCTTGCTCGTTGGGCTTGCAGTTGTCCGCCTTCATGAACCTTCGTCGTCATGCGCCCGATTCTATACAGTCAGGTTCAATTGGCAATCGGAATCATCGGGGCAGAGCGCGCCCTTTTCAATGTCGGCGAAAAACCGCAATGTCCGGTCGAACCGGCAGGCGGCCACGATACTTGTTGACGACATAATTCAACTGGCGTAGAAAGCAACGATGTTTGGCTTTTAGCTGCATCAAGGTTGCTGCATGAACCGGGTCACTGAGCGCAAACAGGGAGTCGGGGAGACCCGGAGTTTGTTCGTTTTTTGTAAGAAAGTTTTCCAAACATGGCAATCGGTACTGTGAAGTGGTTCAATGATTCCAAGGGTTTTGGCTTCATTACGCCGGATGATGGCAGCGAGGATCTGTTCGCCCATTTCTCCGCGATCAACATGAATGGCTTCAAGACCCTGAAGGAGGGCGAAAAAGTTTCCTTCGAAGTCGTGCAAGGCCCCAAGGGCAAGCAGGCTTCCAACATCCAGCGCGCCTGACGCTGACTGTCGCCAGACCAAAGCCCATCCATGTGGATGGGCTTTTTTGTTTTCAGGGCGCGACCCAGTGCCCCGATTTGCCGCCCTGTTTTTCGCCGAGGCGGATGTTGTCGATGCGCATGCCGCGGTCGACCGCCTTGCACATGTCGTAGATGGTCAAGAGGCCGACGGAAACGGCGGTCAGCGCTTCCATCTCGACGCCGGTGCGGCCAAAGCATTCGGCAGTGACCTGACAATGCACCGCGCATTCGGCCTCGTCGATGGCGAACTCGGCGGCGACGCGGGTGAGGGCGATCGGGTGGCACAGGGGAATCAACTCGCCGGTGCGTTTCGCCCCCTGAATCGCCGCGATGCGGGCAATGCCCAGCACATCGCCCTTTTTCGCCGAGCCGTCGCGGATCAGCGCCAGGGTTTCCGGCTTCATGAAAATGCTGCCGCCGGCGCGGGCGCGGCGCGCCGTTTCGTGCTTGCCGCCGACGTCGACCATGTGGGCCTGGCCGGCGCTGTCGAAATGGGTCAGATTGCTTTGTGTCGTTTGTGTCACGAGATTTTGCCGGACATTGCGCGGGCCGCATGGGGCGGCGGAGGTGGGCTATCATAGCACCCATGACCCTGAGCCGCCGCCTGACCGCCGGAATACTCGCCTGCGCCCTGGCGCTGCAACCGCTATGCGCCGATGAATTGCCGGAACTCGGCGATGCCGCCAGCAACGACTTGTCGCCGCAGATGGAAAAGCAGATCGGGCGGCAGATCATGAACGACATTCGCACGAGCGAACCGGCCTATCTCGATGATTCCGACGTCGAGGGTTATCTCAACACGCTGGGTAGCAAATTGGTTGCCGCCAGCGCCGATCCGGGCCTGGGTTTTACCTTTTTCGCCATCGCCGATCCGAGCATCAACGCCTTCGCCTTGCCTGGCGGTTATATCGGCGTGCATAGCGGCCTCATCCTGACCGCCCAGACCGAATCGGAACTGGCTGGCGTGATGGCGCACGAAATCGCCCACGTCACTCAACGCCACATTGCTCGCCAGGTATTCCAGTCCAGGCATTTGAGCATGGCCTCGATGCTGGCGATGGGCCTGGCCTTGCTGGCGGCGCGTTCCAATTCGCAGGTGGCGGGGGGAACGATTGCCGCCACCCAGGCCGGGCTGGCCTCGGCGCAACTGGCTTTCTCGCGCAATTTCGAGCGCGAGGCCGACCGGCTCGGCTTCGACACCTTGCGCAAGGCGGGTTTCGATGTGCGCGGCATGGCCGTCTTCTTCGGCAGCCTGCAAAAGGCAACGCGACTCTACGAGAACAACGCCACCGCCTACCTGCGCACCCATCCGCTGACCGGCGAGCGTCTGACCGACATGCAGAACCGCGAGATGGACGTGCAATACCGGCAGGTGCCGGATAGCGCCGAGTTTCAACTGGTGCGGGCCAAGTTGCGGGCCATGCAGGGCACGCCGGTGGAAGCGGTGAACGATTTCAAGCGCTTGCTCGACGAGCGCAAATTCACTGCCGAGGAAGCGACCCGCTACGGTTTGGCTTACGCGCTGTTCCGCGCCCGCGACTGGGCGGCGGCCGAAGAGCAAATCCAGAAGGCGCGCGGCGTCAAGGCGGCGGAGCCGATGATCGAGCGCCTGTATGCCGACATTCGCCTGGCGCGTGGCGATACCGCCGGCGGCCTGGCCGTCTATCGCCAGGCCATCCAGCGCTCGCCGCGCCACCAGGGCTTGCTCGACGGTTATGCCCAGGCGCTGCTGGCGGCCCGCCGCTTCGACGAGGCGCTGCGCTTTGCCGATGCGCAATTGCAGTGGCAGCCGGATTCGACCCGCTACCGCCGGGTGCGGGCGGCGGCGCATGCCGGCCTGGGCCATGAGGCGCAGCAACATCAGGAACTGGCCGACGTCTTTGCGCTGCAAGGCCAGACGCAGGCCGCCATCGAGCAACTGGAACTGGCGCAGAAAGCCGGCGATGCCAATTTCTACGTCATGTCGGCCATCGACGCCCGCTTGCGCGAACTCAAACGCCAGCGCCTCGATGAACTGAAAGAGCGGCGCGATTGAGGTTAGAATCGCCGCCCCAACCCCGGAAGCCCGCCGCCATGCAATTCGACCGCGATCTCGACGTCAAGGGCCTCAACTGCCCGCTGCCCATCCTGCGTACCAAGAAGGCGCTGGCCGAGATGGCATCCGGTCAGGTGCTGCGCGTACAGGCCACCGATCCGGGAGCGCAGAAGGATTTCCCGGCTTTCGCCAAACAGACCGGCAATGCCTTGATCGGCCAGCAGGAAGAAAACAGCGTTTTTGAATTTTTTCTCAAGCGTAAGTAACGCTAACCTGCCGCGCCATTGTGTTGCGAGAACTTGAGCAGCGCCGAATGAGTCGGCGGATGAAAATTCCTTTTGCTGTTATAATCTTTGTATGAACGCGACCCTTAAAATTACCAAAATCGGCAACAGCGCTGGCGTCATCCTGCCCAAGGAATTGCTGGCGCGTCTCAACACGCAAGTGGGCGGGATGCTCACGGTGGTTACGACTCCGCGAGGCATTGAGCTTGGCGCGGCGGAACCTGATTTCGATGCGCAGATGGCGGCCGCGCGAGAAGTGATGCAGCGGCGCAAACGCGCTCTGCGTGAACTGGCCAAATAGGCCATGCCGGACTGGACGTGGATTACTGCGGCGGCAGCCGTGGCGATACATGCCGAACAACTGGCCGAGCATGGCGGCGCCGAAGGCGTGCGTGATGCGGGTTTGCTCGATAGCGCGATGGCCCGACCGCAAAATGTCGCCGCCTATGGTGAACCCGACGCGGCGGCGCTGGCAGCCGCTTACGCTTACGGAATCGCGCGCAATCATCCTTTTGTCGATGGCAACAAGCGTACAGCGGCGGTCGTCAGCGAAACCTTCCTGATACTGAACGGCCAGACGTTGACTGCCACTGATGCGGAACTGGTTGTTGCCTTTCTCGCGCTGGCCGCTGGCGAACTGGCGGAGGAGCAACTGGCCGACTGGTTCCGCCAGTATGTGCGGGAGCAGTGAGCGCGGTCAGCGCGGGGCTTTCGCCAATCTCTTGCTGAGTGTTTGACCCGGCCGACGCTACAATGCCGGCCATTCGATCTGGACTGATTGTCATGACCCAACGCTCCACCCTCCCTCATCTCGACTGGCTCGAAGCCGAGGCCATCCACATCATGCGCGAGGTGGCCGGCCAGTGCGCCAACCCGGCGCTGCTGTTCTCCGGCGGCAAGGATTCCATCTGCATGCTGCGCCTTGCCGAGAAAGCCTTTCGTCCCGGCCGCTTTCCCTTTCCGCTGCTGCATATCGACACCGGCCACAATTACCGCGAAGTCGTCGATTTCCGCGACCGGCGCGCCGCCGAACTGGGCGAGCGGCTGATCGTGCGCTCGGTGGAAGATTCGATGCGGCGCGGCACGGTGGTGTTGAAGCATGAGAGCGAGTCGCGCAACAAGCACCAGTCGGTCACGCTGCTGGAGGCCATCGAGGAATTCGGCTTCGACTGCTGCATCGGCGGCGCCCGCCGCGATGAGGAAAAGGCTCGGGCCAAGGAGCGCATCATGAGCTTCCGCGACGAGTTCGGCCAATGGGATCCGAAAAACCAGCGCCCGGAACTGTGGAATCTCTACAACGCCCGCAGCCACAAGGGCGAGAACATCCGCGCCTTTCCCATTTCCAACTGGACGGAGATGGATGTCTGGCAATACATCGAGCGCGAGAATCTCGAACTGCCGAGCATCTATTTTGCCCACCACCGCCCCGTGGTCATCCGCGGCGGGGCCATCGTGCCGGTCAACGTGCCGCTGGTCAGCGGCGAACTGACCAATCTGCCCAAGGCCGGCGAGGAGATCGTCTCCCGGCAGGTGCGCTTTCGCACCGTCGGCGATATTTCCTGCACCGCGCCGGTCGAGTCGGAGGCCGATACCGTCGCCAAAATCGTGCTGGAAACCGCCAGCACAACCATCACCGAGCGCGGCGCAACCCGTCTGGACGATCAGACCAGCGACGCCTCGATGGAACAACGCAAGAAAGAAGGGTATTTCTGATGTCCGCCAATCAGCCCAGTGAGCACCCCGTCGAAGACCACGGCCTGTTGCGCTTTCTCACCTGCGGCAGCGTCGATGACGGCAAAAGTACGCTGATCGGGCGCTTGCTCTACGACACCAAGGCCATTCTCGCCGACACGCTGTCGGCCATCGAGCGCACCTCGCAGAAGCGCGGCGTCGGCGCGGTCGATCTCTCGCTGCTCACCGACGGCCTGCAAGCCGAGCGCGAGCAGGGCATCACCATCGACGTCGCCTATCGTTATTTCTCGACCGGCACGCGCAAATACATCATCGCCGACGCGCCGGGCCATGAGCAGTACACGCGCAACATGGTCACGGCGGCGTCCACCGCCAACCTCGCCATTATTTTGATCGACGCGCGCAAGGGCATGCTGACGCAGACCCGGCGGCACTCCAAGCTGGCGGCGCTGGTTGGCATTCCGCATCTAGTCGTGGCCATCAACAAAATGGATCTGGTCGATTACTCGCAGGAAGTTTTCGCGAAGATCAAGGCCGATTACCTCGCCTTCGCCGCCAAGGTCGGCATCGACGACGTGCGCTTCATTCCGCTCTCGGCCTTGAACGGCGACATGATCGTCGAGCGCGGCGCAGCGCTCGCCTGGTACGACGGCCCGACGCTCCTCGACATCCTCGAAACCGCGCCCGCCGCCCATACCGAGCGCGCCGAGAAATTCCGCTTTCCGGTGCAAACCGTCTGCCGCCCGCAGGATTCAGCCAACCCGGAACTGCACGACTACCGCGGCTTCATGGGCCGCGTCGAATCCGGCGCGATCAAGGTGGGCGATGCCGTCACCGTCCTGCCGAGCGGCCGCCAATCGACCGTCAAGGCCGTGCAGATCGGCGGCGTCGACATCGGCGAAGCCGGCACCGAACAATCCGTCACCCTGCTGCTGGCCGATGAAATCGACATTTCACGCGGCGACATGATCGTCAAGACCCTTGAAGCCCCGGCCGCCGTCAAGGAAATCCGCGCCACCGTCTGCTGGCTGGCCGAAACCCCGCTCGACCGCGCCCGCACCTACCTCATCCGCCACACCACGCGCGACGCCAAGGCCAAGCTGACCGGCATCGACCACCGCCTCGACGTCAACACCCTGGAAAACCTGCCCGCCGACAAACTGGCGATGAACGATATCGCCGAAGTCAGCTTCAAGCTGGCGCAACCGCTGTTCGTCGATCCCTATAGCGAAAACCGCGCCACCGGCGCCTTCATCGTCATCGATGAGAGCAACAACAACACCGTCGGCGCCGGTATGATTCTGTAACCTCATCCACCCGGCCCCACCATCATGACCGGAGCCTGCCCGCCGCTCCTGCTGTCGCTCCTGCTCCTTGCCCCGCCCGCCATGGCCGACGCCTACAAATGCCGCCAGCCGGACGGGCGCATGGTCATCTCCGCCGAACCCTGCGCCGATAGCGGCCAAGTGGTGAAAGTCGTCCCCGCCGACAGCGTGCCCGAAGCCGAGCGCGAACGCGCCGAACGCGAGGCGCAGCGCCAGCGCGAACAGGCCGAGAAAAACCTGAATGCCCGCCGGGAAGATGAAAAACAGCGGGAAAAACAGGAACGGCAAGAACGGCTCGAACGCGAACGCGCCGCCATCCAGCAAGCGCCCCCGCCAGCAGCCGAACCCGTTTATGTCCCGGTGCCGGTTTATGTCGGCCCCGGCCAACTCCGCCCGCCGCCCCGGCCCCGCCCGCCGGGCAAGCCGGATAAACCCGACAAACCGCCTCCGCCCCAACCGCCGACGACTGTTTTGCGGCCGCGGTGAACTGATGCTGTTGTCTGAACCAGATCTCCAGAAACCGAACAGGCAATTGGTAACCCAGCGTCGAATGCAGTCGTTTCCGGTTGTAGAAGTTTGTCAAACGGTTGATTACAAACAACCATGAGGACCCGCGACCGACGCCATCAGCGAACGCCAGCGCGCACAAAGGCGGGCGGCAGGCTTGACCGTTCCGGCGTGATTTACCGACAATGATCTGCTTTCAGCCAGCCAGAGTTGCCCCATGCTCGAGATCGACTTGCCGGTCCCTGATTTCACCCTGCCCGCCACCAGCGGCCAGACGTTTTCCCTCGCCGGCCAGGCCGGCAAGATCGTCGTCATTTACTTCTACCCCAAGGACAGCACGCCCGGCTGCACTACCGAGGGCCAGAATTTCCGCGATCTCTACGCCGAATTTCTCGCCGCCGGCGCTGTCGTTCTCGGCGTTTCGCGCGACAGCCTGAAGTCGCACGAGAATTTCAAGGCCAGGCAATCCTTCCCCTTCGAACTCGGCTCGGACGCCGACGAAGCCGTCTGCACGCGGTTTGGCGTCATGAAAGAGAAGATGATGTACGGCAAGCTGTGCCGCGGCATCGAGCGCAGCACTTTCGTCATCGACCGCGCCGGCGCTCTGCGCCGCGAGTGGCGCGCAATCAAGGTGGCCGGTCATGTTCAGGACGTGCTTGATTTCGTCAAAACGTTGTAACCCTCCACTCCGCAAAGGCCCCCTCATGCCGCGCCAGCCCGCCGCCAAAAAATCCGCCGTCAGCAAATTGTTCGTGCTCGACACCAATGTGCTGATGCACGATCCGAGCAGCCTGTTCCGCTTCGAGGAACACGATGTCTTTCTGCCCATCATGACGCTGGAAGAACTCGACAATCACAAGCGCGGCATGTCGGAAATCGCCCGCAACGCCCGCCAGGTCTCGCGCATGCTCGATGAGATGCTGGCCCGCGAGGATCTCGATATCGACGAGGGCATCGCCCTCGCCGGCCCGTCCAACAAACTCGCCAGCGGCCGTCTCTATCTTCAGGCCGAGGCCATCAGCAACAAGCTGCCGCAGGATCTGCCGACCTCCAAGGCCGACAATCAGATTCTGGCGGTGGTCATCCACTTGCAGAAGAAATTTCCCCGGCGGCCGGTCATTCTGGTGTCGAAAGACATCAACATGCGCATCAAGTCGCGGGCGCTCAATCTGCTGGCCGAGGATTATTTCAATGACAAGGTGCTGGAGGATACCGATCTCCTTTACACCGGCGCCCACGCCCTGCCCGCGAATTTCTGGGAAAAACACGACAAGGGCATGGAGTCGTGGAAAAAGGATGCAAAAACCTACTACAAGATCAGCGGCCCGCTCTGCCCGCAGTTTCTCATCAACCAACTGCTCTGGCTGGAAAGCGACGGCTTCGCCGCCATCGTCAAGGAGGTCGCCGGCAAGACGGCGGTGCTGGAAACCCTGGTCGATTACACGCATCCGAAAAATGCCGTGTGGGGCATCACGGCGCGCAACCGTGAGCAGAATTTCGCGCTCAATCTGTTGCTGAACCCGGAAATCGACTTCGTCACCCTGCTCGGCCAGGCCGGCACCGGCAAGACCCTGCTGACCCTGGCCGCCGGCCTGACGCAGACGCTGGAGAGCAAGCAGTTCGGCGAAATCATCATCACCCGCGTCACCGTGCCGGTCGGCGAGGACATCGGCTTTCTGCCCGGCAGCGAGGAAGAAAAAATGGCGCCGTGGATGGGCGCGCTGGAAGACAACCTGGAGGTGCTCACCCATGCCGAGGACAACAGCGGCTACGGCGGCGACTGGGGCAAGGCGGCGACCAACGACATCATCCGCGCCAAGATCAAGGTCAAGTCGCTCAATTTCATGCGCGGCCGCACCTTCCTGAAAAAATATCTGATTATCGACGAGGCGCAGAACCTGACGCCCAAGCAGATGAAAACCCTGGTCACCCGCGCCGGCCCCGGCACCAAGGTGGTGTGCCTGGGCAACATCGCGCAGATCGACACGCCTTATCTGACCGAGGGCAGTTCCGGCCTCACCTACGTCGTCGACCGCTTCAAGGGCTGGCCGCATTCCGGCCACATCACGCTGCAACGCGGCGAACGTTCGCGTCTGGCCGATCACGCGGCCGAAGTGCTATAATCGGCAGAAATCAATCAAGGGGCCGTGTCGGTGACACGGCCTTTTCGTTTCAGCCACGGGCTGCCGCTGCCGGAGGAACCCTTGAAACGCCGCGCCTTTCTCGCCTCAATGGGCGCCCTCGCCCTGATCGCCGAACCGGCCTCGGCCACCCCGGCCAAACCTGCCGCCAAACCCGCCGCCAAATCAACCAGGCCGGCAGGCAAGCACAGCAAACCGGCCGCCAAACCCGCCGCCCGTTCGGCCGCTCCAGAGCGCAGCCCGGTGCACACGGCCGGCAAGCCGGTCATCGACGAACCGCCGCAAGGCACTTCCGCCGCCCGCCTGCCGCCGGTACGGGCGGCGGAACCGCCGGCCGAATGGACCACCTACGAAATCGTCACGCGCATCGACCTGCGTAACCAGGAGGGTCTCTGCAAACTGTGGCTGCCGCTGCCGCTCAACCAGGATACGCTCTACCAGCGCACCCTGAGCCATGCCTGGGAAGGCAACCCGGCGCGCGCCAGCATGCGCCGCCAGCCCGATGGCAATCTCGAAGTCTTCGCGTGCGAATGGGCCGACGGCAGAGCCGGCACGCTGCAACTGACCACCCAGGTGAGCACCGCCGACCGGCATTTCGATGTCGCCCGGCGCACCGTCGCGCCGGAACGCGAGGATATTCTGCGCCGCAACCTCCAGGCATCCAGGCTGATACCCAACGACGGCCTGGCGTTTCAACTGGGCGAACGCATCATCGGTCGCGTCAAGGATCCGGTGGCGCAGGCCAAGGTCATTTACGAATGGGTGGTCGAACAGGCCGTCTACGATCCCGCCCTGGCCGGCCCCGGCAGCGGCGACGTCCGTCAGCAGTTGAGCAGCGGCCACTATGGCGGCGGCTCGGCTGACATCAGCGGCCTTTTCGTCGCCATCTGCCGGGCCATCGGCATTCCGGCCCGCTGCGTATTCGGGCTGCGCGTCGGCCCGTCGCGGCTGTTCCGCAGCCTCGGCCTCGACAGCGCCGACGCGACGCGCGGCCAGCACGTCCGCGCCGAGTTCTACGTTCCCGGCTACGGCTGGATTCCGGTCGACCCCAGCGACGTCCGCCGGGCCATCGCGCGGGAAAACCTTTCCGACCAGGACAGCCGGCTGTCGGCGCTGAAGCGGGTGTTGTTCGGCGTCTGGGAAATGAACTGGATCGCCTACAACGTCGGCCTCGACATCACGCTCAACGGCCTGCCGGAACCCATCCCCTTCCTGCTGCTGCCGCGCCTGGAAACGCCGCGCGGCACGTTCGACGGCGCCGACCCGGCCGCCATCGCGTACAGCATCAGCGCCCGGCGGATCGAGCTTTGAATCCCCCCGCCAACGCCATCCTGCTCGTCGGCCATCCCAATGTCGGCAAGTCGGTGCTGTTTCACCGCCTGACCGGCGCTTACGTCAATGTTTCCAATTACCCCGGCACGACCGTTGAGGTCACCCGCGCCAGCGCCCGTTTCGATGCGCGGGCGGAATTGCTCGATACGCCGGGCGTACTCGCCCTGCCCTCGCGCAGCGACGACGAGCGGGCGACGATGCGCGCCCTGCTGAACGAGCCGAACCGCTGCCTGGTGCAGGTCGGCGACGCCAAGAATCTGCGCCGGACGCTGATCCTGACCGCTCTCCTAGCCGATCTCGGCGTGCCGATGACGCTGGTTCTGAACATGCACGACGAAGCCACCGCCCGCGGCGTCACCGTCGACGTCAATGGTTTGGCCGAGGAACTGGCGATCCCGGTGCTGGCCACCGTCGCCACTGGCGGCGAAGGTCTCGGCGAACTGACCGGCAGCATCGCCAGGGCCAGCGTCGCCGCCCCGCTGCTGCGTTACGACCCCGATCTGGAAAGCGACATCGCGGCGCTCGCCGCGGCCATTGCCGAGCAGGCGCCGCACCCGGCGCTGGCGGCGCGCGGCCTGGCCATCCTCTACCTCGGCGCCGACAGCGAGGTGGAAAACTGGCTGCGCGAGCGGGCCGGCGGCCGCTACGCCGGCCTCGCCACCCTGCGCGACGGGGCACAGGCGCGCGCCGACGGCGATCTGCCGATGTTGCTCGCCCGCGAGCGCACCGCCGCCGCCGACGCGCTGGCCGCCAGCGTCGCCCGCCGCACCGTGCGCAGCAGCCCGCTGCTGGCCCAGCGCGTCGGCCAGGCGGTGGTGCATCCCGTCTGGGGCGTTCCGATCCTGCTGGCCGTGCTGTACGCGCTTTACCAGTTCGTCGGCGTGTTCGGCGCGACGACGCTGGTCGGCCTGTTCGAGGAAAAACTGTTCAACGGCCTCCTCAATCCCGGCCTCACCGCCCTGGTCGAACGCGGCTTCGGCGACGGCTGGTTCAGCGCGTTGCTGATCGGCCAATACGGCCTGTGGACCATGGGCATGACCTATGCGCTGGCCCTCATCTTCCCCATCGTCACCACCTTTTTCATCGCCTTCGGCATTCTTGAGGATTCCGGCTACCTGCCGCGCCTGTCGGTCATCGCCAACCGCCTGTTCACCCTGATCGGCTTGAACGGCCGCGCCGTGCTGCCGATGGTGCTGGGCTTAGGCTGCGTGACCATGGCGACCTTGACCACGCGCATCCTGCACAGCCCGCGCGAACGGCTCATCACCGTCTTTCTGCTGGCCCTGGCCATCCCCTGTTCGGCCCAGTTGGGCGTCGTTCTCGGCATGTTGGGCGGCATCTCCTTCAAGGCCGTGCTGATCTGGGCGCTGGCCATGGTCGGCATTCTGCTGCTCTCCGGCTTTCTCGCCGCCAAGCTGATTCCCGGCCGGCGCATCCCGCTGGTCGCCGAATTGCCGCCGATGCGCCTGCCGGTCATCGGCAACGTCGTCAAGAAAACCGCCGGGCGCCTCAAATGGTATCTGCTCGAAGTCATCCCGCTCTTCCTGATCGGCACGCTGCTGATGTTCGTCCTCGACAAGACCGGCGTCCTGCCCGCCATCATCAGGGCCGGCGAACCGCTGGTCACGGGCTGGCTCGGCCTGCCCAAGGAAGCCTCGGCGGCCTTCGTCATGGGCTTTCTGCGCCGCGATTTCGGCGCCACCGGCCTGTTCGTCATGGCCGACGCGCTGACCCCGATTCAGGCGGTGGTCGGCATGATTACCCTCACCCTGTTCATCCCCTGCTTCGCCAGCCTCTTGATGATGGTCAAGGAACGCGGCCTGAAAACGGCCATGCTCATGGTCGCCCTCATCGTTCCCTTCGCCTTCTTCATTGGCGGCCTGTTCAACCTCGCCCTGCGCGCCCTCTGGTAAACCACATGAACGCCGCCCACGATGCCCGCCTGCCGCTGGCCTTCATCGCCCCCGGCGCGGAAGTCCGCCTGGCCGGGCTGGGCGATGAAATCGACGCGCTGCAACGCGAACAACTGACCGCCTACGGCCTGGCCGAAAACCAGCCGCTGCGCGTGCTGCAACAAAAACCGATGACCGTGATCCTGGCCGACGAGGTCGAACTGGCGCTGGAACATTCGGTGGCCCGCTACATCTGGGTCGTCGATCGCCTATGAGCTTCCCTCTGTTTTTCGTCTGCCAAAGGGTGTGTTTCATGCGACCTGTTTTTCCTGCTGCTGTTGTCTGATTCCATTTCCAAACGGTCAAGATCCTGGGGAATGAACTGCGGGAAAAGTCTTTTCACAACCGCGTCTTCCACAGTCTCGATGCTCTTGAAGAGCCTCCTCAAATTCCGGGGTGATTCAGGGTCTATAACAGCAAAGCGCACGACCGAGCAAATAAAGCTCGGCGCTGCGATCGCGCGAGGCGTCCGGCTTACGCACCACGACCGCGTGGAATGTCTGGCGCATGGAACGCAGAAAGCTCTCGTAGTCCGTTCCCTGAAACACCTTGACCAGAAACGCGCCATCCGGCTTCAGGTGCGCCCGCGAAAATTCAAGGCCCAGTTCGGCCAGGTGCATGACCCGCGCCTGATCGACCAGGGGCACGCCAGACATATTGGGGGCCATGTCCGACATCACAAGCCCCACCCGGCGCTCGCCCAGCTTGTCTTCCAGTTGCGCCAGCACCGCTTCCTCGCGGAAATCGCCCTGAATGAAATGCACGCCGTGGATCGGCTGCATCTCCAGCAGATCGAGCGCCAGGACCAGGCCGCCGCCGGTCTCATCACTCCCGACTCGCTTGGCCGCCACCTGCGACCAGCCGCCCGGCGTCGCCCCGAGGTCGACGACCACTTCGCCGCGCTTGAGCAGCTTGTCCTTGTCGTCGATCTCCATCAGCTTGAAAGCGGCGCGCGAACGCCAGCCTTCCTTCCTGGCCTGTTGCACGTAGGGGTCGTTGACGTGCTCCTGCATCCACGCCTTGCTGGTTCGGGTTCGCTTCATTGGCTAAAATCCGGTTTTTGAAGGATTTTCACATGCAACAACTGACTTCTGCGCAGATTCGCGAACTGCGCGCCAGGGCACACGCCTTGAACCCGGTCGTGTCGATTGCCGAAAACGGACTCAGCGAGGCCGTCCTCAAGGAAATCGACGCCTGCCTGAAAGCGCACGAACTCATCAAGATTCGCGTCTATGGTGACAGCCGCGACGACCGCCTGGCCTACCTCGAACGCATCTGCCGGGAACTCGATTGCGCGCCGGTGCAGCACATCGGCAAACTGCTGGTGATCTACCGCCCGGCCCCGGCCGCCGCCGCCGCGAAAACCCCGCGTCGTAGCGCCAAGGAGCCACGCCGTACCAAGCGCAGTTTTCAGGGCTGATCGCGCCCGCTCCACGTCACCAATCCAAGCCCGAGCAGGCTCTGCACCAGGTAGAGCGTGCTCGAAACGCCGTGCCACAACGCGAAGCGGTCGCGCCAGGCGCTGGCCATGACATCCAGCGGCAAGGCATCGGCTTTCAACCGCTCCATCACGGGTTGAATGCCCAGCAGACTGACCAGCGTCAGCCCGGCCATGCTCAACACCAGCCACCACGCCGCCCGGCCCAACACCGCCCGCCGCCAGCGCCACGCCAGGAACGACAACAAATAGGCGGCGCAGGCGAGGCCGGCCCAGCCGCTCACCGTGAACAACTTGCCGGCGACGAACCCGGCCAGTTGCCGATCGCCGATATGGGCGAACAGCACCGGCACGGCCAGATAGCCAATCGTCCACAAACCGCCGACCCACAGGGTCAGCAGGGCGCGATAAAGGTCGGCGAGCTTGCGCATGGCGTGATGGGGTTGGCTTATTCGTACCGCACGTCAATGATTTCGTATTCGCGGACACCCCCCGGGGCCTGTACCTGGGCAACGTCGCCGGCGTATTTGCCGATCAGGGCGCGGGCCATCGGCGAGGCGACGGAGAGTTTGCCGTTTTTGATGTCGGCCTCGTCCTCGCCGACGATCTGGTAGGTCACCGCGGCGCCGCTGTCCTGATCTTCGAGGTCGACGGTGGCGCCGAAGACGCAGCGGCCGTCGGCGTCGAGCAATTTGGGGTCGATGATCTGGGCGTTCGACAGCTTGCCTTCGACTTCCTGAATGCGCCCTTCGATAAAGCCCTGACGCTCCTTGGCTGCGTCGTATTCGGCGTTTTCCGACAGGTCGCCGTGCGAGCGGGCTTCGGCGATGGCGGCGATGACGCTGGGGCGTTCCACCGTTTTCAGGCGGTGCAGTTCTGTGCGCAATTTTTCAGCGCCGGCGACGGTCAAGGGGGTTTTGTTCATCGTTTTATCCTGCAAAAAGCGAACCGCCGGCGTCCCACGGGACGGCCCGGCGGTCTGGATGGGTTTCAGTGAAGTTGCTGGTGCAGCGACTGGATCGAATAAACCACCAGTTCGCCCAGATGGCGGATGCCCTCGGCGGCCGCCTCGGCGCCCCAGATGGTCGTGTACATCGTCACCCGCGCTTGCAGGCCGGAGGTGCGGATGGAGCGCGAATCGTTGATCGCCCCGCGTTTTTCTTCGACGGTGTTGATGATGAGCGCGATTTCGTCGTTTTTAATCATGTCGACGATGTGCGGCCGGCCTTCGGTGACTTTGTTGACCGGCTGCACCGGCAGGCCGGCGGCGGCGATGGCGTGCGCCGTGCCGCGCGTGGCGACCAGTTGAAAGCCGGCGTCGTGCAGATGGCGGGCGACTTCGATGGCCTTGGCCTTGTCGCTGTCCTTGACCGAGAGGAAAGCCTTGCCGGACTTCGGTAGCTTGACGCCGGCCGCCAGTTGCGATTTGACGAAGGCTTCGGCGAAGCTGACGCCGACGCCCATGACTTCGCCGGTCGATTTCATTTCCGGGCCGAGAATGGTATCGACACCGGGGAATTTGACGAAGGGGAAAACCGCTTCCTTGACCGAGAAGTAGGGCGGCACGACCTCGCCGCTGACGCCCTGCGCCTTCAAACTCTTGCCGACCATGCAGCGGGCGGCGATCTTGGCCAGTTGCAGGCCGGTGGCCTTGGAGACGTAGGGCACGGTGCGCGAGGCGCGCGGATTGACTTCGAGCACGTAGACGTCGTTGTCCTTGATGGCGAACTGCACGTTCATCAGGCCGCAGACATTCAATGCCTTGGCCATCAAGCGGGTCTGGCGGCGCAATTCGTCCTGGATGGCGGCGGACAGCGAGTACGGCGGCAGCGAGCAGGCCGAATCGCCCGAATGCACGCCGGCCTGTTCGATGTGTTCCATGACGCCGCCGATGATGACCTCCTCGCCATCGGACAGGGCATCGACATCGCATTCGACGGCGTTGTTGAGGAAACGGTCGAGCAGCACCGGCGAATCGTTGGAGACCTTGACCGCCTCGCGCATGTAGCGTTCGAGGTCTTTCTGTTCATGGACGATTTCCATGGCCCGGCCGCCCAGCACGTAGGACGGGCGGACGACCAGCGGATAGCCGATTTCGGCCGCCAGACGCAGGGCTTCTTCCTCGGTGCGGGCAGTGCGGTTGGACGGCTGCTTGAGACCGAGGTTGTGCAGCAATTTCTGGAAGCGCTCGCGGTCTTCGGCGATGTCGATCGATTCCGGCGTCGTGCCGATGATGGGCACGCCATTGGCTTCCAGCGCCAGCGCCAGCTTCAACGGCGTCTGCCCGCCGTACTGGACGATGACGCCTTCGGGCTGCTCGATGGCGCAGATTTCCAGCACGTCTTCGAGGGTCAGCGGCTCGAAGTAGAGGCGATCGGAGGTGTCGTAATCGGTGGAGACGGTTTCCGGGTTGCAATTGACCATGATGGTTTCATAGCCATCCTCGCGCATCGCCATCGCCGCATGCACACAGCAATAATCGAATTCGATGCCCTGGCCGATGCGGTTGGGGCCGCCGCCGAGCACCATGATCTTCTTCTTGTCGCTTGGCCGCGCCTCGCATTCATCCTCATAGGTCGAGTACAGATAGGCGGTATCGGTGGCGAATTCGCCGGCGCAGGTGTCGACGCGCTTGTAGACCGGGCGCACGCCGAGTTCGTGGCGGCGTTTGCGGAATTCGGATTCGCTGGTTTTCAACAGATAGGCCAGGCGCCGGTCGGCGAAGCCCTTGCGCTTGAGGAAGCGGACTTCCTCGGCGGAAAGCGTTGCCAGCGCGCGCTTTTCGACGGCCAGTTCGAGATCGACGATTTCCTTGATCTGGGCGAGGAACCACGGGTCGATCTTGGTCAGGTCGAAGACGCGCTCGACCGACATGCCGATGCCGAAGGCGTCGGCGACGTACCACAGGCGCTCCGGCGACGGCTGGGCCAGTTGCTCGTCGATGGTTTCGGGATCGACCGATTTCAGGTTGAAGCCGTCGACGCCGACCTCCAGGCCGCGCAGCGCCTTTTGCAGGGATTCCTGAAAGGTGCGGCCGATGGCCATCACTTCGCCGACCGACTTCATCTGCGTGGTCAGGATCGGGTCGGCCTGCGGGAATTTCTCGAAGGCAAAACGCGGCACCTTGGTGACCACGTAGTCGATGGCCGGCTCAAACGAGGCCGGCGTTCTGCCGCCGGTGATGTCGTTGGCCAGTTCGTCGAGGGTGTAGCCGACGGCCAGTTTGGCGGCGATCTTGGCGATGGGGAAACCCGTCGCCTTGGAGGCCAGCGCCGAGGAGCGCGAAACGCGCGGATTCATTTCGATGACGATGCAGCGCCCGTCCTGCGGATTGATGGCGAACTGCACGTTGGAGCCGCCGGTATCGACGCCGATTTCGCGCAACACGGCGATCGAGGCGTTCCTCAGCAACTGATATTCCTTGTCGGTCAGCGTCTGCGCCGGAGCGACGGTGATCGAGTCGCCGGTATGCACGCCCATCGGGTCGAGGTTCTCGATGGAGCAGACGATGATGCAGTTGTCCGCCTTGTCGCGGATCACTTCCATCTCGAATTCCTTCCAGCCAAGCAGCGATTCCTCGATCAGCAGCTCGTTGGTCGGCGAGGCTTCGAGGCCGCGCTTGCAGATGGTCTCGAACTCTTCCATGTTGTAGGCGATGCCACCGCCGGTGCCGCCCAGCGTGAAGGACGGACGGATGATGGTCGGAAAGCCGATCATCGCCTGCACCTGATAGGCTTCCTCCATGCTGTGCGCGGTGGCCGAGCGGGCAGAGCCGAGGCCGATGCGGGTCATCGCATCCTTGAACTTCTGGCGATCCTCGGCCTTGTCGATGGCCTCCTTGGAAGCGCCGATCAGTTCGACGCCGAACTTTTTCAGCACGCCCTCGCGGTCGAGGTCGAGCGCGCAATTGAGCGCCGTCTGGCCGCCCATGGTCGGCAAGAGCGCGTCCGGGCGTTCCTTTTCGATGATCTTGGCGACCACCTGCCAGGTGATCGGCTCGATGTAGGTGACATCGGCCATTTCCGGGTCGGTCATGATGGTCGCCGGATTGGAATTGACCAGGATGACCCGGTAGCCTTCCTCGCGCAGCGCCTTGCAGGCCTGCGCCCCGGAATAGTCGAATTCGCACGCTTGGCCGATGATGATCGGGCCGGCGCCGATGATGAGGACGGACTGGATGTCAGTGCGCTTTGGCATTTTCTATTTATCCTTTGCAAAACCGATCTGGTGGCTGTCGTAGCCACCCCGCGCGGGTTTTTCCATGAGCCGATGAATGGCGTCGAAGACCACGCGAAACTGGCCGTCATACTTTTCTTCAAGCTGCGCCAGTTGCTTTTTCAGGTCGGCATGTTCAGCCAGCATGCCGCGCAGTTTGACGAAGGCGCGCATGATTTCGATATTGACGGCTACCGCCCGCTCACTGCGCAGCACGCTGGACAGCATCGCCACGCCTTGCTCGGTGAAGGCGCAGGGCAGTTTGCGGATGCCGCCCCAACTTGAAGTCACAAATTGTGATTTCAAGTTGGCGAACTCATCGGCATCGAGTTGAAACATGAAGTCCGCCGGAAAACGCGCCGCGTTGCGCTGCACTTGCTGCATCAACACCCTGGGTTCCACGCCGTACAGCGATGCCAACTGCTGCGCGATCAAGACGCGCTGCCCGCGAATCAGCAGCACCATGCCAGCAACATCCGGCAGGGTCGAGCCAGCGTTTGAGGTCACAATTTGTGACTTCAAGTTGGGTTTACCCCCGTCAGCCACGTACCCTCTCCATCAAGCCGACAAAACGATCAAACAAATAGGCCACGTCATGCGGGCCGGCACTGGCTTCGGGGTGCCCCTGGAAAGAGAAAGCCGGCACGTCGGTACGGGCGATGCCTTGCAAGGAGCCATCGAACAACGAGACATGGGTGACGCGCAGATGGTCCGGCAGCGAATCGGGATCGACGGCGAAACCGTGGTTTTGCGCGGTAATGAGCACCGCGCCGCTATCCAGATCCTTGACCGGGTGGTTGGCCCCGTGGTGGCCGAATTTCATTTTTTTCGTCTGCGCGCCGGAAGCCAGCGCCAGCAACTGGTGGCCGAGGCAGATGCCGAAGGTCGGCACGCCGCGGTCGAGAAATTCGCGGATGGCGGCAATGGCGTAAGCGCACGGCTCCGGGTCGCCGGGGCCGTTGGCCAGAAAGATGCCGTCCGGCTTCAGCGCCAGCGCCTCGGCGGCTGGCGTCCGGGCCGGCACGACGGTCAGGCGGACGCCGCGTTCGGCCAGCATGCGCAGGATGTTGCGCTTGACGCCGAAATCGTAGGCGACGACGTGAAAACGCGGCGCGCTCGCCGTCTTGTAGCCTTGCAACGTCCACGTCGCCTGATCCCAGGTGTAGCTGGCATCGACCGACACGACTTTCGCCAGATCCATGCCGGTCAGGCCGGGAAAGGCGCGCGCGGTGGCCAGCGCCTTGGCCTCGTCGGCGCTGCCGGCGAGGATGCAGCCGGATTGCGCGCCTTTTTCGCGCAGGATGCGGGTCAGTTTGCGGGTATCGATGCCGGCGATGGCGACCAGGCCATGTTTCTTCAAATAAGTGGAAAGATCCCACTGGCTGCGCCAGTTCGAGGCGACCGGCGGCAGATCGCGGATGACCAGGCCGGCGGCGAAATGGGCGGCCGACTCGAAATCTTCGGCATTGCAACCGGTATTGCCGATGTGCGGATAGGTCAGGGTAACGATCTGCCGGCAGTAGGAAGGATCGGTCAGGATCTCCTGATAGCCCGTCATCGAGGTGTTGAATACCACCTCGCCGCTGGCGATGCCGTCGGCGCCGATGGAATGGCCTGTGAAAACCGTTCCGTCGGCGAGAGCGAGAATGGCGGGGATGGTTGAGGGCAGCAGCGGCACGTCGGCTCTCCGGTTTTCGGTTCATTCATACGCCAAGCGGGAAGGCTTGCGCCTCCCCGCTTGTGCTTTTTTAACTTTTCAATTTTACTCGAAAACCGCCTTTTCAGGCAAATCAAGGGATTACAACGGGTGTGATTCAAACTGATGCACGGCGAACATCAGGCTGCGTTGGCGTGGATTGTTTACCCCGTGCAAACGATTTTCGAATCCCGTCCGAGAACATTCGCCTTCTTCCGCCGTCTTCCGGCATTTATCACGTTTTTCCCTCTGATTTATCGCGCTTCCCTTCATTTTCTGGCCTCAGCAGCCTTTTCATCCGCCTCGTCGGCGATGCCGCGCAGGCGTCGGCCGAGGCGGTCGAAGGCGAGGTAGATCACCGGCGTGGTGAATAGCGTCAAGACCTGGCTGACCATCAGGCCGCCGACCATGGTCACGCCGAGCGGGTGGCGCAGTTCGGAGCCGACGCCGCCGCCGAGCATCAGCGGCAGCGCGCCGAGCAGGGCCGCCATGGTGGTCATCAGAATGGGCCGAAAGCGCAGCAGGCAAGCCTCGTAGATCGCCTCGCGCGGGGGCTTGCCTTCTTTACGCTCGGCTTCCAGCGCGAAGTCGATCATCATGATGGCGTTCTTTTTGACGATGCCGATGAGGAGGATGACGCCGATGACGGCGATGATGTCGAGGTCATTTTTCGACAGGATCAGCGCGAGCAGCGCGCCGATGGCGGCGGAGGGCAGTGTGGACAGGATCGTCACCGGGTGGATGAAACTCTCGTACAGCACGCCGAGCACGATGTACATGGTCACCACCGCCGCCAGAATCAGCCACAGGGTGTTCGACAGCGACGCCTCGAAGGCGCTGGCGGCGCCGGCGAAGTGGGTGCCCATGCTGGCCGGCAGGCCGAGTTCGGCTTCCGCCGCGCGGATGGCCTTGACCGCGTTGCCGAGCGAGGCGCCGGGGGCCAGGTTGAAGGAGATGGTGGTTGCCGGAAACTGGCCGAGGTGATTGATGGCCAGCGCCCCCGGCTGTTCGACGACGCGCGCCACCGACGACAGCGGCACCTGCGCGCCGCTACGGGTGGCGACGTGGATCTGCCCGAGCGCCTCCGGCCCCTGGGCGAATTGCGGCTCGACTTCGAGCACGACGCGGTACTGGTTGGCCTGCGTGAAGATGGTTGAAATCAAACGCTGGCCGAAGGCGCTGTACAGCGCGTTGTTGATCTGAGCCACGGTAATGCCGAGCCGCCCGGCGGCCTGGCGGTCGATCTCGACCATCGCCTGCAAGCCGTTCACCTGGAGGTCGCTGGCGACATCGGCCAGCAATGGCTCGCGCTTGAGCCGCTCGACGAGCTTCGGCGCCCATTCGGCGAGCAGGTTGAAATCGGCGTCCTCAAGCGTGAATTGATATTGCGTGCGGCTGATGCGGTCCTCGATGCCGAGATCCTGCACCGGCTGCATGTAGAGCGTGATGCCGGGGATGCCGGCGACGCGCTGTTGAATGCGCCGGGCAATCGCCGCTGCATCGCCGTCGCGCTTGGCCTTGGGTTTCAAGTTGATGAGCATGCGGCCGTTGTTGATGGTGGCGTTGGCGCCGTCGATGCCGATGAAGGAGGAGACGCTGTCCACCGCCGGTTCCTGCAACACGGCGGCGGCCAGCTCGTGCTGGCGTTCGGCCATGGCGGCGAAGGAGATGGTCTGTTCCGCTTCGGTGATGCCCTGGATGACGCCGGTATCCTGCACCGGGAAAAAGCCCTTGGCCACGACCAGGTAGAGCAGCGCGGTCAGCGCCAGCGTGCCGACGGCCACGGCCAGCGTCAGCCGCTCGTGGTCGAGCACCCAGGTCAGGAGCCGGCCATAGCCGACGATCATGTCGTCGAAAAATTTGCCGGCGGCGTGGTAGAAGCGGCCTTGCTGGGCTTCCGGCACGTGCTTCAACAGCCGGGCGCACATCATCGGCGTCAGCGTCAGCGAGACGACGGCGGAAATCAGGATGGCGACGGCGAGCGTAATGGCGAATTCGCGGAACAGGCGGCCAACCACATCGCCCATGAAGAGCAGCGGAATGAGCACGGCGATCAGCGAGAAGGTCAGCGAGATGATGGTGAAGCCGATCTGCGCCGAGCCTTTGAGGGCGGCCACCAGCGGCGATTCGCCCTCCTCGATGTAGCGGGCGATGTTCTCGATCATGACGATGGCGTCATCGACGACGAAGCCGGTGGCGATGGTGAGCGCCATCAAGGTCAGGTTGTTGATCGAGAAATTGGCGAGATACATCACGCCAAAGGTGCCGACCAGGGACAGCGGCACCGCCACGCTGGGGATGACGGTGGCCGACAGGTTGCGCAAAAAGAGAAAGATCACCATGACGACCAGCGCCACGGCGAGCATCAGTTCAAACTGCACATCCTTGACCGAGGCGCGGATGGTCACCGTGCGGTCGGTCATGATCGAGACCTTGAGCGCGCCGGGCAGCGATGCCTGCAACTGCGGCAGCAGCGCCTTGATGCGGTCGACCACCTCGATGACGTTGGCCCCCGGCTGGCGCTGGATATTGATGATGATGCCCGGCTCGGTGTCGGCCCAGGCGGCGAGCCGGTTGTTTTCGGCGTCGTCGATGATGTCGGCGACATCGGAGAGGCGCAGCGGGGACCCGTTGGCGTAGGCGACGATCAGGTCGCGGTATTCGTCGGCGGAACGCAACTGGTCGTTGGCGTCGATGGTCGAGGCGCGCTCGGGGCCGTCGAAACTGCCCTTGGCCTGACTGACGTTGGCGTTGCCGATGGCCCCGCGCAAATCGTCGATCGACAGCCCGCGCGCCGCCAGCGCCTGCGGATTGGCGCGGATGCGCACGGCCGGGCGCTGGCCGCCCGACAGACTGACCAGGCCGACGCCGGGAAGCTGCGAAATCTTCTGCGCCAGCCGGGTATCGACCAGATCCTGCACCTTGGGCAGCGGCAAGGTGTCGGAGGTGACGGCCAGCGTCAGCACCGGCGTATCGGCCGGATTGACCTTGTTGTAGATCGGCGGACTCGGCAGATCGGTCGGCAGCAGCGAACCGGCGGCGTTGATCGCCGCCTGCACTTCCTGCTCGGCCACGTCGAGCGGCAATTCGAGATTGAATTGCAGGGTGATGACCGAAGCGCCGCCCGAACTCGTCGAACTCATCTCGTTCAGCCCCGGCATCTGGCCGAACTGGCGTTCGAGCGGGCCGGTGACGGAGGACGTCATCACTTCCGGGCTGGCCCCCGGATATAGCGTGACGACCTGAATGGTCGGGTAATCGACCTGGGGCAGCGCCGAAATCGCCAGCATCCGGTAAGCCACGATGCCGGCGAGCAGGATGGCGACCATCAGCAGCGAGGTCGCCACCGGCCGCTCGATGAACAGACGCGAGGGGTTCATGGGGGACTACCCCCCCTCACCCCTGCCCCTCTCCCCCTTGCAGGGAGCGAGGGGTTCGCTCCCTCTCCCCGCTTGCGGGGGTGTAGCGAGGGTTTGTTCGGCTTCGCCGAATCCCGCTGCGCGGGACCAGCCTGCGGCTGTCCTGCGGTCTTCGGCCTTGTCGCGGAGCACCGCTCCGCGCTCGCAGAACGGGACGGCCCTGCATGGCCGTCCCTCCAGGGCTGGGGTGAGGGGCTGCGTTCTTTCACGCTGATCAAAACCGCTCTATTCCCCACGCGCTGCCGCCTTCCCACCCGGCTTGTCACGCTTGCCCCCCTTCCCTCCTGGCTTATCCCCTTTACCACCGCCGGCCAGCGCGCGCGCCGCCTCCTCGCGGCTGACCGGCTCGATCTGGGCGCCTTCGCGCAGCTTGTCGGTGCCGTCGACGACGACCTGCTCGCCGGGCGTCAGACCCGATTCGATGATCGTGCGCCCGCCCTCGTTCGGCCCGATGGTCACCGGGCGAACACTCACGGTCTTGTCCGCGTTCGCCACATAAACGAAGGTCCCCGGCGCGCCGCGCAGCACGGCGGCGGTCGGCGCGACCACGGCGTCATGACGCACGTCGAGTTGCAGGCGAACGGCGACGAACTGATTGGGAAACAGGTGCGCTTCAAGACGCGCATCGTCATTGGCGAATTCGGCCTTGAGCCTGACCGTGCCGGTGGCAACGTCGATCTGGTTATCGACGGCGAGCACCTTGCCGCGCGCCACCGGGCGTTTGCTTTCCGCCGCCAGCGCATCGACGGCCAGACCCGCGCCGCCGCCGGGCGTTTGCCGCAAGGCCGTCAGTTCGCCCTGCGGCAAGGCAAACACCACGTCGATCGGCCTGACCTGGGTGATGACGACCAGGCCGTTGGCATCCGAGGCATGCACGATATTGCCGACATCGACCTGGCGCAGCCCCAGTTCGCCGCCGGCCGGCGCGGTGACGCGGGAATAGGTCAGTTGCAGTTGCGCGCTGTCGATCGCCGCCTGATCGCTTTTCACCGCCCCCTCGTATTGCCGCACCAGCGCCTCCTGCGCATCGAGTTGCTGGCGCGTCGCCGAATCCTGCTCGACCAGCGTCCGGTAGCGTTGCAGATCCTGTTGCGCATTGAGCAGCGAGGCGCGGTCGCGCGCCATCTGCCCCTCGGCCTGCGCCAGTTGCACCTGGAAGGGGCGCGGATCGATCTCGGCCAAGAGATCGCCGGCCTTGACCGTCTGCCCCTCCTTGAACAGCAAACGCATCAACTGGCCGTCGACGCGCGGCCTGACCGTCACGGTGCTGCGCGCAGTGACGGTGCCGATGGCATCGAGAAACACCGGCACGTCGGCCTTTTCCACCGGCGCAACGATCACCGGCTGCGGCCGCGCCGCGGCTCCCTCCATTCCCCCACCCCGTCCGCCGCCTCTGGCCCCCGACCCGGACGGCGCGGCAACGCCGGCGGGAGCCGTCGCCGGCTTCTCGCGGTTCATCCACAGCCAGGCGCCGCCGCCGGCAAGAACGAGCGCCAGGCCCCAGACGAGCGGACGACGATAAAAAGGTTTCGCCGCTTGGGCGCTACGGGGAAGTTCGGAAGACATATCAGGTCGCCAACAGGGCTAGTGGAACCGGGAACGGACACACATGATATTTCATGTGAAAATTCAATGTGTTGCCATCTGTAAAAATGTGTCATGACCACGGCGCAAGCGAGAAGCCCGGCCTTCAGGCCGGGGCCAAGCGAGCCCAGCGTGATTTCGGTGCCGGAGGCCCCCCAAACTCGTGGCGAGGAAGCCCCGGGCTTCAGCCCGGAGTGACTCAAATGGCCGTGGCCAAGGCGGAACCCGGAAAACCAGCGGCCGCGAAAAGACCGCCTGAATACCACGGATCGAAGGGCTTGTCCAAATGAACCGGGGAAAAGGTAGTGCCTCAGTTTGAACCGCTCCTGTGTTGCTCCCTCCCCCGCGTGCGGGGGAGGGCTGGGGTGGGGGCGAGCGACAGTGACTATTCCTGCGCCGTTTGCCCCCATCCCAACCTTCCCCCGCACGCGGGGGAAGGGGCCAGATAGCGGCCTATCTATCGCTACATTCAAACTGAAACACTACCGGGG
>Ga0209628_10000228_pt1 | contig 33233 bp, 30 predicted proteins | sample TergutCu122P4_FD_187285 | JGI IMG/M metagenome (GOLD analysis project Ga0209628, IMG submission 187285) | Cubitermes ugandensis P4 segment gut microbial communities from Kakamega Forest, Kenya - Cu122 P4 (SPAdes) (version 2) | ecosystem: Host-associated > Arthropoda: Insects > Digestive system...
GCCGCCCAAGTAGAAGCCAACGGGCTTAATATCGGCGAAATGAACGCCATACTTATACAAAAAGTGGAGGAATTGACGTTGTATATATTGGATTTGCAAAAGCAAATTAATGCATTAAAACAAACAAGCAAGAAAGGATATTAGTTATGAAAAATTTTATTTTGGTTAACCTGATATTTATCTTAATTTCCCTTAATTACTCATGCGAACATAAAAATGAAAAAATATGTGATACTTTTGCCAAGCAGGGCAGTGCTAATGAAAAAACACTTATTGGCGAATGGGTGTTTGAAACTATTGGATACACTTATGATGGTAATAAAATTAACGAAAAAGAAAAACTAGAGTGTGGAGGAATAACTTTCTCAAAATCAGGTAAAATAACATCATTCTATTATTACAATTCTGGGTGGGGTACTTACGAAATTTCCAACATAAATGCTATATCTATTAATGCTGGCCTATATACATATGCAATGGCACCACCCATAGAAAGAACTATTGTCAAATGTATCAATAATTCAATTTGCTATAAGGTAGTTAAAGAAAATTTGTATATTCATACAAAAAAAATTGATGATTATAATGTGTTAATTTTTAAGAAAAAAACAAGATGAAAACTTTAAGATTATTTTTTATTTTTCTACTTTTTGTAGTAGTAGAAAAATCTTTTGCTCAACTTGGCGAAGGAGGGATTCCGCCAAGTTTTTATATACAGGGTTTAGGAAATGAGATAGCTACTGCTGAAATGCCTATTGTAAATGTGGATTCATTAACAAGTAGAGATGATGCTGAAAAAAATGAAATAAAACCATTTCGTTTTGGATATGCCATAGATGTTGACTTAGATCTGAATAATAGCGGTACATGGGAGTTTTTTGAAAATGGGGATAAATTGTGGCGTTTAAAAATATTCTCGGAAGGTGCTTTTTCAATCAATTTAATTTTTGATAATTTTTTGTTGTTAGAAGGTTCACAGTTTTTTATTTATAACGAAGATAAAAGCATGATATTAGGCGCCTTTACAGCAAGATTAAATAATAATGAATATAATATGTTCGCTACCGATTTAATACAAGGAAGTAGTATTGTTTTAGAATATTATGAGCCAGCATATTCAGAAAGAGGCATTATTAAAATTGATAAAGTAATTCACGCCTATAAGGATATGTTTGGCGGCAGGGGATTAGGAGATTCTGAAAAATGCAATATAGATGTAATGTGTCCTTTAGGTGATGATTGGTGTGTTGAGATGCGAGCAATATCTCTTATTCTTGTTGAAAATAATACTGCTTTATGCAGTGGGTGTTTAATTAATAATGTTCGGCAAGATTTGACACCTTATTATTTAACTGCTGAGCATTGTTTTTATAAAAAAGATGGGACGCTAAAAACTAATCCAGCAACATGTGTTTTTAGGTTTAAATATTGGCGTCCTACATGTAAGGGGAGTAATCCCCAAAATGTTGTTAGTATTAATGGAGCTTCAATATTGGCACATAATTATTATACTGACTTTGCTTTACTAAAATTATCCTATAATAGGCTTCCAGCAGGATTTGGATTTGTTTTTGCTGGATGGGATAGAACATCTACTCCTGCGCAAAATGCTACTACAATACATCACCCTAGTGCTGATGCAATGAAAATTAGCTATGCCGACAATCCAGTTGTACCCAAAGGGTGGCCTGTCTATTTTAATGGGCATATTTCTCACTGGAGAGCAACTTTTGATCAAGGTGTAGTTGAACATTGTTCTTCAGGTTCTCCATTGTTTAATCAATCACATAGAGTAGTAGGACAACTGCATGGAAATTATGACTATGTTGAAAATAAACCATACTGTGAACAACCAATAGGCGATTATGGTTGTTTTCATACCTCTTGGTATTATGGTAAAACATCTGAGGAAAGATTAAAAGAGTGGTTAGATCCAGATAACACAGATATAATGTCAATTAATGCAACAACACCAACAAATTTTTTAGTAAATAAAAAATTATGTGAAACTCATCGTTATGAGGCAGTTAACAATATGCACATTGAAGGTAATGTTACTAATCTTTATTTTTCTCCTTCTATCAATTGTTCTTACGAAGATGTTATTCCTTTTTCTACCGAACCTGAATCTCATGTTACTTTTAAAGCAAAATCAATTATTATTAAATCGGGTACTACGTTTAAAACAGGTTCAAATGTTTCGTTAATAGCAACAAATGAACGACCTGATTGCAATTATTTTACCGACGGAGATTTAGCATGCGTTTACCCTTCTTTCGTCAACAACAAAACAAATGGTAATAATAATGATAATAAAGATTTTATTAAAATTTATGAAAATAACTTTTCTAATAGAAATGTTAATTCTTTTGTAGTCAACGATAAGTTTGTTAATAGAATTTTTACTCTTTTCCCCAACCCCAACCCCGGCACTTTTCAATTAGAAACGAACTTCCCCTTATCAGACATTGTCAATCTAAAGATTACCAACTCGTTGGGGGCTACGGTTTACGAAACCCAAACCCTGTTTTTAAATACGATTCAATTGCCCACATCGGTTTCGGGGCTACATTTTGTAGTAGCTATGCTAAAAACCGGCACGGTGCTTACGCAGAAAATGATGGTGCAGAGGTAAGACCGTAAGACCATAAGAGCGTAAGAAATACTTATACAAAAAGTGGAGGAATTGACGTTGTATATCTTGGATTTGCAAAAGCAAATTAATGAACTAAAAAAACTGAAATGAAAAAGATTGTTTTAATATTTTTATTTACACCTCTTTTTTTGTTGTTACTTTCTTGTAACAAAGATGAAAATTTCCCAACAAAAAAAGATTTAAAAGGGCACTGGGTAACTTGTAATAATAGTGGTAACTGGTTTTACAAAGAACTTTTTGTAACGGTGGGCACCACTCCTCAGCCGGCAGATTTGGATGTAACCGGTGCATTGAGCGCCTCAAACGCAAGCATTGCCGGAAAAATAAAAACGAAAGAAGTTGAAGTTACCTTAACCGGCTGGCCCGATTATGTGTTTGGGAAAGAGTACAAACTCCCCACCCTGAACGAAGTAGAACAGTTTATTAACGAGAACCAGCACCTTCCCAACGTTCCTTCCGCCGCTGAGGTAGAAGCCAACGGGGTTGAATTGGGCAAAATGAACGCCATACTTATACAAAAAGTAGAGGAATTGACGTTGTATATATTGGATTTGCAAAAGCAAATTAATGCATTAAAACAAACAAGCAAGAAAGGATATTAGTTATGAAAAATTTTATTTTGGTAACGCAGTTCGTCGTTGTAGCTATTTTGTTCATAGCCACTGGTTGCGACAAACAAGAAACACCGTCAAATATAAATATTGATTTCAGCAATATCGAAGATTTGCATAAACAGCCTTTGCAGGTTATTCAAGAGTGCCTGCATGGGAAGTGGAAAGTAATTGAGATAAACCGATGGGGATTTTTTGGTCTTTTACACCCAGCTAATACTATTGTTAATATTGATACTCAAAACAATAAGGTTGTAATAACAGAAAATGAGGATGAACATTATATGATTATGAATGGACTTTTGAATCATTCATTTTTGTATAGTTGGAAAAAAAAGGAAGTGTATCAATATGGGATAGGAACAAGACCACCATGTTATACAACATACGTAATGCAAAATACTGATCAGAAGATAGAAGGATGGTATTTTGATAAAATAAAAAATGATACTTTACATATTGTCGTTGATTATCATCCCGATGAATCTAATTGCGAGGCGTATTTGTTTTCAAGAATAAAATAATAACCCATAAAATTAAAATAAATATGAATATGAAAGTACATTTTATAAGAATTGCTTTTCTTTTTGTCGTAAACTGGGTATGTTATCCAATATATGCTCAACAGGGAGATATATTATTTGTTCAAAGAGGGAAAAACGGAAAAATAGAGTTTGCGAGATTTTATGTAGATGAAAACTCTGATAGAAAAATGCAAAGCGATACAATTTTTCTAAAAGATATACTTCAAGCAAAAAACGAAGATGAATTTCGTTTAAAAAGTGTAACAACAGATGAATTGGGCATAACTCATAAAAGATTTCAACAATATTACAAAGGAATTAAAGTGGAAAAAGCCGAATATCTGTTACACGGAAAAAATGATAACATTGAATATATCAATGGTGATTTTCCTGATATAAGCCTCCAATTCATAGAGCCAATTATTAACGAACAACAAGCATTGTCGAAGGCATTGGAATATGTGAGTGCAGAAAAGTATAAATGGGAAGCCCCTGACATGGAAGAGTTTGTAAAACAACATAGGAATAATCCCAATGTGACTTATTATCCCAAAGGAGAATTAGTTATCGCTAAGGATTACTTGAAAAGAAACGATTTGTTTAAACTGTCATGGAAGTTTATCATTTCATCTTTACAGCCTGAAAACGAACAAATAATTATTGTAGATGCCATTAATGGAGAAATAATTCAAGATGTTCCGTTAATTATTAATACAAATGTTCCCGGTACTGCACAGACACTATATAGTGGCTCAAAGAGTATAACATGTGATTCTTATACAAACGGATATCGATTGTATGAAAGTAGAAATACAATATCAGGAAATAGTGTTATTATACATACTAAGAATTGTTTAAATCAAACAAACATGGCTAATGCAATTGAATTTTCTAACACAAGCGTTAATTGGACATCTGGGAATTGGACTACTTTTAATCAAGATCAAGCAGCTTTGGATGCGCATTGGGGAGCAGAAAAAGTTATAGATTATTGGAAAACCATACATGTTAGAAACAGTCTTGATGATTTAGGATTAAACATAACGAGTTATGTACATTATCCTTATGGAGTTAATGCGACATGGAATGGTAATGACAAGGTAATGCGTTATGGAGATGGCAGCGGCGGAATTACTCCTCTTACGTCAATAGATATTGTTGCCCATGAGATGGGGCACGGCATTACGCAATTTACGTCAGAACTTGCTTATGTTTACGATGAATCTGGTGCTTTAAATGAAGGATTTAGCGATATTTGGGGGGCTTGTGCGAAAAATTTTGTTGATCCCAATAAACAAATATGGTTAATGGGAGATGAAATTATGCAAAATTTTCCTAATTATAATTGTATACGAGATATTTCAAACCCTAAAAGTAGTTTAGCATTAGAGGGTTGCCATCCGACTAAATATAAGGGACAGTGTTGGAGTAGTTACGGTGAGATGCACTGCAATTCTACAATATTAAGTCATTGGTTTTATCTTCTTTCTCAAGGAGGAAATGGTATAAATGAAGGCATTATATTTAATGTAACAGGAATTGGTATAAATAAGGCTCAACAAATTGCGTACAAGACGTTGCTTGACCTTTATCCAACGGCAAACTATAATGCAGCAAGAAATGCATCTATTCAAGCTGTAATTAATTTATTCGGAGATTGTACTCCAGAGGTAAAAGATGTAACCAATGCATGGCATGCTGTGGGAGTTGGAGACTTGTTTATAGGGCCAATTACTATTTCTAATACAACCTATAATACAGGTACACACTTAATAACAGGTTGTACTGTTGAAATTTCTAATACAACAATAGAACCAAATACGACAGTTAGAATACATGGTCAGCAGTCGGTCGTTCTCAAACCCGATTTTCATGCAAAAGCAGGGTCAGATGTAAGAATAACGGCAGGAGGACAAACACCACTAAATCCAAGTCCAAATAATTCTTCACCTCCTCAAGACGATAGTACAAATTATTCTTATGATTTGGAAGAATTAACAATAGAATATCCAGAAATATTTGGTATAGAATTTTCTGTATATCCTAATCCTAGCGATGGAAATTTCACTATAAAGATTAGCGGAAATAAAGAACCTTATACTGTGGAAATTTTTAACAATTTTGGTGGATTACTTGGTTATGTAAATTGCAATGATGTGCTTGTAAATATTAATCGAACAGATCTAAATGCCGGAATTTATTATGTTAAAATATCAATGAATGGAAAGATTGCAGTAAAAAAAATTATTGTACATTAGATATTTTTAAATGACAAGTTATACTGAAAACTTATGAATTCGGAATTTGGTTTTTTAAGACATGATGTTTAAAGTTAATTTTAGAAGAACGTAAAAATTATAAAAAATTATTTTATTTCCTTAATTCGTGTTTTCTTTTCAAAAAATACTTTTTTTTAGTGTTTTTTTTATAGTAGCGCTTAAAATTATTGCAAATTTTGTCATTTTTTAATCCTCAAGTTGCAATAAATACCACTGTATATCAATAATTTAATTATATTTTTGCCGGAAAATATGGAACACAAAAAATAGTATAATTATGATACCTCCAAACTGTAACATTAAAATTGGACCTCTGATTAAGAAAAAAGCGAAGGAAAGAAAAATTTCACAACATCAATTGGCAACCAAGCTTAGCTATTGCCCTTCAAACATCTATCATCTATATAATAGTGAAAATATATGTACTGAACTATTGTGGAAGATTTCCATTATATTAAATTATAATTTTTTCAAGAAAATATATGGTGCCACGCTGGATGAAATTATACCGGATAAAGAAGAAGAAGAAGAAATTACAACAACTATCATTTTTTCAGAAGATAAAGTATCTGTTGAGCGAAAGGGTGGAATTACAAAAAAAACAGAATTCCAAAAAATTTCTTCAAAAGAAACGGCATAAAAGTTGAAAATAATTCATGTTTTTTTATAATAAAATTCATTATATTTCATTTTTTCGGAAATAACGGAGGGGTTATTTTTGATATAATGCAAACAATCAGCAAATTAAATACTGTTTAAGGGTATAAAATATTTCGTGTTTTTTATAAAATATTTCGTGAAATAGTAATGTTCAATTTAATAATTGTTGTTCTTTTGTAACAAAAAAAATTACCAAATCAAAATTTTTTATTAACCAAAATTATTTATCAAATGAAAAAACTTCTATTATTCACTTTCTTGGCATTTACTTTTTTGGGAGTTTATGCACAATTCACTCCAACCCCCTGGTACACTACCGGCAACGGCGGCACAAATCCTTCCTCAAATTTTATCGGAACTACTGATAAACTCCCCACCCTGAACGAAGTAGAACAGTTTATTAACGAGAACCAGCACCTTCCCAATGTTCCCTCCGCCGCCCAAGTAGAAGCCAACGGGCTTAATATCGGCGAAATGAACGCCATACTTATACAAAAAGTGGAGGAATTGACGTTGTATATATTGGATTTGCAAAAGCAAATTAATGCATTAAAACAAACAAAATGAAAAAACATATTTTAATACTTCTATTTGCACCTCTTTTTTTATTGCTACTCTCTTGCAACAAAGAGGAAAGATTCCCAACAAAAAAAGACTTAAAAGGGCATTGGATACATTACGCAGGATCATGTATGTCTAATGAACTCATTTTTGACAATAAGACAGTTAAACTTATTTATCGTACTGAAGATACGGTTTATTCAAAAACACACGATTACAGATTAGATATTGCTATAAAAAAAATTTATTTTACAAGCGGTGTGTTAGAAGGAAGTTTTTATGAAATTTGGATTGAGAAAAAAACGGGATTACTTTATATGAAAAATTATCCTGAATCTTTTTATGGCGGCAGTGGACAAACAATTTATAAAAAAAAGTAAAGTATGAGAACAAAAATTATCACCTTGATTTATTTATTGTGTAGTGTATTTTTTTCATCTTTTGCACAACAAACTTACTACTATTATCGTGGTCATAAAATTCCTTTGGAATATAGTACAAAAAAAATCTACATTAAGTTTACAGAAACTGCAACTGTTGTAGATAAGGAAACCGTTTTATCCCTAATTCCCAATAAAGAAAAAACAGATTTTTCAACCTTACATACTCCGCTCAGCTACGCTATTATTGAATTATCTGAAACGATGAACAGGGAAGACTTTCAAATTATTCTGCAAAAAATCAACCATAATGCAAATACGGTAATTGCACTGCCTTATTTGCAATCTTTTGATGACGAGACGCTAATAGGTATAACAGAAACTTTTTTTGTAAAATTGAGAGATTCTGATGATTATCGTTTTTTAGAACAACTGGCAAAAGAAACCAATACAACTATAGTAAGACAAAACGAATTTATTCTCAATCTATTTGAAATTAGTGTGAATAAAAAATCAAAAGGTAATACTCTTGAAATGGCAAACTATTTTTATGAAAAAGGTATTTTTATGTATTCCACTCCTGATTTAATACATGAATTACAAAAGACATGTACTACAGACGAATTTTTTCAGCACCAATGGGGGCTTCTTAATGTAGGGCTAAATGGAGGAGTAGTCGGAATGGATATTAACACTTGTGAAGCATGGGAAATTACAAAGGGGTGCTCTACAATCAAAATTGCGGTGATTGACCCTGACGGTGTCGATTTAAATCATCTCGATTTAATAGAAAATCTTTTGCCTGGTTATGATGCAACTTACGATTTACCAGGCAGCACAGTTAATAGTTGGGGAGGGTGTGGTGGTTGTATAGGAAAAGATATAGCACACGGTACTTGTTGTGCTGGTATTATTGCTGCAAGAAATAATGACTTTGGAGTTAGTGGTGTTGCACCTAAATGTAAAATCATTCCAATGCGCATTAGTCTTGGTTATGCTGTTATAGAATCTCAAGTACAAAATGCTTTTGGCAAGGCATTAGAATATGGTGCTGATATATTAAGTAATTCATGGACAATGTCATTTGGTTCTGATTTCATTGATGAAGCAATAGATAACGCAACTACCAATGGGAGAGGAGGATTAGGATGTGTGATTGTCTTTTCTTCAGGCAATAATAATAAAAACGTTGAATATCCTGCTTCCCACCCGAAAGTTATTGCTGTTGGCGCTATTGACAGATGTGGATACAGAGCCGGAAAGACAAATAGTGTTCCGTATACTTGTGACCCATGGACCACTAAACCGGGTAGTTGTTACGGTCTTAATTTAGATATAGTTGCACCCGGTTCAAGTATTTATACAACAGATGTTAGTGGGCCGCATGGATATAATTCCGGAGATTATGAACCTAATTTCGGTGGAACTTCTGCAGCATGTCCTTTTGTAGCAGGCGTTGCAGCACTGGTGTTGTCTGTAAATCCTAATTTAACTTATACAGAAGTATATAAATATCTTATGCTGGGATGTGATAAAATTAACATGAATGACTATCCTTATATTTATAGTGAAAAATATGGTACTTGGGATTTTCAAGTGGGTTACGGAAAAGTTAATGCTTACAAATCTTTACAATATTTATTGGGCTCTGAAAGGTTTATGAATAACTTGAGTGGGATAAACACAAGTATAACCAATCTATATAAATGGGAACTTCTAACCCCAATTAACGGACTTGCTGCCGGATTATATTTTGTTAAAAAACATGAAATAAAAAGAAATATTGATTTCATTAAAAATGAAACAATTATAGCAACTTCAAATGGTTTATCCCCAGACAATCCTAATTATGGGAATCCTTACACTAACATTACATATCTTTCCGAAACAAGTGCAACACTTACAACTTATGTGTATGAATTGTTTAATATTTTAGGTCAATCTATTGGTTATAAACCGGTTTCCCCATCAAATGTAAGATTTAATGTTAGTTTATATACAAAAATGGAAAAAGATTTATATCTTAATAATCTTACATTAACAAATCAAAACACAAATTTTGATGCAATTAATCACATTGAAACGGAAAATGTAATTATTTCCGGTAGTTCAAGTATTAATTTTCATGCTGGTAATTCAGTTGTATGGAAAGACGGTACTACTATTTCACTCAATGGAAATGGAATTGTTCGTGCATATATTGAAACTTATGTACTGGAAGAATGCGACCCAAATCGATATTTTGCACCCAGTAATGGTTTTCTAACACCAGTAATTATGGAAGAACATATGATAGAAAATAAATATACTGATTTCGATTTCATCCTTGTTCCTAACCCTACAACTACGAATTCTTTTACTATTCATCCGATAAGAGATGCGGAAACGATTATTGGAGTACAAGTTCATAATTTAATAGGTCAAATCCTATACAAATCCAGTACTTATTCTGGGGAAATTATTACATTGCCATATTCCGCAAAAGGAGTACACATTGTGAAAATTACAACCCAAAAAGAAATAGTGATAAAAAAGATTGTTATACAGTGAGAGTCAATGTTTTATTGATTAAATTAAAAAAGTATGAAACGCTACCTTTTATTATTAATCATTTTCATTGGATATAATCTTTTGTTTTCTCAGGAATCCGGAAAAAAAACAAAATTCTCCCCCGAAATTACAGTTTCAATAAATCAAACCACGGTGGGGTTCAAGTATGATAAACCCGGCTTTGGGATTGGTGTATATCATGTTTTTTTTAACCAAAAAAGATGCAATCTTTTAGTGGGTTTAGAATACAACTGGAATGGTCAGTTTTATAAAGAAAAAAGCCCCGGTTATGAATTTAGCAACATCAAAACAAAAAATTATATCAGTATTCCTGTGTATTTTCGTGTGAACATGGGAAAAAAAATCAAGTTTTTTATTGAACCGGGGATATTTGTTGATCCCTTTGTTTTTGGAAGGGAAAAATATAAATATTATGATGCAAATTTTGGAATGAAAGATGCACACAATACTGTTAAAATGTATATGCCCGATTTTGGCATTTCTGGAGGTATCGGCATGAGAATCCCCATAAAACAATATGAAATACTACTGAAATGCGACTATAGATATGGTTTGCGAAAAATCTTTGATTTTTCAACAACCAACAAGCATTTTAATCAATTTCCTATGATATCTCTTTATAATCAATTTTTTAGATTTACTGTTGGGTTTAAAGTTAATTTTATAAAAACGTAAAAATTACATACAAAAAAAACAGAATTCCAAAAAATTTCTTCAAAAGAAACGGCATAAAAATTGTAGTATTTTTAATTAAAAAAAATATTTTTGCTGAAAAATTTGAAAAATACCTACTAACAAAACAAATGATACAAAAACTCTTTTCCGTTGCTTATCTGCCACCTGTTGATTATTTGTTGGAAATGAAAAATGCAGAGGCTGTGTTGATAGAAGCAGATGAAAATTATCAAAAACAAACCTACCGAAATCGAACCACTATATTAACCGGCAATGGATTACAAGATTTAATTATTCCGGTTGTAAGAAATTCATCCGCAAAAAAAATTAAAGAAATACAGATTGACAACCGCACCGCCTGGCAGCGCAATCATTGGAAAACAATCGAATCTGCGTATAATAATAGCCCCTACTTTTTGTATTATAGAGACTTCTTTGAAACTTTTTTTCAAAAAAAACAAACTTTTTTGTTTGATTTCAATATGGATTTGCTGCATTTGGTAAGAAAGTTGTTTGCTATTTCAAATACTTTTTCCATAACCGAAAATTTTGATGAAAAAATAGAAAATATAGAAGATTTTAGAAATTATTTTCTGCCAAAAAATCGTATTTTTCGACAAAAAAAAATAGAATATCGTCAAGTTTTTGCAGAAAAATTTGAATTTATGAAAAATCTTGCTTGTATAGACTATTTATTTACAACAGGAACAGAGTTTTTGACATAAAAATTAAAAAAAATGCAAAAACCCCTTGACAAACGCCTTTTCAAAGTGTATATTTGCACCCTCAAATTTTTACTTGATGAAATTATCACAATTTAAATATTTTCTTCCGCAAGAATTAATTGCATTACATCCCCTAGAAGAAAGGGATATGTCTCGTTTAATGGTACTTAACCGAAAAACACGCACTATAGAACATCGTACGTTTAAAGATATTTTAGAATATTTTGAAGAAGGAGATGTGTTTGTTGTGAATAATACGCGTGTATTTCCTGCTCTGCTGTTTGGCGAAAAAGAGAAAACCGGAGCCCAAATTCGAGTATTTTTACTCCGTGAATTAGATGCCGAAAGTCGCTTGTGGGATGTTTTGGTTGACCCCGCTAGAAAAATTAGAATCGGTAATAAACTCTATTTTGGCGAAGATAGCAGCTTGGTGGCAGAAGTAATTGATAATACTACCTCTCGGGGACGTACGCTACGTTTCTTGTTTGAAGGAACTTACACAGAGTTTCGTGCAAAATTGACTGAACTGGGAAACACCCCGCTTCCTGATAATATTTTACGCTTCAGAGATATTGAACCCAAAGATGAAGAAAATTATCAAACCCTTTTTGCTACCGAAGAGGGCGCAGTTGCAGTTCCTACTTCCGGCTTGCACTTCAGCCGCGAACTTATTAAACGCTTTGAATTGCATGGTGTGGATATTGTACCCGTTACATTACATTCAGGATTAGGAAATTTTCGTGAAATTGATGTGGAAGACCTTACTAAACATAAATCCGACTCCGAACAAATGATCATTACCGAAGAATCTGCCGAAAAAATAAATATCGCAAAAAATAATGAGAAAAAAGTATGTGTAGTGGGAACAACAACCGTAAAAGCTTTAGAATCTTCTATTTATCAAACAGGAAAAATAAAACCTTACAATGGTTGGACCAGTAAATTTATTTTTCCTCCTCACCGATTTTTGTCCGCTAATGCTATGGTTACCAATTTTCACCCCTCTGAAAGCCCTATGTTGATGATTGTTGCTGCCTTCGGTGGCTACGAATTTGTAATGAAAGCGTATAAAGAAGCAATTGCAGAAAAATATCGCTTTTTAACTTACGGAGATGCTATGTTAATTATTTAATTTCTTTTATTATGACAGAACTGAAAAAAATCGGCATGATCGCCGGTAGTGGAAGTATGCCTGTTGAAATTATTAAACATTGTAATGAAAATGGAATTGAAATTTATGTGATAGGATTGGAACCTTTCGCTTCCGAAGAACAACTGAAAGAGGCTCCTCATTGTTTTGCTAAGATTGGTGAAGCAGGAAAAATGATTAAAACATTCAGAAACAATAATATACAGGATATCGTTCTTGCCGGAGGAATTAAACGCCCTTCCTTTAAAGAACTTATCCCGGATTGGGAAGGAATGAAAATTTTGACAAAATTGGCAATAAAAAAAATGAGCGACGATAATCTGTTCCGGTCCGTAATTAAAGAAGTGGAAATGTTAGGGTTCAGAATATTAAGTATTGAAGAAGTGGTCCCGGATATGATGTTTTATGAAGGTATTTATGGAAAAGTTAAACCCTCCAAAGAAGATATGGACGACATTGAAAGAGGCTTTGTTGTTGCCAAAGCCTTAGGTGCCGTAGATGTAGGACAAGCGGTTGTGGTTCAAGAAGGTATGGTCTTGGCTGTAGAAGCAATTGAAGGAACGGATAGGATGCTTGCACGGGCAGCATCCGTGAAAAAAGAGGGAAAACCACCCATAATGGTTAAAGTGCTTAAACCCAAACAAGATTTACGCGTTGACCTCCCCGCTATTGGTTTACTTACCATTGAACAACTTAAAAAATATGGAATAAAAGGAATAGCCGTAGAAGCCGGTGGAATTTTACTAATTGAACGCGAAGCGGTAATTAAAATGGCAAATGAAGCAGGTATTTTTATTATTGGAATAAAAAAATAAAATTGAACAAGAAAAATAAAATTTTTTTTGTATCCGATTTACACTTGGGATTAAACGACATAATCTCTTCTGATGAAAGAGAAACTTTGTTGATTAATTGGCTCAACGAAATTAAAGATCAAGCATTAGAAATCAATTTCTTAGGAGATAGTTTTGATTTTTGGTTTGAATATAAATATTTAGTTCCTAAAAAGTTTGTGCGTTTTCTGGCAAAAATACGAGAACTCTCTGAAAATAAAATTGTAATTAATTTTTTTACAGGAAATCATGATTTGTGGACATTTGGCTACTTACAAAATGAGTGTAAGGTAAATCTGTTTCGTAAAGCAATAACTAGAAATATTGACGGCAAAATATTCTTTATCGGACACGGAGATGGATTGGGAAGGTACACTATAAAACATAATCTGTTAAAATGGGTGTTTACAAATCGTTTTTTTCAGTTTTTGTTTAAAATAATCCCCCCTGTCATTTCATTTAAAATAGCAATAAGTTGGTCTAAATCAAGTCATAAAAAACATGATTATACAAAAAACAACGATTTCAACGAAGAAAATTCGGTAAAATATGCGAAAAAAATTTTAGAAAAACAACCTATAGATTTTTTTATTTTTGGACACACCCACAATCCATTCCAAATTAAAATAAACGAAAATACTCTCTTTACAAACACCGGAGATTGGTTGAAAAATTTTACATATGCGGTTTTTGATGGAAAAAATTTGAATCTAAATAAATATTTACCGGAATAAGCGGCTTCGAAATTAATTTCTTAGTGCCTCTAATGCTGTCTTTAAATCTGAAATTATATTCTTGTTCATTACGGTAGTTACCACAAAATGAGCATCCTCCAAACAAATGGTAAGGTCGTTAAATGCAGTAACATACATGATATTGATGATAATATTTCTTCTAATATGAAAAAACAAATGTGCAGGCAAAAACTTTTTCACTTCGCCTAATGTCATTCTAAAAATATGCTCCTCACCCCGCCTCAATTTTAAAACAAGGTGATGCCCAACCACCTCAATAATACGAATGTCTGTAAGCAATAAGGTTTCATTATTTACTTTTTTTGGAAATGTATATATTTCGTTTTTAGACAATTGATTTATTCTGTTAATCATCTCTCTTTCTGCAAATAATTTTTCAAAACGGGTGATAATTTTGGGAAAATAATATAAAAGTTGTGCTTTATTGGTATAAAAAAACAAATTTTCTTCATAATATTTATGCGCAGCAAAACCATATTTGTTCGGATATGCAGTTAAAATAACAACAAAAATCTGTTGGTCTAAACTCTCCATAAATTGAAGACCATTCATTTCCGGCATTTCAATATCTAAAAAAATAAGGTCTATTTTGTTTTTTTTAAGATAGTTAAGTGCTGTGTTCGGATTGTGAAAGGTGGCAGCGCATGAATAGTGAGCATAATCATTAAATTGAGAATTTAATTTTAAATGAAAGAGAGGCTCGTCATCTACAATAATATACTTGTATTTCTCCATTTTTTAATTTTTTGTTAAAAAATCACATAGTTGAGTACAATATTTATTTTATTTGCACAAAATTTATAATAAATTATGATTTGTGAAAACACAAAAAAATAATATTTATTTTAAAAAAGTTAATTTTCTTTTTTTCAAACTTTGCCTGTGGGTTAGTTTTGGGTTTATTTTTCTTAACTTCTCCTTTCTAATACCCATAACTGCAAGTGATAATTTTCGAGAATTAATCACTTTTCTATTTTTATTTATTGTCATTAATCTTAATACTTCTTATTTATATCCGGTAGTTTTTAAAAAAAACAAGGGGTTGTATGCGGTTTTGTTCATCGCCTCTGTTTTAATCTGTTCGATATTTGAAATATATTTATTTTCTGATGTTTTTGACCCTTCATTTTTTACTTTTTTGGATAGAAATAAATTATATATTGGTATTTTTTGTATTGTTTTATTTAGAAATTTTGCTTTTTTTATTTTCTTTCTTTGGGTTGAATATTATAATCGTTTAATTCTTCTTTTGTATGAAAAAGATGAAATAAAACAAAAAGAAATTGCTCTTTTAATTGAAAAACAGGAGTTTGAAAAAATGTATTCAAGAAAAAAATTATTGCTGCATTATTTTTTTAATATCCTTGAACTCGTTCAGATAAACACTTTTATTCCTAACAATAAGAATGACATTTTGGAAAAAATCAAGTTTATTTTATACTATTTTTTGGTTGACGCCGAACAGGAAAGGGTTGAATTAGAAAAAGAGATTGCTTTTTATAATTATTACATTGATTTGGAGAAACTTAGGCATATGGAAAGAATTCCGGTAAATTTTATTGTTACAGGTCAAACGGAAAATTTTTTCATCATTCCTTTATTGTTTGAACCGCTCATTGGTAATGCCATGAAATACACAAAACAAGATGGTACAGGTTGTGTGGATATTCTCATTGAAGCTACCCAATTCCCTGTTTTAAAGTTTTATTGTAGAAATAATTATTTTCCCCGTTCCGCAAATATTGTTTCTTCTGAATGTGGATTAAAAATTTTAGAACATAGATTGGAATTGTTTTACAAAAACAAATATACGCTAAAAACGATTCAAAATGATGATTTTTATGAAGTTACCTTGACGATAGAAGTGGAGTAGTTTTATAAAAAAACCGTTTGGGACATTTTCACGCCATTTTTCCAAAAAATTAATATTTCTTTGTTTAATACATGTTTTTTTGCAAATATGTTTAACTTTAATACACTTTTTATGAAAAAAACAAATTTTTTTCCTTTTTTGGTTCTCTTCGCGATTCTTTTAGTCGCTTTCTCTTGCAACAAAAGAGAAGTAATTACCTCTTCAAATTTGTCTTTGGATGATGAAAAAATTAATCCGAAACAAAATGAAGCAACTTGGATTACCTCCAATGATAGTCAATCAAAAGGTATGTATCTCCAAATCGCCTTTTTTATTGGACATACTTCTGTTCAGTGTGGCAATAAATGTGTAAAAATATTTGGTGAGCAGGGACACATTGATTGTCGGGGATTTGGGAATGTTTGCAACCATGTTACAACAGTCAGGCTTGTTGATGATAGCGGGGTTTTAAAGCTTGTTTTTGATGACCCTAACGATTTGGGTTATGATTTGGATTTTTTGTTCCCGGACAGAACACTTCAAATTACGAATCCGCAAAACAACAAAGACTTTTGGCTCAATATTCCTGAACAAATATTAACAAGAGATAACGTTAGTGTACCCTTTGAGATTATTGACGTTTGGTTTTCCGAAGAACCTGAATTGGAAAATAAATAATTTTTTTACATTCTTCACCGGAAAGAGGTTTATTAAAAAAATAAACCTCTTTTTCATTATGTTTAAAAATTTGATGTTTCTTTGCGGCAAATATTTACATAATGCCTGTTTTACACTTAACCCGTATTTTCTATTTTGACATGGCCCACGTGCTGCTAAACTATCATGGAAAATGCAAAAATATTCATGGTCATACCTATAAATTGGAAGTAACTATAAAAGGTATCCCCAGTAATGACGAAGCTTCTCAAAAAAAAGGAATGCTTATTGATTTTAGCGATTTTAAAAAATTAATTAAAAATAATATAATTACTAATTGGGACCATGCTTTAATGATACATCAAGATACCGATCCCGTTTTGTTAAATGCTTTAAAAAACAATTATGAAAAAGTGATAGAAGTTCCCTTTCAACCTACAACAGAAAATATGATTTGTGAACTGGCTTCTAAAATCAAAAAAATATTGCCTGATGATTTAAAGTTATTTTCTTTGCGATTGTACGAAACAAATAATTCTTTTGCTGATTGGTACGCCTCCGAAAATATGAAATAAACTCTTAAAATTTGATATTATGATTCTCTTTTTTTCTAAAACGAAATTTCATTTATATAAAAAAAACCAAAAAAAGTATTGGTTAAAAGAAATTTTAAGAGAAGAAAATAAAAAAATAGGGGATATTAATTTTGTGTTTTATGATGATGAACAGTTATCCTTTCTTAATAAGAAATATTTAAACCATGATACACTTACGGATATTATTACGTTTGACTACTCTGAAAATGATATTTTACACGGCGATATTTGCATCTCTATTGAACGAATAAAAGAGAACGCGGCAAAATTTAATTGTACTGTAGAAGAAGAATTGAGAAGAATTATGGCACATGGAATTTTGCACCTTTGCGGCTATAAAGATAAAACAAAGGAAGAAAAACAACTTATGAAACAGAAAGAGGAAAACGCTTTAAATTTATTCAACTATTTGTATAATTTTTAGAAAAACAAGTAATTATAAAAATGTTTCACGGGGAACAATGAAAAATAGATATGATATTATTGTAGTTGGTGCCGGACACGCCGGTTGTGAAGCAGCGGTGGCCGCTGCTAAATTGGGTTCGCAAGTACTGCTCATTAACCTTAATCTCTCTTTGGTTGCTCAAATGTCGTGCAATCCTGCCATAGGCGGTATTGCAAAAGGACAAATTGTGCGTGAAATAGATGCCCTCGGCGGTATGTCCGGAATAGTTACCGACAATACTATGATACAGTTTAGAATGTTAAACAGATCGAAAGGGCCTGCCATGTGGAGCCCAAGAGCACAATGCGATAAATATGCCTTTTCTCTGTTTTGGAAACAAATTTTAAAAAATCAACCCAATTTAGAGCTACGACAAGATTGTGTAATCGATGTAATTGTTGAAAATAATAAAGTAATAGGCGTAAAAACACTACATGAAAATATTATTTTTGCTCATAAAATTATTCTTGCAAATGGGACTTTCTTAAATGGTAAAATTCATATCGGAGAAATCTCTTTCAACGGCGGAAGAATGGGAGAACCAAATTCTCCCCTGTTATCAGATAACCTGGCAAAACTGGGACTTTCAGTAAAAAAATTGAAAACCGGAACACCTGTGAGATTAGATGGACGTACTATCGATTTTTTAGTTATGGAAGAACAAAAAGGAGACGAAAATCCTGCCAAATTCTCCTTCACTAATACCCCAAAATTGAAAAATCAATTGAGTTGCTGGATTGTTTACACTTGTAAACAAGTTCATGATGTTTTGAGAACCGGTTTTGATAAATCTCCCATGTTTCAAGGTAGAATTAAGGGAACAGGACCCAGATATTGTCCCTCCATTGAAGACAAAATTGACCGGTTTTCCGATAGAGAAAGACACCAACTTTTTTTAGAACCCGAAGGAAGAAATACCCACGAATATTATTTAAACGGATTCTCTTCATCCCTTCCGGAAGAAGTGCAAACCGAAGCACTAAAATATATTCCCGGATTACAAAATGCTCATATTTTAAAACCGGGGTACGCTATCGAATACGACTATTTTAACCCATTAGATTTATTTTCCTCCTTGGAATCAAAAATATTACCAAATCTTTATATCGCCGGACAACTTAACGGAACTACCGGATATGAAGAAGCTGCATGCCAGGGATTAATTTCCGGAATTAATGCACATAGAGCCATAAAGGAACAAGAACCTCTTGTCTTATCCCGTTCCGAAGCTTACATAGGTGTTTTAATTGATGACCTGATTACAAAAGGAGTGCAAGACCCATACAGAATGTTTACCTCACGTGCAGAATATAGAATTTTATTGCGACAAGATAATGCCGACATTCGGTTGTCGCCGGTGGGACATAAAATTGGTTTAATTGACAATGCAAGAATGATAACGTTGGAAAATAAATATAAACGTCAACAAGAGCTGGAAGAATTTTTAACAAAAGAAAATGTTAAACCCAACGAAGTTAATTCATATTTAGAAACTGTTGATTGTTCCCTTTTAACCCAACCTGTAAAAATTGCGCAACTGTTACTTCGACCTCAGGTTGATTTTAATTCCATAATAAAAAATGTCCCGGATGTGAGGAAAGAAGTGGAACGTTTACATATTCAAGAAGAGGAAATTGAAAATGTTGAGATTTCTGTAAAGTACGCTCCTTACATTATTAAAGAAAAAGAATTGGCAGACCGAATGTCGAAAATTGACAATGTTAAAATTCCTGCAAATCTTAATTACAGTTCTTTTGTATCTCTCTCTTTAGAAGCTCGAGAAAAGTTAACAAATGTAAAACCGCAGAATTTAGGGCAAGCCTCCCGAATTAGTGGAGTTAGCCCGGCAGATATTGCCATTTTGCTGATGTACCTGAAATAAAACGTCATTTATTAATTATTTTCTTGATTTTTAGCATTTTAAAAAATCTTGCATAAGAGCGCAAAAAAATTACTTTTAATATTATGTGTCCAAAACAGGTGAAAAGGGCTTAAAAAGGCTAATTATTGGTTTTTTAAAATTATTGTTTACTTTACTAAACTTTTTAACTCCCCTTGCAATAGTTTCGTTACAATTTCATCGCCTTTCAAAACTTCTTCAACGTTGCAGAGTACTTTGCCGTTTTTCATCGTAATACTGTATCCGCGTTTGAGAATATTCTCCGGATGTAATAATTCTATTTTGGTTTGCGATTGCTGAAGTGTGTTTTGTTGTTTTAACAAAAATTGAAGAACTCCGGTTTGAAGTCGCTGGGCTAAACCCGAAATCTCTTTTTCCTTTTGATGATTGTATTTTCCAATAATCAACATGAGGTGTTGGTAAATTTTTTCAAAATACAAGTTTTTCTCGCGTAATCGTTCTTGAACAATTTTTACAATTTTATTTTTATAATCATCAACAAGTAAAGCAAAGTTGTGGAATTGCTGAATTAGAAAGTAAGCAACCTCAGTAGGGGTAATCTTATTGGCGAATGCTACCATATCGGTTACGGTTTCGTTGGTGGAGTGTCCAATTCCTGTAATCACCGGAATGGGGAAAGTGGCTACGGCGGCGGCGAGGTCGTAATGATCGTAACAACTCATGCCTACATCGCCGCCGCCGCCCCGCACAATCACCACACAATCAAACTCCTGCTGCCGATTTGCAATTTCTGCTAACCGGTGAGGCATGGAAATCAGTGCCTTATCTCCCTGTAAAATAGAAGGAAACAACGTGCACTGAAAACGGTAATTCCAACTGTTTTGCTGTAAAGTTACCGTAAAATCACTGTATCCTTTGCTGGTTTCCACAGAAATTACAGCAATTCTTTGCGGAATTTTGGGTAATATTTTCTGCTTATTTAAAAAGAAAATCTGTTCTTTTTTCAGTTTTTCAATCACTTCTCGTTTGTTGCGCGCCATTTCTCCCAACGTGTAAAGTGGCTCAATATCTTGAATATGAAGATTTAGACCGTGTTGTCCGCTAAACTCAATGGTTGCCAAACACAAAATGGCAATATCCTCCTTTAGCGGCTCGCCAGTAATGGCAACAAAACGCTCATTGATACTGCGAAACTGCGTGGACCAAATTACGCCCCGCAGCTGCGCCTTAATTTTGCCATTCTCTTTCTCCACCAACTCCGGATAACAATGCCCTGAGTGTGGATAATGATTGAGTTTGAGTATCTCTGCTTTAATATAATATGCTCTGTTGTAATTCTTTGCAATTATACTTTCAATACTTTTCGTAATTTCCGAAAGCGCATAAACCGGTCGGTCTTTAAATTGTTCTCTTTGCATTACTTTACTAACTTCATTTCATCAATCAAATGTTTCGCATCGCCAAATTTGTCAATGATAAACAAAATGTATCTAATATCCACATTAATACATCGTTGCAAAACGGGCTCAAAGAAAATATCGCCACTCATTGCCTCCCAGTTTCCATCGAAAGCACAGCCGATAAGTTCGCCTTTGCCGTTAATAACCGGCGAGCCGGAATTGCCTCCGGTGATATCGTTATCGGTTAAAAAACAAACGTGCAATCGTCCATTTTCCGCATATTGCTCATAATCTTTGTTTTGATGTAATATTTTAAATTTTTCAGGAATCCTAAATTCTCTGTTGGTGGGGTCCTCCTTCGCTATAACGCCATCAAGTGTGGTATAGAAATTGGCTGTGAGACCATCTTTTATGGGATAACCGCCTACCTTTCCATATGTTAAACGAATTTGGCTGTTGGCATTCGGAGCATAGAGTTTTTCGGGATTCATTTCTAATAATCCTCTAATAAACAACCTATTAGCTTTATTTAAAATTTCGTTTTGAATGGTTAGAGGTTCTCTTATTTGATCATACAAATCTGAAAAATACCAATTCCATTTAAAAGCCAAACCTTTATTTAATTCTTTTGAATTTGGGGTTTTTATGAACTTTTCGAGCTGGTTTTTATCTGTAAATATGGTGTTTTTAAACAAATTTTCTGTAAGTTTTGTAAAATCATTTTTATATTTTTTAACAGCATCGTTAAACATTTTTGGACGTTGTTCGGGTGTGGTTTCGTTATAAAAAAGTTCAAATAACTTGGCGGTGGTGGCTTTATCAACATTTACATTATAGTTTTTGTAAAAACTCTCTAATCTTGGTTTTAAAGAAGTTAAGCGAGTTTCTAACTGTTTTTTCTCTGCATCGGTAATGGTGTTATCTTCTTGTTTTTGCAATAAGCCATAAAGAGAATTAAAATAGCCGACAAATGTAAAAATTTCGGGTCCTGAAAAAATCGCCTGCTGATATAAAACATTAAACTTTTCGAGTTTAGAAATCTCATTATAAGCGTTTTCTATGTCTGAAAGCACATGGGCATATTCTTTTTTGTTTGTTTTGTTGACCCAGGTTTGAAACTCCTTTTCTATTTGCTTTTTTTTGTCAAACACTTGATTGCTTTTAAGTTGTTGGGTTTGACCAATATAGTATTTCCAATAATTAGAAATTCCGGCAAATTTTGAGGCATATTGTAAATCGATTACGGGGTCGGCGGTTCTAAATGTCCTCCAAGAAACGAGTTTTATGTCTCTTACTTTCACAATGGTTGGATTTTTTTCTTCAATCGCCATTTTCACTCCGTAAGAGGTTAAAAATCTGTCTGTTGAACCCGGAAAACCTATAATCATGGCGAAATCTCCCTCTTTTATTCCGGAAGTAGAAACGGGGAGGAACCATTTGGGTACCAAGGGAATATTCTCTTCGGAATAGGTAGCGGGATTACCTTCTTTATCCGTATAAATACGGAATAATGAAAAATCTGCTGTGTGGCGGGGCCACGTCCAATTGTCGGTTTCACCTCCAAATTTGCCTAAACTTTCCGGCGGAACACCCACCAAGCGCACATCCTTATATATTTGATAAACAAACATATAATACGCATTTCCATGGAACATATTTGCAATACGTATAGAGTATTTTTCATTTTCGTTGTGCTTTTTTTCTAATTCCTTAATGCGCTCGTTAATCGTTTTTTTTCGATCCTGTTCCGAAATATTATCATTTAAATCAGACAGCACAAAATCTGTAACTTCCTCCATACGAATGAAAAACGTTACCGTTAATCCATCGCAGGGAAGTTCATCGGCATTTGTTTTTGCCCAAAAACCATTGGCGAGAATATTGTTTTGTGGTGTAGAAAGTGCTTGTATCGCATTATACCCGCAGTGGTGGTTAGTTAATAACAACCCTTTATCAGAAATAATTTCGGCGGTACATCCACCACCAAACTGCACCACCGCATCTTTCATCGAAGCATTATTGATGCTGTAAATCTCTTCAACAGAAAGAGTTAAACCCATTTCTTTCATTGTTGAATAATTTTTGTTAATTAACGACAATAACCACATACCTTCGTCGGCTTTTGTGATTAAAACTGATAAAATCAGGGAGAGGAAAAGGGTAAATTTTTTCATATAAATAATTTTTAGAATGTTCTATATACTAATATCTTCTAATGCATACAATTTTCTAAACTAAAGTTTCTAAAATTATATAACCCGTGTTCGCAGCTGTCGTATTCCGAATCACCGTCGTAAATTACTGCAGAACAGGTAATTCTGTCCTTCAAATGTGCTTTTAAATAATCAATATTTTTAAAAAAATCGGTTCTGTATGATAATCCTGATTTTATTTCAAATGCGCTTAAATGAATGCCATTCCATTGAATTACATCAATTTCTCTTTGTGATTTATCCCTGTAAAAGAATAAATTATTGTCTTTGCCCTTATTGCATCGTTCTTTTAACATTTCATTGATAACCAAATTTTCGAACAGAGCACCGCGCAAAGGGTGGTTTTGTAAATGATTTTCGTTTAAAATATTCAACAGATAGGCTGCTAATCCCGTGTCATAAAAATAAATTTTTGGAGATTTGGTTAATCTTTTGCCTATATTTTCATAATATGGGGGTAATAGGTAAACAATAAAAGATGCCCCTAAAATATTGAGCCAGTTTTTAATAGTTTTGGTGGTTACTCCAACCTCATTAGACAAAGTCGTGGCGTTAAATTCTGTACCAATTCTTCCGGCACACAAACGTACAAAACGATGAAATTCCATAATCTCTTTTAAGTTAATTACTTGTCTTGCATCTCGTTCAACATAAGTAGAATAATAGTCGCTGTATAGGATTTCGGGTGGAATTTGATTTGCCCAAATAGCAGGATAACCCCCACTTAATATTAATATATCAGTAGAAATATCGTTAGCTAAATTACCTAATTCTTTGATAGACAAAGGTAAAAGTGTTAGTATCGCCGTTCTTCCCGCCATAGATTGGGTTATTTTTTCTAAGAGTGCAAAATTGCTGCTACCCGTTACTATAAAAAGTCTTTCGTTTTTTCCTTGAAAAATATCCTCATCAACTTCCACTTGAATAGCAGAAAATATATCGGGAAAATTGTGCGCCTCGTCAATGATAACACCTTGGGGAAATTTTTGTATAAATTTTTTTGCATCGTTCATTGCTTCTATTCTCGTAGGAATATCCTCAAAATTGACATAAGGCAAGTCAAAAAAAAGATTTCTACAGAGTGTTGTTTTACCCGATTGGCGAGGTCCTGTTATGGTAATTACGCGATAATAATTTCTAAGTTCAAAAATTTTTTCTTTTAAATGTCTATTAATCATGATTTTATATATATGTTGGACAAATTGGGTAGTTAAGTACTAAATTTGCCCAAAAATATATAAATTTTTTAATTTCATCACACCAAAGGGGTGATACTTTTCTTGTGCTGATATTTTGTGTTTATTTGCGGCGCATATTTTTAATATTCTTATTGTTATGGGTTTGAAACATAAAATTAAAAACTTTCATAAAAAAACACGTGACCTTTTGTTACTTAAAGCCGGAAAAGAAAAAAATAGATTTGGCTTTTTTCTTTTTACCGGCGCCACCTTGTTGATGGCTTCCGTTTTTATAATCAATTTGTTACGAAGTTATATCGAAACGGATGGGCTCTCCTGGCTGTTTTATATTCCGGCTGCTCTGGGACACGCCGCTTTGTTCACATTTATTTTGTACTTAATCTTTTTTATTCCCTTTGCTTTCGCATTTAAAAATCTTAAAATACCGGTTGTTATTTTTTTGACGATGGCAATCTTTTGTCAAATTATTTTAATTATTGATGGTTTGGTATTTAACCTCTATCGTTTTCATATCAATGGTTTTGTTTTGGAAATGGTTTTTAATGGTGGAAATGAAATTTTTGTGTTTGATGTTAAATTATATCTAAAATTTGGATTGCTGATTCTAGTTGCTGTTGTTATTCCATATAGTTTAATTCTTTGGCTTGCAAAAAGATATAGTCTGCTCTCAAGAAAAAAAACGACACTTATTATTTGTTGTGTTTTGGTATTGTGTATGCTGTTTTCTCACATTTCTCATGCTGTTGCTTCGGCTGTTCGTCAAACCGGCATTCAACGGGCGGGAACGGTATTGCCTTACTATTTTCCGCTGACCATGAATGGGTTGTTAAAAAAAATGGGAGTGGTTTATAAAGAGGAAATTGACGTTTTGGCTTGCCATAATTCAGCATCAGATATTGCCTATCCGGTACATCCGGTAGTGATTGGAGATTCTGCAAAAAACTACAATATCCTGTTTATTGCCATAGATTCTTGGAATCCATGTTCTTTCGACAGTATTACGATGCCTTATTTGTATAATTTTGCCTCACAGAATCAATATTTTACAAACCACTTGAGCTCCAGTAACGGTACAAGGGGCAGTATTTTCGGGTTTTTTTACGGATTGTCTTACACCTATGAAACCGATTTTATTGCCACAAAAACAACACCGGTTCTTATAGATATTCTATTGAAACAAAATTATGATATTCAGGTATTTCCGGGTGGCCCGCTTCAAGGAAATCCTTTTGAAACCATTTTTAAAAAAACACCCCATGTTCATTCCAAAACAAGTGGAAAAACAGCGCTTGAGAGGGACAAAACCATTACACAGATGGCTATGGATTTCATTGGCGGACAAAAAAGAGAAAATCCTTTTTTTACTTTTGTTTTTTATGATTTGCCACATTCTATTTCTCTGCCCAAAGAGTACTTGAAATTTCAGCCCTCGTGGACAGAAGCCAATTACTTGGCGCTCAACAATAACACAGACCCCGTGCCCTTTTTTAATCTTTACCGGAGTTGTGTTTATCAAACCGACCAACAGATAAAAATTTTGTTGGAATACGTACAAAATAGTGGTTTAATGGATAATACGATAGTGATCATTACCGGTGACCATGGACAGGAATTTAACGAAAATGGTAAAAATTATTGGGGGCATGGCAGTAATTTTTCTCAATGGCAAATTCATGTGCCTTTGATTGTGTGGATCCCAAATATGAAACGAGGGGAACGTTTTTCTCATATTACTACACATTACGATATGGTTCCTTCTTTAATGAAAAACTGTTTTGCAGTGCAAAATCCTGTTTCGGATTATGGGATGGGATACGAATTTTGCGATACCACGAGTCGGTACCCCCACATTGTTGGAGACCACGTAAACTATGGTTTTGTTTTTGAAAACACCATCGTAACAACCAGACATTTGGGAGATATGCTTGTTACAGATAAAGCGATGAACAACCTTCCACGTAGCGCGATATCTATAAATGAACTAAAAAAAGCGATAGAAAAAAAGAATATGTTTTATAAAAAACCTTAGAACAGCGACAATGAAATTCCCATAGACATGGGGTTTACTGCAGGCCCTTTTCCTTCATTAAATAATTTATTTACTTGATAGGAATAATACACCGCTACAAATTTCCAACCACAACGCATATAAACATCAAAATTAACGTTTTGGCGACCACTTTTTAAGAAATATTTATAGTTTTCAGAGTGGTCTTTTCCCTCTATATTCTTTCCTTTATAACGTTGTGATATTTCCGCAACTACACCTAGACGCATGCCTATAGAAATTTTAAATCCACATGTATGTCGATATCTTAATTCTAAAGGAATATTACAATTAATATAAGTCATTCTGTTAAGTTTCATATCACTTTTCACTGCCGCAGGAAGAATATAATATTTATTTATTCCCGTTTCATTGTCTTGCTTTAATTGTGCGTCTGAAAACTGTGTATGATAGGTACAGCCGATACCTACTCCAAAAGAGATAGGGCTTCTCTTGGTAACTTTAAAATCCCATAAAGCGGCAATGTTAAATCCGGGATTAAATTTATTGGTAACCGAATTGGGTACTTTCATCCATTGTGTATGAAAAATATCCACAATTAATCGATCTCTAAAAACCTCAACGGCTTCTTTTTTAAGTTTTTGAGCAAGTTCATTATTTTTATGTTCTTGTGAAAAAAGGGGAAATACCAAACAAGAGCAAATACAAAACAGGGTTATTTTAAAAAATTTCATTTAAAAAAAATTAGTCTGCAAATAAACATAAACTTTTCCAACAATATTGTATAATGATAAAATTTTTGTTTTTTTGTTTATTTTTGCCCGTTTAAGAAAAATTAAAATTATTAGTTATGAAACCATTAGTAAGTATTATTATGGGAAGTGTTTCCGACTTTCCTATTATGGAAGAAGCAGGTAAATTTTTAGATGAAATGGGTATTCAATATGAATATAACGCTTTGTCGGCGCACCGTACTCCTGATTTGGTTCTTGATTTGTCGAAAAAGGCAAAAGAGCGCGGTATTAAAGTGTTTATTGCAGGAGCCGGCGGTGCAGCGCATCTGCCCGGCGTGGTGGCTGCCTGTACTTCAATTCCCGTAATTGGCGTTCCAATAAAAGCCTCAATTTCTATAGATGGATGGGATTCAATACTTTCTATTTTACAAATGCCCGCAGGAATCCCCGTAGCAACCGTAGCGCTAAACGGTGCCCGCAATGCCGGAATTTTAGCCGCGCAAATCATTGCAACCGGAGACAACGCGCTCTATGCCAAACTAATGGCATTTAAAGAAAGTATGAAGAAAAAAGTAATAGAAGCCAACGAAAATCTGCGAAAATCTTGAAAAACTGCGTCTTCTGCGTGCAAAACTATTCCAACTCGTGAATCACTAATCCCGATCTCAGTTTCGGTTCAAACCAGGTGGTTTTTGGCGGCATGATGTTTCCGGTGTCGGCAATATCAATCAACTGTTTCATAGAAACCGGATACAACGCGAAGGCTACCGCCATTTCGCCGTTGTCCACACGTCGTTTCAATTCACCCAAACCACGAATACCGCCCACGAAATCAATCCGTTTGTCTGTTCGTAAGTCTTTAATTCCTAATATTTTATCTAAAACTAAATGGGACAAAATGGTAACATCCAACACACCAATCGGGTCTTGGTCATCGTAGGTGTCTTCTTTAGCAACCATTTTATACCATATTCCATCCAAGTACATGCTAAATACATGCAAACGTTCCGGAGTGTAAATATTGGGTCCCATAATTTGCACATAAAAAGAGTCTTGTAAGGCTCTAATAAACTTTTCTTTGGTCAAACCGTTCAAGTCTTTTATAACTCTATTATAGTCAATAATTTTCAATTGATTATCGGGGAAAAGCACTGCCATAAAGTAATTGTATTCTTCTTTTCCTGTATGGTTTGGGTTATTTGCGCGTTTTTCTCCGCCTACTAAAGCAGCGGCGGCGGTTCTATGGTGCCCGTCTGCTACATACAACGCCGGAATTTCGTTTGCAAAAATTTCTGCAATCTCTTTGTTAATTTTTGTTTCGTTAATTACCCAAAAATGGTGTCCGAAACCATCATCTGCCACAAAATCATACTCAGGTGTTTGCTCTTTTACAATTTTTTCTACAATAGCATCAATTTTTTGGTTTGCCGGATAGGAGAAAAACACCGGTTCTACATTGGCGTTGGTAATGCGCACATGAATCATGCGGTCTTCCTCTTTGTCTCTTCGGGTAAGTTCGTGTTTTTTGATGTTATCGTTCATATAATCATCAATATGCGCGCAGCCCACAATGCCATATTGCGTTCTGCCGTCCATGGTTTGTGCATAAATGTAAAATTTTTCTTCCGCATCTTGCACCAACCATTTTTGGTTTTTAAACATGTTAAAATTTTCTACTACTTTATCATATACTTCTTGTGAATGTTCATCTATTCCTTTGGGAAGATCTATTTCCGCTTTGGTTACTCGAAGCAAAGAATAAGGGTTTCCTTCTGCTTCCACACGGGCTTCTTCAGAATTTAATACATCATAAGGACGAGATGCTAATTGTTTTACAATCTCTTTCGGGGGACGGAGCCCTTTAAATGGTTTTAAGATAGCCATAATGATTTTTTTTAATTTAATGTGTTTATTGTATTAATATTATGATTCTTTTTGTTGAATATTAAAAAAAGGTTCTCTGTATTTCGAGAAATAACTCGAGATTTTTTTGTTTTTTCCAAAATATTTTTTAACAAATAAATAACGCCTGTATTTTGAATTTACTTTGTTCATTTTTGAACGTTTGGAAAAAGTTTTAAAGAGGTCTATATTTTTTTCGTGATAATTACTTCTTCTTACAAAATATTGCATTTGATTGATAATAAGTTGTGTAAAATTAATTTGTACCGGACAAACCTCATTACAATTTCCACAAAGAGTAGTGTTATCAAATAATTTTAAGGAACGTTTATTTTCTTCTTTACAATGATATTTTATTAAATCAATAGGTGAAAGTTTTTGTGTTTGTTTATAAACTGGGCAAACTTCTTTACATTTTCCACAATTTATACAATAAAGGGTTTCTCTTAAAACACTATTTTCTAATATTTCCGTAACTTCGTTATTATATAATAAAACAAAAATATCAATTTTTTCTTTTGTATAAATTTCTTCACTAGATACTTGAAATTTTTTTGTAATAATTCTTGATGGCGGAGAGGAAATAATTTTTATATCATTTAATTTGTATTGATGTTCTTCCCCTTTTTTCAGATACAACAAAACATCCAAATCATTTTGTCTTACTACCAAATCATTAATATTTAATATTATAAATATTTTTTCAAGATTATTGAAGCAATTTTTACTAGATTTGTTAATTAAAACAACAGAACCGTTTTCCACAATGCCAAAATCTGCTTGAACTACTAAATTCTCTGCCGAGTCATTGTTTTTTTCAATATCTTCTATACTTATTTTTTTTATAAAATTTTTATTTTCAAAAAAACGTTCCGAAATATATGGAATATCAAAACAAACTTTATTGTAATTATTTTTATCCATAGATTTATAAATAAATTCTACCAATTCCTCCTCATTATTCATCCATCTTACCTTAATATTTTTTGTAGATAATTGGCTTTCAAAAGCCAATAAATATTTTTCCATCTCTTCAATGTATGAGAATCTAATAAAATTTGCTCTTGTCTTCAAAAATTGTAAATCAGTGTGCATATTTTGTTCAAAACTTGTTAATAATTTCTTAGTTTTCTGTTAATATTTTTTTATTAAAAATTTATCCACAAAAAAACATATTTTTTTAATATGATTTCAACAATATTTTTCTTTTTTTTCTTTTATAATAGTCTCAAAAATAATACGAAAAAAAATATTAACAATATTAACACTATTTATTTTTATTTGTATTATAATTTTCTTTTTTATTTTTTATAATTTAAGAAGATTATGTGTTAGTAAATTTTTAGTTTTGCAATCTATGAAGAAACTCATTATTATTTTTATTTTCATTCCGGTTTTTGTTTTTGCTCAAGAACATATTAATTTAAAAAACAATATTTTAGATAGTACAAAATTTTTTTTAATAGGTAATGCAAATATCTATAATTTTGATTTTAAATACAATTTTTTTTCAATAAAAAGTAAAAAATTTGATTTTTTTGAAAAGAAAGAGGATACAAACGAGTATAATTTGCCGGAAACTTTTGCCGAATTTAAGAAAGAATTTATGAATACCAACTTTGCAAAAAGTTGTAAAAATAACATAGGAATAAATTTAACCCATGAAGATAAGGTGAATGCTAAATTTGCGCAACACGGATTATTGGCACTAATACCGGGGAAGGTGGGAGAAGCTATTATGCATCCTATCACTTTTTTATATGAAACTTTCGCGAGAAAACCTAAAATGGAACGGCTGTACAGGTATTTAGTTGACAATCAAGAAGAAGTGTATAATTTATCTCAAAAATATAATCAAGAAATTGTAGCCTCATTAACCGGCTTGGGAGGAGAAGAATTGTTGAATTTTATGACATTTTGCAAGTTTAGTTACTACGATCTGGTTAAATGGGATCCGGAATTTATCATTTTGCAGATAAAAAAGCGCTATGATGATTATGAATATTATAAATGGAAAGAAACAGATTATTAACCTTTTATATTAACAAATTAAAAAACATGTTATGACAGAAAAACTTAACAAATTAATGAGAGACGTTCCGGCGATTCGTTGGACCGCCTTGGTATTCTTGGCTTTTGCCATGTTTTGCGCGTATATCTTTATGGATATACTATCTCCTATCAAAGACCTGATGCAATCCACCCGCGGCTGGGACTCCACCGCCTTTGGAACCATGCAGGGTTCTGAAACATTTTTAAATGTTTTTATCTTCTTCCTAATTATTGCCGGGATTATTTTAGATAAAATGGGCGTGCGTTTCACGGCAATTTTATCCGGTTTAGTTATGATTATCGGTGCGATAATTAATTGGTACGCAGTAACCGACAGTTTTACCGGTTCCGGCCTAGAAGCCTGGTTTATTCACAACTTAAACTATATCCCGGGATTTGACGAGTTGGGGATTTCTCCGTTTTATGGTTATAAAGAGACTATTGTAGATGGGGTAGTTCAAATTCGAGAAGCGATGCCGGCATCGGCAAAATTTGCTTCGGTGGGCTTTATGATTTTTGGCTGCGGAGTAGAAATGGCAGGAATCACCGTTTCTCGCGGTATTGTGAAATGGTTTAGAGGCAAAGAGTTAGCAATGGCTATGGGCTCCGAAATGGCATTGGCGCGTTTGGGTGTGGCTTCCTGTATGATTTTTTCTCCCTTTATTGCAAAATATGGTGGAAATATTGATGTTTCCCGTTCCGTTGCTTTTGGTGTAATTTTATTGATGATTGCGTTGATTATGTTCTTTGCCTATTTCTTTATGGATAAAAAACTAGACGCCCAAACCGGCGAAGCAGAAGAAAAAGATGATCCATTTAGAATCAGTGACATTGGCAAAATTTTGTCAAACAAAGGATTTTGGTTGGTGGCATTACTTTGTGTGCTATATTATTCAGCCATTTTCCCCTTCCAAAAATATGCAGTAAATATGTTGCAATGTAACCTTAGTTTTACAGAAGTACAGGAAGGTTCTTTCTGGGCGTCCGGAACAGTGACCTACGTGCAATATATGATCATGCTGGTGGTTGCCGCAACAGCATTTATCAGCAATTTCTGTAAAAAAACCATGAGATTTTCACTTCTGGGAGTATCAGTTTTGTTTTTGATAACTTTCTGCTATATGGGTTATATGCGCCAATCAGCAGAAACGGTTTTTGCTGTATTCCCATTGTTGGCTGTTGGAATTACGCCCATTCTCGGTAAATATGTGGACACCAAAGGTAAAGCAGCCTCTATGCTTATGTTGGGGTCTATTTTATTGATTGTTTGTCACTTAACATTCGCATTTATTTTGCCGATGTTTAAAGGCAGTCAAATTGGCGGTGTAGTTATGGCGTATCTTACCATCCTTGTACTTGGCTCATCGTTCTCATTGGTGCCGGCTTCATTATGGCCCAGCGTACCTAAATTAGTGGATAGCAAAGTAATTGGCTCTGCCTACGCGCTCATTTTCTGGATTCAGAATATTGGCTTGTGGTTGGTTCCGTTATTAATTGGAAAGATTGTAGATGCAACAAACCCACAAATTAAAGCAGCACTTAAAGCCGGTACAATGACACCCGAAGTGGCTGCAACCTCATACAATTACACCATTCCCATGTTAACGTTTGCTTGTTTGGGTGTGGCTGCGCTACTCTTTGGTTTCTATCTTAAAGCAGTAGATAAAAAGAAAGGCTACGGATTGGAATTACCGAATATAAAATAGTTTTTAGCACGCAGATGACGCGAATTTAAAAGATAAACGCAGATATTTACAAACGTATCTGCGTTTTTTATTGCTCAAAATCAATATTTTAATAAAAAGTCTATAAAAAAAAATCCATTCCAATTTTTCATATTAAAAAAATACTATTTTTGCCGCCCCGTTTGAGAGGGATAAGGTGCGAAAGAATTTATAATAAAATGTAATACCTTAACCCCTTATTTTCCAAAG
>Ga0209628_10000229_pt1 | contig 33226 bp, 21 predicted proteins | sample TergutCu122P4_FD_187285 | JGI IMG/M metagenome (GOLD analysis project Ga0209628, IMG submission 187285) | Cubitermes ugandensis P4 segment gut microbial communities from Kakamega Forest, Kenya - Cu122 P4 (SPAdes) (version 2) | ecosystem: Host-associated > Arthropoda: Insects > Digestive system...
TTCATATCGGGCAGCCGCACCGGAGAATTGTATTGAAACGTAAGATTAAATTTCCATTTGTCGTAAGGTAATGAATAATTGAGATTTAGCAATGCTTTATGGGGACTCATCAGTGTTTTTTGTTGTAATTTTCCAGCCGTTGTTAATTGTACATCATTGAAACGATACGCCAAAATAATTTCAAAACGGGTAAAAGGCAACAGGGTAAATTCCGCTTGAACCGAGTGGGAATAGGAACGGTTGTTCTTTCCGTTACTATCGCCGTTTAAATTATAAATCCACACTTCATGCGGATTCCTGTCTAAATCAATAATGGTTTGATTGATGAAATGGGTGTAATAATAATCCACACTAAACGTGGATTTTCCCCCGGGCATTTTAAAACTTTGCACCAAACTTATTCCGGTGTTCCACGCCTCTTCTGCTACTGAGGTTTCGGGCATTACGAATTGGCGGTTGCTGACTAATAAGGACAAGTTCTCAATGATGGGGTTGGAGGAGCGGTAGCCTTTTCCGGCAGAGATTCGGATGGAGGTTTCGTGCGCGGGCTGCCATTTCAGGTGTAAACGCGGTGTCCAAAACAGTTTTTTATAGAAAAAATTGTAGTCCAACCTTATCCCCGGCATAATGATAAACTTCTCCTCAATGGTATAAGCATATTCTGCAAAAACACCCGGAACAGATTCTGTTCTTTTAGAATCATAATGGTTTGCAAATGATGAAAAACTCGGAATTTTGCTTCTCAAATTCTCCTCAACATTGTCGATTTGAAAACTTGCCCCCGCCCCTATTTTGTGATTTTTCATCGCCCCAAACTTTCCCGAGTAAATCACATTGGCATAGCCACTTAATTGTGCGGCATCATAAGTACGTTTACCAAATAGTGCTTCAACATTCTGATAATTAAACGAAAGAATGGTTCCAATGCTATGAAATTCGCTGCCATTAATCAATACCCCATTTTTAGTAATCACATCTAATTTATTCGTTTTGATGCGTAACCCCCAAATAGTGTCAATATTTTTTTTAGGATTAAAGTCCATCATTCCGCCAATTCTGTCCTCAAACAGATAACCCACCATGGTTCTTCCTTCAAATATTCCGTCTTGAGACATATAATCCAAGCGATACATTCCGTTAACTTGGTAGTTTTGAGGAACATCCATAAAGCCATCTTTGTTATGGTCAATTTTGGCAAACTGACCTTCGCCGTGCAGCAAGAACATATTAGACACCAAGTTTTTTTTGTCCAATTTAAAACGGGTATTCAAATTCAACTCCCCTTTTCCCATCGTGTTGCCGTAGGCGTTCAAAAACAGTTTTTCTTCGTTGGTTTCCGGTTTTTTAAAATCCAATTGAATTTGTCCTGTAATTCCTTCATACCCATTGGTTACCGATGCGGTTCCTTTCGAAATGCTGATTCTTTCCATCCACGGTCCCGGCACATACCCCAAGCCGAACTGGTTGGCTAACAACCGAATATACGGCACGTTTTCCAACAGAATTTGGGTGTAAATGCCTGCCAATCCCAACATGGAAATCTGTTTTGCGCCACTCACCGCATCAGAATACTCCACATCTACCGCAATGGTGCTTTCAAAACTTTCCGACAAGTTGCAACAAGCGGCACGCCGCAGCCCCTCTGTTGTAATGATTTGTGTAAAAATGGGTTTGATAGAGATAAACGAACTTTCTCTTGAAGTTATGGTTACGGCATCCAATGTGCGCGAGGAGGACAAAATGATATTCAACTCTTTTTGCTCTTTTTTAACCGTAATCGTATCACTCTCATACAAAGCATATTTTACAATCAACACATTGGTTGTAGTTACTTTGTCTAACGCAAAATACCCATCAGCATCAGAAACGGTGCCAACTAAAGAGTTGAGCCATTGCAATGTAGCACCAGCCACCGGCGTTTCTACCCCTTTTTCAAGAAACTCGGTAACACGTCCGGTGAGTTGTTGAGTGTAGCAAGGCAGAAAAGCAGAAAAGCAGAAAAGCAGAAAGAGGTATGTGGTGTGAGGTGTGAGGTGCGAGGTTTTTTTTGAGGTATTCATAAAGTTAATTATATGAGTGTGCGAAAATAGAGTTTTTTTCTATCTTCGCGGCTCAAAAAAGTGCCACCTTAGCTCAGTTGGTAGAGCAACGCATTCGTAATGCGTAGGTCTGCGGTTCAAGTCCGCAAGGTGGCTCAAAACTTAAACTGCTTATGGGTAGAATTTTATCTATCGATTATGGTCAAAAACGGGTAGGATTTGCGGTTACAGACGAACTGCAAATCTGTGCACACGCGCTCGAAACCGTTCACGTTTCAAAGGCTTTTGATTTTCTAAAAGAGTATATTTCAAAAGAAAACGTGGAAACCATTGTAGTTGGAGAACCCAAAACCATGAACAACACTGCCTCCGATGCCGCCCGCTTTATTGAACCCTTTGTAAACAGATTGAAAAAAGAGATAAAAAATATTGAAATCGTGCGTTTTGATGAACGATTTACTTCCAAAATGGCATTCCAAACACTGTTAGATGCCGGTGTGAACAAAAAAACACGCGCCAACAAAGCACTCCTTGACAAAATCAGTGCCACCATAATACTACAAAGCTATTTGCAATCAATTAAGAATTAAGAATTAAGAATTGAAAATTGAAAATTGAAAATTAACCATTAACCATTAACCACTAACCATTAACCACTAAAAAAATGCTTCCCATTTGCGTTTACGGACATCCTGCACTACGAAAAAAGGCAAACAAAGTTAATGCCGGTGAACCTCAATTGCAAGCGTTTATTGATGAGCTGTTTGAAACAATGTATAAAGCGGAGGGGGTGGGACTTGCCGCGCCGCAAGTGGGCGTATCAAAACAATTGTTTGTCATTGATACTAAGGGCTTTAAAGAAACTTATCCAGAAACGGAGGAGGTGAAAGAGGTGTTTATCAATCCCATTGTTGAAGAAATATTGGGGGATGATTTTACTTTTAACGAAGGATGTTTGAGTTTACCGGAAGTGAGAGAAGATATTGTGCGAAAATCTGAGGTTATACTAACTTACACAAATAGAGAGGGTAAAACCCAAACCACCCATTTTAAAGGGTTGGTGGCGCGGGTGATTCTGCATGAATTAGACCACTTGGAAGGGCACGTTTTTACCGACAAGGTCAGTTCCATCAGAAAAATGATTCTTAAGAAAAAATTAAATGATATTGCTTCGGGAAAAACGAAGCCTAAATACAAAACAAAAAACAATTAATATGAAAATAGAAAAATTTCCGCCGCTTTTTATTATTTTATTAGTTTTATTCACAAGCTGTTACAGAGAATCGAGTAACACGTTGTTGCAACAAAAAGTGACATCGCAAACCAACATGTTACAACTTTTGCAACAAATTGATTCTTTGGGCGATTTGGGAGTGTATAATGCCACCATTGCCATGGATTATATTGCTTATGCAGAAAATTTTGGCAGTGCCTATCCGGAAGAGCCCATGGCACCGGAGTTTCTTTATAAAGCGGGCTTAATGGCGATGACTGTGGCTAAACTTTCTGAAAATAAAGAAGAAAGAGAATTTTATAGCCAGAAAGCATTATCAATTTTTGATGGCATTCTCAAGGTTTATCCTGATTATGGTAATATTAAAAATTGCATGCTCAACAAAGGGGTGGTTTACGATGATATTCTGCAAGATTATCTGAACGCTGAAATTCAATACAGAGTATTTATTGCTATGTATCCAACAGATTCAATGGCAATTAACATTGAGGCTTACCTTGAATTTCTCGGAAAATCGCCGGAAGAGATTTTGGCGAAAATGTGAGATTACAAATGCACCACTTTTCCGTACGCTGCTGCTGTGGCTTCCATGATGGCTTCCGAAAGCGTGGGGTGCGGGTGCACTGCGTGTAAAATATCTTTACCGGTAATTTTATGATTCATGGCAACTACTGCCCCCGAAATCATCTCCGTAACGTTGTCGCCGATGAGGTTGCAGCCTATCCATTCATCCGTATTTTTATCGAAAATAACTTTTACCATTCCGTCTCTGCTTCCCGCTGCGGTGGCTTTTCCCGATGCGGTAAACGGGAACTTCCCGATTAACACCTCTTTTTCTTGCGCCACACACTCCTGTTCGGTTATTCCCACGGAGGCAATTTCCGGTGATGTGTAAGTACACCCCGGAATTAACTTGTAGTTAATAGGATGCACATCCAAACCGGCAATTTTCTCTACACACACCAACGCTTCGTGCGAAGCCACGTGCGCCAGCGCAGGACCATGCACAATATCGCCAATGGCGTAAATCCCCTCTTTGTTTGTGCGGTAAAAATCATCTACCACCACCTTGCTTTTTTCCACTTGAATGCCATATTCTTCCAATCCAATACCTTCAATATTAGGCGTTACCCCCACTGCCGAAAGCACAACTTCACATTCCACTTCGGTAATTTTATCTTTTGCATCTTTGATGATTACCTTACACAAATCTCCGGAACTATCCACACTTTCCACCGATGCAGAAGTGATGACTTTTATCCCTTTTTTACGGAAGGCGCGTCCCAAATGGCTTGAAATCTCCTCATCTTCAATGGGAACCAATCTGGGCAGGTATTCCACAAGCGTAACTTGCGTTCCCATACTTGCATAAAAGTAGGCAAACTCGCTGCCAATGGCACCGGAACCCATCACCACCATTGAGTTTGGCAGTTGCGGCAAGGTAAGTGCCTCCCGATACCCAATGATTTTCCTTCCATCTTGTTGAATATGCGGCAACTGACGTGAGCGCGCCCCCGTTGCCAAAATAATGTGATTGGCAGTATATCGGCTCGGCACGCTCGGCGCAGGCTCGCTCGACGCAGGTTGTACCTGCGTCTCAACTACCACCGTTTTCACTTTTTCAATCCTTCCAAAACCTTCAATCACCGTTACATTGTTCTTTTTCAGGAGAAACTGCACCCCTTTGCTCATCATTTCCGATACGCCGCGACTTCTTTTAACCACAGCCTCAAAATCGGGAGCAACTGCGCCCTCGATTTTAATTCCGTAATCTGCCGCATGTTGTGCATAATTATAAACTTGTGCCGATTTTAGCAATGCTTTTGTGGGGATACAGCCCCAGTTGAGGCAAATTCCACCCAGTTCGGCGCGTTCCACAATAGCCGTTTTCATTCCTAATTGGCTTGCTCTAATTGCGGCAACGTACCCACCAGGACCACTTCCTATTACAATAAGGTCAAAATGATTCATACGATAATAAATTTTTGGCAAAAATAAGAAAAGCAGTATTGTATTACGCCTTTCCGCCGGTGTTTCCCAAAATTGGAATCACTTCTTGCTGAATATCCACAATTTTGCCGTTTTTTTGTTCAAATTTTTGCACGTTGTCTTGCAGCGCAAACAGCAAACGTTTTGTGTTTTGCGGAGTTAGGATAATGCGCGAACGCACGGTGCCTTTGGGAAGTCCGGGCATGAGCGACACAAAATCCAAAATAAATTCGGCATGAGAATGGGTGATTATCGCTAAGTTTGAGTAAACGCCTTGCGCCACCTCTTCACTTAAATGAATGTCAATTTTTTGTTCTTGTTGTTGCATAATTTACATTTTTGAAGCCATTAATGTTTCATATTCTTCTCTGGAACTTACTTGAATATTTTGGTACTCCTTCAATCCGGTTCCTGCCGGAATGAGGTGTCCCACAATTACATTCTCTTTCATACCCGCCAACGTGTCGGTTTTGGCATTGATGGCAGCATCGGTCAATACTTTTGTTGTTTCCTGGAACGAAGCCGCAGAAATAAAGCTGCGTGTTTGCAATGAAGCGCGGGTAATTCCTTGTAAAATAGGTCGGCCTGTGGCAGGACGGGCATCCCGAACTTCAACCAATTTCAAGTCTTTACGTTTCAACAAGGAGTTTTCATCGCGCAAACGTTTGGCATTAATAATTTGTCCTTTGCAAAATTCTGCTGAATCTCCTGCATCCACAATCACTTTCTTTTCCCAAATCATATCGTTTTCTTCCTGGAAGTCAATTTTATTCACCAACTCGCCCTGTAAGAATTTGGTATCGCCCGGGTCATCAATCTCCATTTTACGCATCATCTGGCGAACAATCACTTCAAAGTGTTTGTCATTAATCTTAACCCCTTGTAAACGATACACTTCTTGAATTTCATTCACAATATATTCCTGCACTTTCATAGCACCTTTGATGTTCAAAATATCGGCAGGAGTTAGCACACCTTCAGAAAGCGGAGTTCCGGCTTTCACATAATCGTTATCTTGAACCAAGATTTGTTTAGAAGTTGGGATGAGGTATGTTTTTTCATCGCCGGCTTTAGGAATAACTCTAATGGAACGATTTCCTCTTTTCAATTTTTTATCAAACTGCACAATGCCATCCACTTCCGAAACGATTGCTGGGTCGGAAGGGTTACGCGCTTCAAACAATTCGGTAACTCTGGGAAGACCTCCCGTAATGTCGCCCGATTTTCCGAAAGCACGTGGTATCTTAGCAAGAATCTCGCCGGAGTCAATTTTTTGACCTATTTCTACCGCCAAACGAGCGCCTACCGGAATATCAAAAGTTTTTACCAACTCCCCATTATCATCCAAAATAAGAATGGCAGGATTACGAACTTTCAACCTACTGTCAATAATTACTTTATCACGGATGTTGGTTTGTTCGTCAATTTCCAATCTATAAGTAACACCTTCTAAAATATCTTGAAATTCAATAGTTCCCTCTACGTCTGAAAGAATCAGCGCGTTAAACGGATCCCATTTTGCAATAACATCGCCTTTTTTTACATGGTCGCCATGTTTGTAATACAAGTTTGATGCATACGGAATATTTGCAGAGGACAACGCCACGCCTGTTTTCAGGTCAATGATTTTCATCTCTGCGGAACGACCAATAACTTTTGAACAAGGATTTTCATCATCATCCTTTTTATTTTCCAAGCAACGTAGTTCGTCGATACTCAATACGCCGTCGTATTTTGCTTCAATTTTGCTGTTTGCGGCAATATTACCGGCAACCCCCCCTACGTGGAAGGTACGGAGCGTTAACTGCGTACCGGGTTCTCCGATGGACTGGGCAGCGATAATTCCCACTGCTTCACCCATTTGCACCATTTTTCCGGTAGCAAGATTTCTGCCGTAACATTTTTGGCAAACGCCCACTTTCGCCTCGCAAGTAGGTACCGAGCGAATTTCCACTTCTTCAATAGGCGAATCGGCAATTTTTTGACAATACTCTTCATTCAACTCTTCGCCGGCTTTAACAATAATTTCACCGGTTAGCGGATTATATACATCGTGGAGGGTAACACGACCTAACAATCTGTCTGCCAATGTTTCCACAATCTCTTCATTTTTCTTTAACGCACTGATTATCATACCGCGCAAGGTGCCGCAGTCCTCTTCCGTAATAATTACGTCGTGAGAAACGTCCACCAAACGACGGGTTAAATAACCGGCATCCGCTGTTTTCAATGCGGTATCTGCCAAACCTTTACGAGCACCGTGCGTAGAGATAAAATACTCCAATACGGAGAGACCTTCTTTAAAGTTAGACAAGATGGGGTTTTCAATAATTTCGCCGCCGCCTGCGCCTGCTTTGGTAGGTTTTGCCATCAATCCGCGCATACCGGACAACTGACGTACCTGCTCCGAAGAACCACGAGCACCGGAGTGACGCATCATGTGAACAGGGTTAAAACCTTGTCTATCTTCTTCAATCTGTCTCAATAACAAATCATTCAAACGGCGGGTGGTGTTCGACCAAATATCAACAACCTGATTATAACGTTCGTTGTTGGTAATCCAACCCATGTTATAGTTCATGGTAATTTCGTCAATTTTTCCATTTGATTCTGCTATCAATGCTGCTTTTTCTTTGGGGATAATCACATCACCCAAATTAAAGGAAAGTCCGCCTTCAAATGCCATACGGAATCCCAAGTCCATAATATCGTCCAAGAATTTTGCAGTTTTTGCATTTCCCGATTTAATCAGTACTTCGCCGATAATATCTCTTAGCGATTTTTTTGTAAGCAGTTCATTTACATAACCATATTCTTGCGGAACCACCTGATTAAAGATAACTCTACCCACTGTGGTTTTAATTCTCACCATTTTGCCATCACCCGCCAAATTCACTCTACATTCAATAATTGCGTTTAAATGCACTTTTCTTTCATTGTAAGCAATAATCACTTCTTCGGGCGAGTAGAACACTTTTCCTTCGCCTAAAACGGGGGCTTCGGGAGTTGAGCGCAACTCTTTCGTAATATAGTAAAGCCCCAACACCATGTCTTGTGAAGGCACGGTTACGGGTGCTCCGTTTGCGGGGTTTAAAATGTTGTGTGAAGCCAGCATTAACATTTGCGCTTCCAAAATTGCGGCGTTTCCAAGGGGAACGTGCACTGCCATCTGGTCGCCGTCAAAGTCGGCATTGAAAGCCGTACAAGTGAGCGGGTGCAAACGGATTGCTTTTCCTTCCACCAAGCGTGGTTGAAATGCCTGAATACCAAGTCTGTGAAGTGTAGGAGCACGGTTTAGTAATACAGGGTGTCCTTTCATAATATTTTCCAAAATTTCCCACACAATCGGGTCTTTTCTGTCCACAATTTTTTTCGCAGATTTCACCGTTTTCACCAAGCCTCTTTCCAACAATTTACGAATAATAAACGGTTTAAAGAGTTCAGCTGCCATATCTTTCGGAATACCGCACTCGTTGAGTTGCAATTCGGGACCTACCACAATAACGGAACGACCTGAATAATCAACACGTTTACCCAACAAATTTTGACGAAAACGACCTTGTTTTCCTTTTAAACTATCGGATAATGATTTTAGTGCACGGTTTGACTCTGTTTTTACCGCATTGGTTTTTTTAGAGTTATCGAACAATGAATCCACGGCTTCCTGCAACATACGTTTTTCATTCCGCATGATTACATCGGGTGCTTTAATCTCTATTAATCTTTTTAAACGGTTGTTCCGAATAATTACGCGGCGATACAAGTCGTTCAAATCGGAGGTTGCGAACCGTCCGCCATCCAAAGGCACCAATGGACGAAGTTCAGGCGGTATAACAGGGATAATTTTCAAAATCATCCATTCCGGTTTATTAATGGCGCGTTTCCGGCTATCTCTAAATGCTTCAAAAACATGCAATCTTTTTAAAATCTCCTGTTTCCTTTGTTGCGAAGTTTCGTTGTTAGCCTTATCTCTTAAATAAAACGACTCTGCATCCAAATCAATATTAAGCAACAAATCGTAAATTCCTTCTGCACCCATTTTCGCGATGAACTTATTGGGGTCGGTTTCGTCCAATAATTTATTATCGGGCGGCAAACTTTCAGTGATATTAAAATATTCATCTTCAGTTAACAAAGCATTTTTAAATACTTTTTCACTTTCGGCGATTCCGGGTTGCACTACGATATATCTTTCATAGTAGATGACAGAATCTATTTGTTTGGCAGCCAAGCCAAGAAGTGCCGCAATTTTGTTGGGTAACGACCTGAAAAACCAGATATGCGCCACCGGAACAACCAATTGAATGTGTCCTAATCTTTCTCTACGCACTTTACGTTCGGTAACTTCTACGCCGCAACGGTCGCAAACGATACCTTTGTAACGAATTCGTTTATATTTTCCGCAATGACATTCCCAGTCTTTAACGGGACCAAAAATCTTTTCACAGAACAACCCTTCGCGTTCGGGTTTATAGGTTCTGTAATTGATGGTTTCCGGTTTTAAAACCTCTCCAAACGATTGTTCTAAAATGGTTTCCGGTGCTGCTAAACTAATGGTAATCTTTGAAAATTCCTTTCTTGTGTTTGTATCTTTTTTTATTGCCATATAAATAAAATTGCTGTAAATTTTCTAATAACCGAGCCCTTTTTTACTATAAAATTTTCGGGCGGCGAAAATATAAAAAAAAACGACTTATAATACTAAAAAAAACATTTATTGCGTCAACATTAATCTGACACTAATTCCAGCCTCAATATTTGAATTTTGGTATTGGGTAGAAATGTATGGTTTATTGATAACTTGGTTGTAATATACTCTGAGGCCTACCATGCTACTAATTTGATAATCTGCTGATGCATTGATAGAAAATGTGAGCATACCGGAGGATAATTGGCTTACATTTTCTGCAATTTTTCTCAAGGTGGTGGTGTTGTCGCGCATGGAAAACCCTGCCGTAATATTCAAATCACTTACAATTTGACGTTTTCTTCCTGAAAAATTCAATCCAATCTTTAAATCTTTAAAACGGTATCCGGCTCCTAACACCAATTCATTCGTTGCCATCTCCGTAATTTGATTATTGGCAAAACTTAACGATAAATTCCTTCCTTTTTTGTACTCCACTTTTAACAACAAACTGTTAGTAAAGGTCATATCGAATCCAATGAGAGGGCTAAAGTTTTCGATCACAGAGATTTGTGAAATTTCATTTTTGGGGATGAAATTACCTAAATTGTCTTTTTCAGAAGGTCCTCCGCCTTCACGTCTATACTTAACATTGCTTCTGAAGCCTCCAATGGTATAGGTACAAGTATAGCCATGATTAATAGAGAAATTTTGGAAAACTTTTGCAACAGCTTTTATTTTAGTTAGTCCATTATACCGAAGTTGCCAATTGGGTAAAGGCACCGTAAGGAATGGCTTGTTTACCTTAATATTCTTCACATTTTTCCCTAAATAGGAAGCCATGAACGAATACATCAATACTTCTTGAGAAAGGGCGTTATACCCTGTTGGGAAACCACCTGTTGAATCAACCCTTCCAAAAGAATTTGGGTTCTCTTTTTGCAACTTCTCGGCAATCTCCATGCGAACATTTCTAAATTCATTAAAAAGTTTGTTACTTTTTTTGAAAAATGTTTTTAATCCAATATAGGTGAGGTTAAAATTACCTGTTGTTAAAGGAGAAAAGTGTCCGATTTTTCCTTGCGGGTCTGTTTTAAAATATTCCTGAAAATTGCTGGAGTAAGTTCGGTTGGCAACCACATCAATTCTAAAATCTCTGAACGGTTCCACTTGTGCTCTGATGTTAATGGTTTGATTGTATCTTCTTTGAAAAGCAGTATTGAGTGAAGTGTCTTTTGTTAACCAATTCCCTTTGGCTGCATTTTTTTGAATATCAGACTGTCCGCCAAAAACATACCAAAACCCTGGTGAGTTGCTTCTAAAGTGAATCCCTAATAGATCCGGAGAATTTACATAACCCGGCATGACCGTACCTTTTCCTTCACTCCAACTTACACTTATATTTCGAACCATCATTAAAAATCGAATGGCACCATCCCCAATAATTTTTCCATAGTTAGGTTTGGTTGCCAAACTGTCTTTTGCCGATTTTTTCTGTTTCTTATTTTTGTCTACTTCAGCTGAAGGGAGCGGGGTACCCCTTTTTGCTTGCTGCGGCGGAGCAGGGTTGTTAATTTTCTTTAGATATGGAATATAGTTGTATATCGTAATCATATTTATTTGTCCGCTTAATTGAACTTGGTTAGAGTTTTCAATGGTATTTCCCAAAGAAGCTAAGGATACCGGCGCACCTGTAAATTTAAAATTCCCTGAATATCTAAAATTTGCGGTTAGCCAAGAAAATGCGGGTATTTTATTAATCGGAATTTGATAAGAAAGGTCAAAACGTTGGTCATAAAATGTCATCAATCCGCCTCTACCAAACGAACGCCATACATCGCTTCTTTTCTTTTTCGTATCAATCAAGCCTTGCGGTTCTTCCAAACGGGCACTTGCATTTGCATTGTAAGTAAATTTCAATGCGGTAGTAATATCCCATTGTAATGTATAATTTCTTAGCCAGTTAAATGTTTTCACATAGCTGGTATTCATAATGATATTTCCTTGGCTTTTAGGGCGATACTTAAATTCGTTCAAATCTCTTACTACTGAGGTTCTAAAAGTGAAACTCTTAGGTACCGGCGTAATGTTCAAATCTCTGATAATTTGGAGCCATGGTGATTTTAATCCTTTTTTCTGACCTAATTTATAATTTTTGGGATTATGGCTAAAAGTATATCCTATTTCTCCCTCATGCCTTCTTTGGTTATCAAATTCCAAATCTGCATCATGTTTTTTCACTTGGGTATAAGCATAAGAAAAGTCAAGGTTTTCTACGTCCCACGGACGCATTTTCAGCGGTTTCGAAAGGTCTCTTTCTTTCCTCACATTTGTAAAATTAACACTATTCCGTTGAACAATATTATTGGTAATATTTCTAATAGAATCTCTTTGTCTCTTTGTGTCGTAAGTTTTTAAATCGTCTTTAAGTTTCACATCGGGATTCAGCGGATTATACTCCGGCACTTCTCCCTGCATTGAAAAGTCGTAATGGAAAGGTATTTTTATATTCCATTTTGGAGGAAAAAATATTTTACCTGCATCAAGGTTGGTCGCAAAATCCACTGAATAGGTTGTTGCCAATTGTCTTTGCGTAACCGATTGGTCTAAGCCTCCATATCCTGGTCCGGTAACTGCTCCGGAGAGGGCTATATCTCCCAAATCAGCCAAATTGAGTCTCATTCTTCCTAATGCTGCCACTCCGGAACGGTCATCAAACCCGGTAAGGCGAAGTTCATTTATCCAAACTTCAACAGATTTTGGAAGCATATCATCTTTATCATTTGTTGACCTTTTTTTAGGATTTCTAACCCCAATCATAATAGTGGTAACGCTTCCCAAATTGGGCATCCCGACAACAGTTACTTTGTTCCCATCAAGAAATTCCGTATATGGAAACACCGTATTAATATGTTTTCCATGACGAACAGCAATATTTCTATTTTGTTTTACATTAACAAGTTTGTCTAATACTATGGATACCCTATTTTCTACAGGCCAAATATTTTCGAGGTCGCCATTATACCAAGGGGAGAGTTTAGCCGCAATTTCATACTCATAATAGTTTTGGGTAAAGTCGGAGCCCAATCTAATAAACACGGTTATATCTCCGTCTCTAACATCCTCTTTTTCAAACATTTTTTCAGCATGTACAAACATTTCCAATTTTTTAAACTGGCGCATATCATAATTTGTACTTTTGTATATAGCACGGGCATCACCGTCTTGCAAGTTACTAACTTTTAAACTCATTGACTGTTCGTTAAGACGTTGGGTTTGCATACCGCCGTAGGCTATTTCACGGTCAATTCCGGGGGGTATTTTGTAGTTGATAGGGGTTCTGGCACCGTTTTCTTCCAAACTTACGGTTCCTACCAAAAATTCCGTATTTTCTCCGTTATGCCCGGGTAAGTAGTCCCCTTCTTCCAAAAGGTCTTGCGTATAAGAACGCCATGTATTACGCACCAATTCAAATGTAGCAAGACGCAAGATGATGGGCTGTTCAAAACCTCTCATAAAAACACGTAGAAATCTTATAGAGTTAAATCCTTTTATTTCCCCAATAGTTTCTTCGGGGTTTTTGATGGGAATTCGAAACTGATACCATTTTGTGTGGGGGCTAGTACCGTTTGGTAATTTTTCAGGGATTGCCACCATAATATCGTTGATGTAATTTTGCCCAACCATCATCATATTTGGGTCAATATCCACACTCCATTGGTAATATTTTTCATCTTCATTCATCGTGTTATCGTTGTTAATATCCTCACTATTTGGGATACTTGTGCCAATCGACAACACGTTGTTAGGCAAATCTCTGTTAAAATTTTCGGTTGAGTTTCCTTCATGGTTGTTGTAGTATTTGTATCTTTCATTAATACCAGCACCTCTTTCGTCCCAATAACTACCTCTATAAAACCTAAAATTATCACCGGAAGGGTCATTGTGTGCTAACTGATAAGCACGAGATGCTGTTCCAAACTCACTATCTATGACTCTCAAATAAGTATCATAAAAAAAGTCTTGTTCTCTTGCTGTTGGTAATCCATCCAAGCCTACATCCTGATTACGGCGGTTTGCATTGTTTTCAAAAGCGTTAACAACTTGTTGAATAGTGGGTACGCGTCCCCAAACCGTTAATTCTACTCTATTTGGATCGTCTGATCCATCCGGAGGCAATCCGTCTTCAAACATTTTCTTACCATCTTTCAAAATATCTTCTGATATATCTCCTAAGTTGAAATATAGTTTTCCCCCTTTGTGATTCGGATTTTCGATGAATGGGTCCATCATCCAAAACTCAATATAATCATAGTTATTGGCTTCAAAATCGCTATTGTCGAATTTGCGCATCATACCGCCCCAACGTGTATCCGGTCTTTTCAAATATCCCGAATCATTTATCCCATGCGTATTATAGTTTTTGTTTCCCTCTACCTCATAGTTATAGGGTCCTTTTTCTTTGGGATAAAACGCCATGTTAAACACCGGAACGTAGGTAGAAACTGCCGCACTGGCGTACTCTTTTTTAGGAAATAATTCAGGTTCATACACCGCTCTGGCGTATGGTTTGGATTGCTCATCACGGTTAATATTTCCGGGAGTAGCAGCCGAATTATTATAAAACAACTGGTCGATAACATACCATGCCAGGCGAGCCCTATTGAAACCATACGCCAATTGATTTCTTTTTTCTGCCACAGACATAGCATCATAAGAAGCGGTAGTACTTACATAGGCTTCGGGAAAAATGCCTGGTTGTCCATACGGTGTTGAAGCCAAGTGCCAATACGATGTTTGTCGCAAATCCACAGTAGAGCGGGCACCTTCAAAATCATCAATATAAGTAGTTCCTTTTTTCCCAATCACTTTGTTGTGACCGGGAATAAAATGCGCAAACTCTCCTTCAATCTGCAATGTGGATTCGGCGGTAGTACTGTGGAAAGGGAGGAAATCAACCAACTTTGTAACCCACGGGAGCCTGGTTTTATATGCAAAATTCATCCCCCAAATGGTGTTGTTAATCGGTTCGTTCCCATAGTTTACTTTCTGTGTATAAGGACGTTCGCTCATGTTTAAAATCGTTGCACCTATCAGAAAATTTTCATTAAATTTGTATTCCAGATTGGCACCAAAAAAGCGTTTTTTATTCAATCCAAATTGAGAGTTGTTTTCCACAGAAATGGATATCGGGGTTCCCGATTTTAATATCCCATCATTCGTTATACTTACGGTACCCATACTATAGTTAACCGTATAGTCAACATTTTCAATTAATTTCATTCCGCCTGCGTTAACAACAACAGAGCCTTGCGGTATATTCCATGCATTTAAGTTATATTCCGACCCATACGCAGAGCGGTACTGACCTTCTATGTAATATTTATTTTTGCTTGACTGCTGCTGCGCCATAGGTTTCGTTTGGGTATATAAAGAGTCGTAGGCATAAAAATTTGCCCAAGTTTCCTCTGGTATGGCTGCCCTTAAATCTTTTCCAAAAGGTTCAATCGTTGGAAAATAAATCTTACCGGTACGAGAAACCACAGTTCCGCCATTAACATCTGCTCCGTCAATAAAGTCGAAAATGCCATCGGGGAATGGATCCATCTGTTGATTCACTCTATCCATCCCCAACAATTGAATTAAAGGAATCCCCTTTTTTGAACTGTTGTTGAAAAACCCGTTCATCACCCCTTCTTCATCTCCCGAAAAAAGTACATTTAATCTAAATTTTTCCGCTGAAATTTGATACCCGCCAATATTATAAACATTTTTCATCATCAACTTCCACAAAGGACCTCTTGTATTTATAGTTGTACTTTTCAACAATTTCACCCGAATGGTATTTTGAGCGTTTTCTGTGGATACTTCATTGGCAAACTCTCCGACTTGATACACCGTTTCATCACCAATCATTTTATATTGAAAAGCAACCGCTAAAACTTGGTCGGGATTAAGTGCTGTATTTAACGAGATAAAACCCAATTTAGAGTTATAGGTATATTCGTTTGGTGAGAGCAATTTGGCACTTTCCACTTTTTCGTAATCTTTTCCGGATATAAAACCGGCTGCTCTCAAACTTGAAGTTACTCTACTAATATCTCTGATGGCATTCGTATCAACTCCTTTGCCGGCTAAATGCGGATAAAGACCATTACAATAATTATCCGGATATTTCCCGCTACCTGCTGGAATATCGGAATTTGAGGGGATGAGTTCTCCCAAATCGGTAAATGCCACAATATTACGGTTTTCTGTTATGGCTGCACCAATATTAGTTTTCCAAACTTCAATTTTTATAATATCTACATTCGACATAACTTTAGGTAGTTCAGATAGTGCGTGATTGTACCTGTCTCTAAAGAATTGCCCTATAAAAAAGTGCCGGTTATCTTCATATTCATCAGCGCGGAAATTAAAATTTTGTGTTTGCGCACCGCCGGAAACATTTATCGTTTGTTTTTGAGAAGAGGTCTCCGAAACCACTGCCGTAATGTTTAGTTTACCAAACTTTAAAGCGGTTTTAAGACCAAACAGAGTTTGACTTCCTGTAATCAGCGAACTGTTGAGGGGCATTGTAACATCCCCAAATTCAATCAATTGAATAATATCATCCTCTTTACCCTCATATTTCAGTTTCATTTTATTGTCAAAATCAAAATTTGATTCTGTATTATAATTTAGGTTAAAACTGATTTTATCTCCGATTTTTGCCATTAAACTCAACTGAATTTTGGCATCGAATTTAAAATCGGTTCTTTTTCGCATCCGTTCCGTAATGTTGGGATTTTTATCTCTATTATGCTGAATTCCAAACAATAGTTCCACATTTCCGGATGGTTTTATATCAATGATATTACTTCCGAAAATAGTTTCAAACACTTCACCTCCCACACGAAGTTGGGGAATAATTCCTCCTCCTCCCCTTCTGTTAGGTCCTGAAGTGTAAGCGGCACCCTTTTCGCGCCAATAGTTTTTTATTTCCTTTTGTAAATCATAATCAATAAATTCATTAACACTCATGGATGCTGAAGGACCATAAGGGGTTGAACCTATTTTGTTTTGAAAACGATAAGAATTGGTAGCGGGGTCATACACCACTTCACGGGTAAGTGAAGGGGGCGTTTTTAAATGGAAAGGGGAATAAAAATTTTCTTCTAAAGGATTATTGTTAGGGGTTGGGATATTTGTGCGTAAGGTTGTGTCCGGCGGAGCGGGTGTTGTTTCAATAAATTCGGTGTACTCCATTCGGGTATTATCATCTTCCGCATAATTAAAGTCTGAAAAATCAGAATCACCGGTGCGGCGAGAGGTTTCCGGTGCAGGAATAGCCCAAACAGCAGAATATAAGGCAAATAAAATTATTGCAGGAATGAGATAGAATTTTGCTTGTTTCCCGAAAGTCACGATAGATTATGTTAAAGTAATTTTGGTTTATAAAATTTTCAATGCCCTCTTTATCAACTCTTCAACGGATAGGTTTGTTCCTTCGGCACGTACAATTTTTTCTAACGCACTATCCGCTGAATTTTTCACAAAACCCAACGACATTAAAGCAGATAACGCTTCCATCCGGTTATTATTATAAGAAATTGTGATTTTTTCAACATTTTGTGTAGCCCCTTTACTTATTTTATCTTTCAAATCTATAATAACCCGTTGGGCAGTTTTCAACCCAATTCCTTTTACACTTTGAATAACTCTAACATTTTCGCTTGCAATAGCATTAATCAATTCATCGGTACTTAGCGATGATAAAATCAAGCGCGCCGTATTCACCCCAATTCCATTTACAGAAATCAATAAACGAAACAAACTACGCTCCTCTTCGGTAAAAAATCCGTACAATTGATGTGCATCTTCTTTAATCGCATAATGGGTAAGCAGTTTCACATTTTCTATCTCTTTCAGTTGAGAGAAAGTAGCTAATGAAATGTGAATACCGTATGCCACTCCACCGGCAGTTTCTATCACTACATAAGCAGGATTTTTCTCAACAAGTGTGCCTTTAATGTAGGTAATCATGTATTTACGAATTAAATCACTGCTTAATCACTTTCTGTATCACTGTTCCTTTTTCGGTATGAATTTTCACAAAATAAATTCCATTTGATAAATTAGAAATATCCATCACCATTGTCCCTTCTCCATTCTGCATTTCTGCTTTTCTGCTTTTCTGCTTTCTGCCAAAAATATCAAAAATCTCCACACTTTGAACCTTGAACGTTGAACTTTCAATCGTTACTTCTCCTGTGGTTGGGTTCGGATAGATTGAAATACTGCTCATTTCGTTTTCCCCAACCCCCAAACTGCAAGCAGTTTTTGTTACAGTGGCGGGAAATGATTCTTTGCCGCTGCTACAAATCAGTTTAACTGTCCAGGTATGTGTTTGATTCTTGTTAAAGCCGTTATCTGTGTAAGAAGTTGTATTGATATTTGAAGCAATTTTAGTACCGTCTCTATACACATTAAATTTGTTATCGCTAACCGTACCGCCATCATCTGTAATTTGAATATCATCTATCATCATATAATTAGCATCAAAATCAGAATAGGCATGAAATCCCAGATAGTAAGTTCCCGAGCTTGAAGGTGTAAACGTTTTAGAAATCTTTGTCCACTCCATATCAACATTAGTATTATTATATAGTGACGTGGTCATACCCCCAGCGTTTGCAGAAGTACCTATTTTAACTTCTAATTTTTCCTTTGCAGTACCCCAACCTTCTCCTTGTAACCAGAAAGTAATGGTATATGTTTTTGCGGCTGTAAGCGCAACGCCGGACGAAAACAACCATGCATCGTGGGGAGCCGCAACGCCTTCACTGTACCATTTTATGGCTACATTACTGCCATCTTGTGCGGTTAAACCTTCGTCGCTTGCTTTCAATGTTACCCAAGATAAATCATAATCTCCGGGTGTTGTATTCAGTTTCCAGCCAGTAGGAAAATTTGGGATAGACACCGTTTCAAAACTCTCTTTAAGGATAGTACCTTTACTTCCTTGTTTTACATCATTCCAACTAATTACTGCTTTGCCACAATCTTCCTGAAAACTAACTTTCATGCCGGTTACTCCGGGGCAGTCGCCCGAAACGGTATTCTCCAGCCAGCCCATATCAACCAAGATCCCCAGTTCTCGGGCGTTAATGGTATGGCATGATTGTCCATTTGCAATTTGATATTTCATAAAAGTTGTAAAACTTTCTCCCGAATCCCAATGCGAGACAGATGAACCCGGCATATAAGGATTTGGAGCGAACATTTTCACTCTGTTTCCCCCATTGGCTGCCAATAGTTTACCTCCGGGCTTGCCGGCATACAAGTTGTTGCTTATAATTAATGCAGCACGTTGAGACTCGTTAAGGTCTGTCATGCATGTTGTACCCGAAACACCTTGAAACAATTGACGGGAAAAAGTATTAGGATAAGATAAAGAACCTGTCCAGCAGTTACCGTCGTCAGTACAATAAACATATTTTCCGTTTTCCTGAACATTGCAAGAAAAGCCCAATCCGTGATTCGCTTCGTGTAACATAACCGTAACGTAATCATATTGACTGAAAGGTGTATTTCCGTTTGTTCCTAAATACCAGGAGACGTTAGTATTAAATTCTAATTTAATATCATTCAATTTAATAGAAGCATCGTACCCCTTTATTTGATTCCATAATGCGGAGGGATAATAAGTATATGTTTCGGTATTCAGAAAAGTTTGTGTAGGATAAGAGAGTCCAAGCGCAGTTCCTGTTAAGGGTTTAAAAACCACATTAACGTCCACTTGTATTGTTCCTTGCAGTTGTTCGCCCCATTTTTGAAGCGCAAATTCCGTTGCGGCTTTTTGTGAGGCATCTAAATTTCCTGTAATTTTAAATTGCACCCCTCCGGCGGTAACACTCGCATCGGTATCATCAACAGGGTTAAAATGTTCATCATAAGTACAAATCGTGCCGTCCGGAAACATAAACATATAAGTATAATAGCTCAACTCTTCCTCTTTTTGGGCTAAATAGGCTAACGATTCCAAATCATTGGGAAAAGCAGGAATAAACTGCGGTTTGGCTTTGAAAATGCTAATAACTTTTCTCTCTTTTGGAGTGGCTTCCATCATATTATCTATATTTCCATAAAAATAACGGGGAATAAAAACCGCTTCATTGGGAACATCAACTGCGCTAATGTTTCGCACAGAAAAATCGGCGGTCGTTTCAAAAACCAAATATTGGGAGGCATCTCCCAGCACCCCCTGTTTCAGTTCTTCAATAAAAAAGGGCACCAATTGGAATTCGTTAATCGCTTTTTCAGTAGGTGTAATCACCACGTATGCACCGTTTTGTTCATTTAAAATAACAATAGTTGTATTCTCAACAACCGATAGCGGAATACGAAATACATTTTTATTTTCATTATTTTTTGTAAACGTCAATGTAGTTATTTCAGAACTTTTAGCTTGCGTTATTAATTGTGTAACCATTTCTTGGGATAACCCGCCTTGGCATACCGTAAAAAGTTGTTGTGCTGAAAGATGTAGAGGAATAACTGCAAAATTAATAATTGCAACAATGAGCCATATTTTTTTTAACAGATTTTTTTTCATAATTTATTGATTTTAAAGATTTTAATATAGTTCTTTTTTACTTCTTTTTCGATAGCCAATCGGGCACAAAACACTCTTTTGTAAATGCTCTTGCCGGAACTTTAATCGTAGCGGCTTCAGCTATATAGGGAACTGCACCAGGGGCTTCGAGTACCATAACCAACCCATTCCAAACCCCTATCGTCACTTTTTCTTCTCCCCATCCATTGGCGTAGATTTTGCATGACTTACCGGCAATGTTTTTCATGCCTATTTTTGGCCATAATTGATAATGATAATTTATCGCCTTGCACAAAAACATTTGATTATTAAGCAAACCAACATGCTCATCATATTTTTCTGAATCATCTTCCCAAGTTGCTTCATCAGAGCAAAGAAAAACAGTTTTTTCGTCTTTATTAATAATTGTTATTTCATGCCGTCCATTGTCATAAAGATCAAATCTGAATAATCTACCGTTTTTGTCAAAAGTAGTAATGCTATTTGTTCCTTGCATATTATAATTCACTGAACCCACACTGGTATCAAGCATTGTTTCGGGTTCCCCTCCTTCATCCTCCGGACCATCCCATGGAATAACTATTTTAAAATTATCTATTTCAGCGCCGCCGGGAGTAGGTGGAATAGGTTTTGTAACCTTTTTGCCATCCTCAGTAATTTCTACTTCAACCTCTGTATTTTCAGGAACAAAAGTAGTAAATTCCCCTTGGCTATTTGTTGTAACCTTATTTGGTCCAACTTTTACCGGTTTCCAATAATACCATTTACCATCTATATATGTTACTCTTCCGAAAACAGTAGCTCTTTTTTTAGGTTCATCTAAATTAGACCAAGAAAAGTGGGTTACTTTTCCAACATATACATCGCCTCTAAGTGTAGCTTCACCATCATGAATCCAAATCCCTTTTGCTTCGTCGAAATGCCAAAGTGGAATGGTAGGGGGTGGGTTATTTTTCATGCCATCCGGAATAGGATAAGTAACTTCGGCAGGGGCATCTCCTGATAATTGTAAGGGTTTATTGGTGGACTCGTCCGTAAGAATGACGTTGGTCATACCCCAAGATATGAGCATCACTTCTTCATTGTTTTGAAGAGCCAGCAAATCTCCGCCGGGCATCATATAGGAAAAATTCTCAAGGTTGGGGTCAAGATAAAGCATATTTGCTTTTACTTTGCCGTTGAAAGGTTTGCCATCTGCATAACGAATTGACGACGGGGCAATTTTAACTTTCATCCCCTTAGGTACTTCCAATGTTTTTCCGTCTGTGGATTCAAAAGTTGTTTCCAAAGTAATATCACTGTTGCCGGTAGGTTGCAATACCGCTTCAATAAACATATCACTTTGCTTCACACCGGAGCGGGTAAGGGTAAAGTAGCCGGTTTTCTCAAATTTAATTACAGTACGCGAATTAACCACTTCTGCTTGAGTAAAACTATATGTACCATCAAAACTTGAAGTAGTAGATGCTGAACCTGTAATCACGCGCACACCGCTAAGCGGTGCACCTGTGACGGCATCAAGTACCCGTCCATTCAATAGCAAACTCTGCATATTTCCGGTTACAGGACGCTCTTTTTCCTTCTCTTTTTTACAACTTGAAAACATCAAGGAAAGGGCTAAAAAACAGGCAACTATAGTCGCCACACTTCTAAAATTTAATCTCATTTTTTTCATTTTTTTATGGTTTTAGGTTTGTAAATAATTTAATCTGCAAAAAAAATAAAAAATTCGATATATTTTCTAAGTAATTTTACGCATTTTTTTTTTATTTTTGCATTTTTAAAAAAATCATCATCATTATTATGATTAATGCTATATTAGTAGATGACCATGAACTGTTTCGCTTGGGCGTGAAAACAGTTATGAAAAGCCATCACCCCGACATTTGCATCGCAGGCGAGGCAGAAACCGGAGCAGATTTTTTTGCTTTGCTTGAAACAACCACCGCAGATATTGTGCTACTCGACATTAACCTTCCGGATATGTCGGGAATAGAAATTGCACGCTATCTTAAAAAGAACAAGCCCGAAATGAAAATTTTAGTCATATCCTCGGAGAATACTTCTGCGGCAATACAGGCAATGTTAAACATTGGCATAGATGGATTTATCTCCAAACGTATGGGGAGTGTAAATGCACTTGCCGACTCCATTCGTAGTGTTATGGATGGATTGGAGTACTACGGAAAAGATATTTCCGAAGTTATTTATCAGATTTATGTGGCTAAAAAGAAAACCATAGATGTAGTGCCTGAATTTACAAAATCTGAGTTAACCATCATCGATTTTTGTAGAAAGGGACTGCAAAGTAAAGAAATTGCAGACCAACTCAACATCAGCCCGCGAACAGTGGAAAGCCACAAAAACAATATCTTCCATAAACTTGGCATAAACAATACCGTGGAGATGCTTCAATATGCTATGAACAACGGAATTATTAAATTTGACTAACGGATAAATGATGTTGATGAATGGTTTTTATAAATTAATACGTTGAAAATATACAAATTATGATTAAAAGATATTTACTCTTTACCGGTTTCTGCCTTCTGTTTTTTTTCGGATGCCATTCGCCTGACCAAAAAAACGATATACAAACTATCAGTTCTGTGCCTCTTGATTCGCTGTGGCAACCTACAGGAGATCCAAAGTTAGACAGTTTAATTCAGGCAGCAAGTATAGCACCCAAAGACACCAATCTCGCTATGCTTTATTATCAAATTGGGGACATTTACGAAAATTATGATTTTGATAAAGCAGAAGTATATTATCTGAAAATGGGAGAACTGTGCGAGCAATTGGATTGGAATCAAGGTCGTTATTTTTTCACTATTGGTTATACGCTTGTTCTCAACAGACAAGGAGTGCCCGATTCGGCAATCACGCTAAATTTGAAGATGCTTGAATTGGCAAAAAAAGAAAAAAACGAACTTTGGATAGGCAGATTGGCATACAGCACGGGAAATGCTTACCTTATAAAACAATGGTACGAAACCGCTTTGAATTATTACGTTGAAGCATTAACAATTTTTGACAAACTTAATGAAACAGAAAGACTTAGTACTGTTTATTTTCAATTAAGCCTGCTCTATTCCGATATTGGAAATGTGGACAAAGCCATTGAATTTGGAGAAAAATCTGTGGCGTTGTTCCCCGATGATTCTTATTTCTTAGCCGGCTTGGGAAAAGCCTATATGTGTGCCTATCAACATGAAAAAGCAAACGAGTATTTGGAAAAGTCGTTTAAACTTTGTGAACAAGAGAATAACCTCTATATGGTAGGTTGGGTTGCCTATCAATTGTGTGAAAATGCTTTACTGAACAATGATTTGAAGAAAGCAGAAACGTATGCTCATAAAGCAATGAAAATCAATAAAGAAATTGGATGTATGGAATCTTATGCGGGAGCTTTATCCGTATTAAGCAAAGTGGAAGAACTTAAAGGAAATTTCTCCCGCGCAGAAGCCTATATTTTTGATGTACTGAAAATTGTGGAAGAAACGGATAATCTGCAAGGAAAAAGCGATTGTTACAAAATACTCTCCGAACTCGCCATAGCACAAAATAAATATAATGAACATTTGCAATATTTGAAAGAATTGGATTTGATAACTAAAAAAATTGCCGAAGAAACCTCTCTTCAAGCAATGGACGAAATTGAAGCAAAATATGAAACTACAAAAAAAGAATTGGAAATTGAACGTCAACAAAATATTATTAACCGGCAAAAAATCCAAAGAAATCTGTTTTTTTGTGGAATTGCACTGAGTGTAATGGCTCTTTCGTTGTTATGGTACTTACTTCACACGCGTACCCGCAGAAACATTATCCTCACCGAAATGAACGCCACCAAGGATAAGTTTTTCAGCATTATTTCGCACGACTTAAAGAATCCGGCTTTAGCACAGCGAGATGCATTACAAATGATGTTAGACAACGCAGAATCGTGGGATGTGGATACTTTAAAACAATATTACCACGGGCTATTACAATCTGCCAACGGACAAGTAAATCTACTATACAATTTGCTCAACTGGGCGCAAATACAAACAGGACGTATGCCATTCCTTCCCACTCAATTTGACATCGTTGCTGAACTTAGAAAAACCGATATTTCTCTTTTGAACGATATGGCAAAACGAAAAGGTATCGATTTTATCACTGATATCCCTGAAATTGCACTCATTACCGGAGATATGAATATGCTTTCCACTGTGGTACGCAACCTGCTCGCCAATGCTATTAAATTTACCAACCAAGGCGGCACCGTAACCCTGAAAATTACCGCCGGCACGGGCGTATTACCATACGCCCCAACGCGCATCTCCGTATCAGATACCGGTATCGGCATGACTGAAGAACAAATACAAAATCTTTTTCACCTCACCCGACAAATTTCAAAACGAGGAACTGCAGGTGAAACAGGAGCAGGAATTGGATTTATTGTATGTATCGAATTACTTGAAAAACATGGAGTTACACTACATGTAGAAAGCAAAATTAACGAAGGTAGCCATTTTTGGTTTGAAATCTAAGTAAAATTACGTAGAAAATCTAAGTAAAATTACGTAGAAGTTTTCTGTTTTTTGTTTATATTTTTGCAGCAGATAATAGACAAATTATGGGCACTGTTAATTCTAAAGAAGAAATTATTTCTCTAACAAAGAGTGCGCTTTATTATACCAAACTTTTAATCAAACAGTTAGATAGTTGGTTGCCAGAAGAAGAGGGGATAAAAAACGCGGAAAAAAGGATTTTAAAAAGAAAGAGAAAAATTTAACTACGTTTTTTGTAGCTAATAATTGCCCATAGATTTGTACAAAAAGCAAAAACAAGTAACGCACTCAACTGAGGTAATATATCTGTTACTTTGCAACCTTTTAAATAAACAAAACGCATAATTTCAGCAAAATAGCGCAACGGATTGGCATAAGTGATTCCCTGCGCCCAACGGGGCATAGAGGCAATGGGAGTAAGTAATCCACTCATTAAGATGAATATAATCAAAAAAAACATGGCAACCATCATCGCTTGTTGCATGGTTTCCGATTTGTTGGATACGACTAAACCAATTCCGGTCATGGTGAGAATAAAGACTGCCGCTGCTAAATAAATGGTTCCGAGACTCCCCACCGGAACCAATCCATACACAAGATAGGCAACGATAAAACCGATGGTTAATACAATAAACCCGATAACCCAAAACGGAATTATTTTTGCCAAAATAAAATAGAATTTTTTGATGGGCGTAACATTCATTTGCTCAATGGTGCCGGTCTCTTTTTCCATAACGATATTCACTGCCGGCATGGCACCGCACATTAACACAATGAGCATCATCATAATAGCAGGAACCATGTAGGCTTTGTAGTTCATCATGGGATTGAAAATCGATTTGTTGGAAATTATTATAGTTTGCGGAGGAGCACTTTCATTAATTGCAGCCAACTCTAAAGAGATATTTTTTGAAAAATCCATGGCTATAGAAGCCAGATAGGCACTCCCCATCATTCCCTTCATGCCGTCCACTGCATTTGCTGAAATAAGTACCCGTGCCATTTTTTGCCTAACCAAATCACGTTCAAAATGTTGCGGAATCTCTAAAATGGCATCTGCTTTTCCGGTTTCAATTTGATTTTTCATGGCATCGTTGTAACTATTTTCGCTTGCTACAATTTGATAATAATTTGAGGAACCAATTTTTTCAATAAAACGCTTTGAATAAGTAGAATGGTCGTTATCTACCACTGCCAAGCGAATATTTTTAATTTCAAAATCGGCGGCAAAAGGCAGCAGCAGCAAGAAAATCACCGGCATAATAAAAATAATTACCGGCAGAACGCGGTTTCTTTTAATTAATTTAAACTCTTTTTCTACTAAATATTTTAGCATATTTTTGTGCCGATTTTCAGCGCGAAAGTATTATTTTTTGCCACAAATTGCACTAATTATCACGAATTTTAAGAATATATTGCAGCAACACTTTTGCTTCTATTTCCATTTTTGAGAATGCAAACCACTTCTTTCCTAAATCTTTCAATGAAGCACCAATGTGATATACAACATCATCAATACAAAGAAATCTGTCATGAGAACGCGTGAAAACATTAATAGTTATAGAAGGATACTGACTATTGTGTTTTTGTAAATCAAGTTGAAATTGAGGAGTAATTGTTGATGTATAAATAGTTGCACTTACTTTTTTTGCACGTTTGGATAATAGTAACAAAACACTATCGTCCACATAATTATCAATTAGCTCAATGGATTTTTTTGCAGACCTAATTAAATCCGATACAAAATTATAAGCATTGAAAATTTCACCGTCAAAGAAAACTCCCTGCAATGGCGGCAAAGAGGTTTTTACAAAAAAATCAATTTTCTTTTCCGTTTCAGCAACCCGTTTTTCTGTTTCAACAGCAAATTTCTCTACTTGCTCTAAACGTTGGTTAATAACATAACCTCTTAATAAATAATCTTTTATTATACAATTTGCCCACCGTCTAAACGATGTCGCATTGATAGAATTAACACGATATCCAACAGATAGAATAATGTCCAAATTATAATATTTAGTATTATAAATTTGTTTCCCTTTATTTCCCACACGTGCAAAAATTGCACATGTGCTATACTCATCCAATTCTTTTGCTTGAAAAATATTATGTAAATGTTTGGAGATAACAGTCCTATCAACTCCAAATAATTTTGCAATTTGTGCTTGCGATAGCCAAACAGTTTCATCCTCTAATCGCACTTCCAATTTTAAAGAATTATCCGGTTGATACAGAACAATTTCCCCTTTGTTATTGGGTTGATGGAGTGTTCTTTTATCGTCATTATTAGCTTCGTTTTCATCTAATGAGTTGAATTTTAGTATGTTCATAGTATATGATTTTAGACTGCAAATATACATTCCAAAATGCCTTTTGTCAAGGGGTATAATTATTTTTTATATTTTTGCCGAATTAAATTGACTAACAATATTTTATGTTTTATAAAAATCTTATATTCGGATTGTTTGTATTGCTTACTTCTGGTTTTTCGCTTTTTGCGCAACAAAATGTAAAATATTCTCCGCTCTATTTCGGTCCAAACGCGCTACCTGTGCCGGAAGTTACGAACGGAAAAATACCGGAATGCACCCAAATCGGTTTTTCAACAGACTATTCTTTCGGCTTTGGAGACAAAACGCTGGCATGGCGATTGGATGCTGAAATTCCGCTTCTTCCCAAGTTTATTGCAATAAAAGCATGGATGGTTGTTCATGAGTTTTATTGGCTCACCCCGGAAGTAAATGCAAAACGCAAACCTGACACAATAGTATCTTCCGGCTGGTCAACAGGAGATTTTTACGCCCAAACTCGCTTTACCATTTTAAGAGAAACAAAATTTCGACCGCAAATTATTGGCAGCATCACTATTAAAACTGCAACCGGCGGACCGGTTGAGCGAAGACGCTACTTCGACACTCCCGCTTATGCTTTTGATGTTTCCATTGCAAAATCTTTTCCCATAAACACAAAATTTTTAACAGATATTAGATTAGTGGGCGATGTCGGTTTTTTATGCTGGGAAACTTCAAAAAGTGTTAATACGCAAAACGATGCCGGTATGTACGGATTCAATTTCATTCTTTCCAATTCTTTTTTAACCTTTGAAAATCAAATCGGGGGCTACTGGGGAAGGCTGAATAATGGCGACCGACCTTTGACCTATCGAACAAAATTGACATACAATCACAAATATCTCGATATTTTCTTTCAGTATCAGTACGGGATTATGGATTTTCCTTATCACCAAATTCGGTTGGGATTTGTGGTTCCCATTAAGGTTTTAACGCCGAGGTATTCTATTGAAAAGAAAGAAGAAAGTAAGAGAGTAAGACCGTAAGAGCATAAGAAATTGTTCATTATCGCGAGTTTGCGTCTCGTTTTCCGCTCTAAAAAGCAGTCAGAAAGGACTGCTTTTTTGTTTTATAATCAGTGAGTTAGTTTTTCGCGATTTATTTAGATTTTGATAAAGCTAAACGGAAACCTCTAAATTTGCTTTTAGAATCAGGGGTCGCACTGCCCCTTATTGATATTCTTGAATAATACGAGGATAAATTAAAACTTCCACCACGTACAATACGTGATATACCTGTTAAAGGACCACTTGGGTTGGTTTGAGGGCTATCTGGATAATTCCCATAATAGTCATTGCAGTATTCCCACAAATTACCGGACATATCATAAATTTCCAATTCATTTGGTTTTTTTGTACCAATTGGATGAGTTTGGTCGTTACTATTATCTTCATACCAAGCAACCTCATCTATATTGTTGCTACCGCTGAATTGATATTCTTCACTCTCATTTCCACTACGAGCAGCATATTCCCATTCTGCCTCTGTAGGCAAACGATATTGTTTACCAGAAACGTTATTCAACTTTTCAATAAAAGTCATAATTTGGTTAAAAGTTATATTTTCAACGGGTAAATTTTCGCCTATATTAACACTTGGATTGCTCTTCATGATACTTTTCCACAACTCTTGAGTTACAAGATTTTGGGCAATAAAATAGTCTGAAAGTGTTACTTCGTGTGTAGGAAACTCATCATCATTTCCTAATCCATCAAAACACCCCATTGTAAAAGTTTCACCTTTTACCAAAACCATAACAGGTTCTTTGATTTTATTCTCGACCTTTTTTTGGCAAGAGGCTGCTATTAATATTAGCATGATAATGGATAAACTGATGCGACCAGATTGTTTGAACTTAAATACTGACATAGCTTTTTTTGTCGCGAAATTATAGATTTTTTTATATTGATTGAATGTAATTGAAGAATTTATGTTAATTTGCAGAATAATTTTTAAAGGATAGAAATTATGGAAACAACAGCCACGTATCAGCCTTTTAATGAAACACAACTGCATTTATTAAGGATGTTTGCGTTTACCAAAACCGAACAGACCTTGCGAGATATGAAAAAAGTTTTACGCGATTTTTATATTCAACAAGTTGAAAAAGAAGTTGATAAATACCAATTAGGCGACCATTTGTTAAATGAACATCTTCGCACTCCGTACAGATGAAATATATTGTGTTAGATACCAATTGTTTGCTTGCCTGTATTTCCAACAGCAGTAATTTTCATTCCGTTTGGATGTCATTTCTGAACGAAGAATTTTATTTGTGTGTATCGAACGAGATTATGACCGAATACGAAGAAATTCTTGCCCGAAAAACATCACCTACATTTGCAGATATTATTATTCATATCATTTTGAACAGCGAAAACGTTATGTTTGTCAATCCATATTATAAATTCGGACTTATACCCACAGACCCAGACGACAATAAATTTGTAGATTGTGCTATTGTGGCAAATGCTGATTACATCGTTTCGCAGGACACTCATTTTGATATTCTAAAAACAGTATATTTTCCAAAAGTTAATGTAATTCACATAGAAGAATTTGCCGAAGAATTGAAAAAATAATAACTGAAAATAACACTTAGTCTTTTGCCGGATGAAACAACTAAGGTTGTCAAGGTCGGGGTCGTGAATTCGTGGCACTAAAATTCCTGCAACTCCAACCACTTTTCTTCTTTTTCTGCAACTTCTTTCTTCAATTTCTCATATTGATTATACAACGAACCATCACCGATTTCCTTTGCATAGAGTTCCGGTTGCGTTAATTTAACTTCAATTTGTTGCAATTCATTTTGTAAATCTTCAATTTCTCTTTCCAATTTTTTAAGTTGATTTTGGAGCTTTCGCTGTTGGGCATCCTGCTCTTTTTTAAGCAAATAGTTTTCTTTATTTGCAGAGATAAACCGCTCCTCCCCTACCCCAACATGTTGTTTACGCTGTAATTCGTTCAGCGAATCTAACTTTTTCTTTTCCAAAAAATCGAACACATCGCCGATGTAGGTTTTTATCTTTTTGTCTTTAAACTCAAAAATTTTATCACACAAACCGGACAAAAAATCTCTGTCGTGCGAAACCACAATCAAACTGCCGGTATAATGCAGCAACGCATTCTTTAACACATCTTTCGACGCCATATCCAAGTGGTTGGTCGGTTCGTCCAAAATGAGCAGATTAAACGGCGATAGCAGCAACTTTGCCAAAGCCAACCGCGATTTTTCGCCGCCTGAAAGCACCGACACTTTTTTCTCCGTATCTTCAGTAGAAAACAAAAATCTTCCCAGTATCGTTCTGATTTTCGGGCGAATATCACCTACCGCAACCTCATCAATCGTTTCAAAAACGGTTTTATTCGGATTTAGCAACAACGCCTGATTTTGAGCGTAATAGCCAATTACCACTTGGTGCCCCAATTGCATCGCCCCCCCTTGCGGAACAAGTTCGCCCACAATACTTTTCACAAATGTGGATTTCCCCTCGCCGTTTCTTCCCACAAATGCCACGCGCTCGCCCCGCTCCAGGTGCATATCAATCTCTTTCAACACATTGAATGAGCCGTAGCCCAGCGACAGTTGTTTTGCCTCTACCGTAACTTTGCCGGAATGCGGTGCCGGCGGAAATTTGAACGAAATAGCACTTTCATCCAACTCATCCACCGTTACTTTATCCATTTTTTCCAACAATTTCAAACGACTTTGCACCTGTTTGGCTTTCGTTGCCTTGTAACGAAAACGCTCCACAAAACGCTCAATTTGCGCAATCTCTTTCTGCTGGTTTTCAAATGCGGCTTGCTGTGTTTCAATACGTTCCAACCGTTGCTCTACATATTCCGTGTAACTGCATTTATAATCCTGAATATTTCCCAACGTAATTTCAATGGTGCGGTTGGTAACTCTGTCTAAAAAAGCGCGGTCGTGCGACACCATAATCAGTGCCCCTTCATAATTTACCAAATACTCCTCCAACCATTGAATTGACTCAATATCCAAGTGGTTGGTCGGCTCATCCAGGAGGATAATTTCCGGTTTTTGCAGCAGGATTTTAGCAAGCGCCACGCGCATTTGCCAGCCGGAACTAAATTCGTTCAGCGGACGAGCAAAGTCGGTTGGTTTGAAGCCCAAGCCCAACAACACTTTTTCCGCATCGGCATCCATGGTACTTCCGCCGAGAATGTGAAACCGCTCCGTAAAGTCTGAAAGTTGCTGTGCCAATTTATGATACGCCTCCGACTCATAATCCTCGCGCAGTGAAAGTTGTTCCGTAATATGCGCCATCTGTTTTTCCAACTGTTTCTGTTCCGTAAATGCGGAAACCGTTTCTTCCCACACGTTTCGCAAAAAGTTAGTCGCCATCTCTTGAGGCAGATATCCGGTTCTAAATCCTGTTGTAATCACCATCGTTCCCGATTCGGGCTCAATCTCTTTATGAATAATTTTGAGTAGCGTTGATTTTCCGGCACCGTTTTTTCCTACCAAACCAATTCTGTCGCGGTCGCCAGCCACAAACGAGACATCTTTAAACAAAAAATCGCCCGTAAAATTTATCGAAAGTTTATGAATTGAAATCATGGCGGCGAAAATAAAATAATCTGTTTTCTCCCAAATTCCTTCCAAATTTTTTTGCCCAAAATTTTTACTTTTTGAAAAACTGCATTTTTTGAATCGTTTTCTGCTTAAAATGCAGTTTTTTGTACATTTTTAACATTTCTGAATGTAAGGGAAATAGTTTTATATTTATGCCGAAAAACAAGACGCGCAAAAGACCGTAAGATTTTTATATTTTCGCCGCTTCAAAATTATTGCTTAACTTATTTTATTAAAAATGGAAACTCAACATGTGAAAATTGTAAACTGCGATCCGTCAGCGTTAGGACTTTTCGGATTGGCAATGGTAACGCTCGTAGCCTCAAGTCAGAAACTTGGCATCACAACAGGTGCCTCATTTGTTATCCCCTGGGCAATATTTCTCGGCGGATTTGCTCAATTGTTTGCCTGTATTAACGATTCCAAACGAAACAACGTTCTGGGAACCACCACATTTGGCGGATTTGCACTCTTTTGGTTTGCGGTGGCTATCTCCTGGATGATTAAAGACGGCGTTTTCGGAGAAACCCTCGCCGCATCCGTTGACGGACTGCAATTGGGTTTTGCATTTTTAGGGTATCTCATTTTTTCTCTGTTTTTAACGTATGGCTTCGCATCAACAAACAAAGTGCTATTTATTGATTTAATATTTATTGACCTGTTGTTCATAGGATTAACGCTATCTTCTTTTGGCATAATGCACAAATTTACCCATAATTTAGCCGCTTTTTCGGAACTTGCTATTTCTATTATAAGTTTTTACGGATTCGGCGCAACGTTGTTAAACCAACATTATGGCAGAATTGTACTTCCGCTGGGAAAACCGTTGGTGCAAAAAAATATTTAATTTAATAAATTAGCATGAAAAAACACACTATTATATTATTGATTATTACAGGATTAGGAGTTTTCCTTCGTTTAATCGGAATATGGAATTTTTCTTTTACAGATGATGAATTAAGCGTAATCTCACGTCTGTATTTTGATACTTTTTCCAGATTAATAGAAGAGGGGGTAAAAATAGATGGTCATCCTGCTGGTATTCAAGTCTTTTTGTGGTTGTGGACAAAAATTTTCGGCATATCGGAAATCTCACTGCGGTTACCTTTCATTATAATGAGCATTTCTTGCATCCCACTGATGTACGTTTTGGCAAAAAAATGGTTTAATGAAACAGCAGGATTGTTTACTTCAGGGGTTATTGCCGTGAGTCAATATACCATTTTTTACGGTTTA
>Ga0209628_10000230_pt1 | contig 33213 bp, 31 predicted proteins | sample TergutCu122P4_FD_187285 | JGI IMG/M metagenome (GOLD analysis project Ga0209628, IMG submission 187285) | Cubitermes ugandensis P4 segment gut microbial communities from Kakamega Forest, Kenya - Cu122 P4 (SPAdes) (version 2) | ecosystem: Host-associated > Arthropoda: Insects > Digestive system...
TTCCTCTAATGGAAGTTGCTGTATTTTGCGCAATTACAACATGATAGAAAAATAAAGATACTGTGATAACAAAGGCATTTTTCATATTTTACCTTGTTTTGAATGAACGAACAAAAGTAAAAAATAATAAATATGAAAGACTTACGATGTTGCCGGTTGGCAAAGATTTTGTAAAGAAAAATGAAAATAAATCTATTTTAACGTTGCGAACACCTGGTATAGCATACCGTTTTTATTGCCTCTTAATTCGGGATATCTTCTAACCGCCTCCTCTACAGAGCTCATTTTCTTAAAGAATCCGCTGCTCATTTGTCGTACGGAAGGAACTAAAATATCTATGGATGGGTAATCTCCCGTTATTTCTGAGTATTTTTTCTGCAACATATTCCATCTCTGAATTACCTGTAAGGTGTTAAATTGTTCAACGAGTATGGAGGTTTCAAGTAAGGTGTTCAATTCACTTTGCTTGGTTTCTTTTACAAAATTGGTAATTGCATTATCTCCGCCGTGTAAGATTAAATTAGGATTAGGAAAAGTAATACTCTTAACGAGCGTATCCCAAAATTGAATTTTAATCTTATTTCCACATAGCTCGGCGGCTCTGTTTATTCTAAGAATTAACGTATCTATTTGATTTTTATAACCATAAACATTTAATGTATCTACCACCTGTTTCGCCGAAGCGGGAAGCGTAATACGGTAAGTGCTGTCGGCATAGTGAGTATATCCATATTCATGTTTGGTAGTATCTACCACACAGAGTGTATTTAAGGTGCTGTCGGAAGCAACTGTAATACATTGCTTTAGTGCAGAAGCGATCTGGTCGTTTGTAAATAGTTGTTCAACAAATTCGCCGGAGTTATCTTTGCACGAAAAAAAGATAGCCGGAATAAATAATAATATCAGATAAATACGTTTTTTCATAAGATTGAAAAATTAATTTGCAAATTAACATGATTTTTTTGAAAAATAATCCTTTTTTTCATTTTGTTGAAACGACCCATTCTACAAATTCATTACTCAACGAAATGGTAGAAAATAACGAAGGAAAACCGTTTCCCGATTTTTTTGGGGTGGTTACCGATTTTCAAACTGCAGGAAAGGGGCAGGGGAGTAAAACGTGGCAAAGCCGCAGAGGGGAAAATGTTTTGGTAAGTTTCTATTTTCAGCCTTCCATTACCCCTGCACAGCAAATCTATTTCAATTATTTTTTTGCATTAACCATTCGAAAAGCAATATCTATATATGTAAATAACGTAACGATAAAAAAGCCCAATGATATTTTGGCAGACGGACAAAAGATTGCAGGTATTTTAATAGAGCACCACATTCAAGGGGTGAAACTGAAATATTCTGTGGCAGGCGTGGGTATCAATGTGAACCAAACACAATTTGACCCGGTGCTTCCAAATCCTGTTTCCTTACAACTAATTACCGGAAAAGAGTTTGATAGAGGAAATATTTTAGAAGAAATTGTGCAAATTGGGCAAAAGTATTACAATAAATTACAAAATGGTGCATTAATGGAGTTAGAAAATGAATATGAATCGTATGTTAGAAATGTTCAAAAAGAGGAAAAACCTGATTAGGGAGTATGTAACCATAGTTATTGGTACCTTTATTATGGCGGTGGGGATTGTGGTGTTTATCACGCCGCTGAAATTGGCGCCGGGCGGCGTTTACGGCATTGCTATTATTTTGCACCACCTGTTTGGAACCCCCATCGGATTAGTGGGGATTAGTTTGGATATTCCTCTTTTGTTATTGGGAGTTTTAATATTGGGTAAAAAATTTGGGGCCAAAACGGTGGTAGGGATCTTTTCATTAGCGGGTTTTATTTCGCTTATGGAGTTTATTTACGGCTATGCTCCGCTTATATCTTTGCCCGGAAATCCTGCCATTGCCGACCCCGCAGCCAATTTCATCATCTCGCTCTTTGGCGGAGTAATTGTGGGAGTGGGGCTGGGACTGGTTTTTAGAACCCGCGCCACCTCCGGAGGAACCGACATCATTGCCATGATTATCGGAAAACACTCCAAACATATCCCCTTAGGAACTATTCTTATGATAGTGGATTCAGTCATTGTGCTATTGGCTTTAGTAGTTTTTGAAGACTGGACCATTCCGCTCTATTCCTGGTTTGTAATTTATGTTACCGGTTTTACGATTGATAAAATGATTTCGGGTTTTGATAGAAGAAAAGCCTTGTTTATCATTTCCGATTATCATTCTGAAATTAAAAATGTGATTATTCACGACATGGAGCGTGGCGGCACCTACTTTAAAGGAGCCGGAATGTATCACGAATCGGAAAAAAAAATCATCTTTACCACCATCACCAAAAAAGAGTTACCCGGATTGTTATATCGCATTCATGAAGTAGATGCCAACGCATTTATCTCCATATTAGATGCTACTGATGTTTTGGGCGAAGGGTTTAATTCGCTGCGGGACAAAGCATTGCAGTAATTCTTGATTTGATAGGGATATTTTTATGTTTTTTTATACAAAAATATTGCGAATCGTGAATTATTAACTATTTTCGCAAGCCATTTCTCAAAGGCATTTTCTCATGAAAAAGTTATTCTCTCTGTTATTGTTTTCATTATTTAGTATGAGTGCATTCGCTCAATACACCGAACATTATTTAAAAATTCAGATTAATGACCGTTCCCAGTTGGAGACGCTTACCCGAATGGTGTCTATCGACAATGTGATTGGGAGTGAAGTGATTGCATACGCTAACGACAAGGAATTGGAAAAGTTAACCTATTCACAATTTGTGTTTGAAGAACTTGAACACCCGTCGCTGCAAGCGGGAAAAGCTATAACTATGGCAACCACCGTAGCAGAGATGGCAAACTGGGACAGGTATCCTACCTATAGCGTTTATAATCAATTGATGCTTAAGTTTGCCACCGACTATCCCAATTTGTGCAAGTTAGATACTGCAGGAACCAGCATAGCCAATCACAATATATTGGTTCTGAATATTACTGCCGATATTAAAACGCCCAAACCCAAACCGGAACTGCTTTTTTCGAGCACCATACATGGCGATGAAACTACCGGATGGATTTTATGCCTGCGTTTGGCCGATTATCTGTTATCCAATTATGGTTCGGATACACGAATCACCCGCATGTTGGATTCTATCTCTATTTTTATTGCACCCAATACAAATCCCGACGGCACTTACCGTCCGAACGATAACTCTATAGCCAGCGCCCAAAGATCTAATAACAACGGCTATGACCTGAACAGAAATTTTCCTGACCCATGGGTTGATCCAAATTATGACAATGCAAATCCGGGAGGAACTTTACAAAAGGAAGCAATTACCATGATGAATTTTGCAGATAAGCGCCATTTTATTCTGGGTATTAACTATCACGGCGGATCGGAAGTAGCAAATTTCCCCTGGGATGGCTGGACAAGCAGCCAGAGAAAACATGCCGACTATAACTGGTATGTACAGATATGCAGTAAATATGCAAGTTTAGTTAAAACAAACGGCCCTTCCGGCTATTTTACCAATCCAAGTAGTAATGGATACATTGATGGCGGCGATTGGTATGTAATTCACGGCGGAAGACAGGATTATATGAACTATTGGCACAATTGCAGAGAGATTACGCTGGAAGTTTCAAATACAAAATTGGTACAGTCGGAACAACTGCCCAACTATTGGAACTATAATAAAGAGGCGATGTTAACCTATATTGAAAATGCAAAGTATGGGATTCGAGGAATGGTTTCAAATACCGACGGCGAACCTTTAGACGCAAATATCACGGTAGTAGGACACGATAATTACAATTCGAATGTGGTAACAAATCCCGAGTTTGGAAATTACTACCGCATGATTGAACCCGGAACATTTTCTCTTTTATTCGAATCGTTTGGGTATGAGCCTAAAACAATATCCGGCATCGTAGCCCAACAAAACAAAACCACCATTCAGAATGTAACTCTGCAAAAATTGCCCACCTATACAATTTCAGGAATTGTCGTAAACTCCTCCACAGGTCTTCCGGTGGATAATGTTTCCATTGAGATTGTGAATACTCCGATTACACCCGTAATAACAAATTCTTTAGGAAATTTTTCGCTTACCATTCCTACAGGAACCTATCAGTTTGTGCTTACCAAAAAGAATTTTGTAAAAAAAGAACAAACGATTACCATTGATGAGAATACAGATTTACTGCTCATTACATTAGATCCCTTTGACGGTCTTTCATTTGAAGATGGAACTATTCCTGCCGGATTTACGTTTTCCGGAAATCAACCGTGGTTTATTACAAATACAGAAGCTTTTGACGGCACAAAGTCAATGCGGTCGGGAACTATTGGTAACAATCAAACTTCAACGATGATTTATACCTTTAATGCTGCTATGGGTGGAAAAGTAGTTTTCTATTCGAAAGTATCCTCTGAGGCTAAATACGATTTCCTGCGTTTTTATATAGACGGAACTTTAAAAGAGAGTTGGAGCGGAGAGGTGGATTGGGCAGAGCATTCTTACGACGTTTCTGCAGGAACTCATGAATTAAAATGGACGTACTCCAAAGATGTTTCCGGAATTAACGGTTCTGATTGCGCCTGGGTGGATTATATTTCATTGCCAAAAAACAATCAAAATGCTATTCCATATATAAATCCACGCAGCATTGATTTTGCTACCGAAAAAATGACAGGCGATACCTTAATTACAATTTATAACCTTGGCAATGCCAGTCTGAATTTCAACGCTACTGTTGAAAATGCACAGAATAACACCTGGTTATCGTTATTGAACAATTCCGGAACGTTAAACTTAAATCAAAAAAACGATATTATTCTTTCCTACAATTTTACTTCATTGTCGAATGGAGAATATACTACTCATATTCAAATTTATGTAGCAGACAGCGTGATCAACATTCCGGTTTCGATTGTTTTTTCCGGAGACATTCACGATGAGTATGGCATTCCTTACGTTACGCCAAGAAGTATTGATATTGAAACAGAAGAACTTACAGGAAATTGTGTAGTTACTATGAAAAACATAGGAAACGGTGCCTTAAACTATTCGGCTTTTATTGAAGGAGGCGAAAATTGGTTATCGTTTCAAAAACAAGAAGATATTTTAGAACCCGAGCAACAAGTAGCGTTTCTCATGTCTTACGATTTTACGTCGTTCGCAAAAGAGATGTATTCGGCAACTCTGAATATTGAAGTCAAGGATAGTGTAATTATCATTCCGGTTAATATCAATTATTTATTAAATATTTTAACACAAAAATTAGATAATTTTGAGTTTTATCCGAACCCGACAAATGGGGAGTTAAGAGTGAAGAGTGAAGAGTTAAAAGTTAATGGGGTGGAGATTTTTGATGTTTCTGGTAGAAAATTCCCCTCCAATTCATTGGAAGGGTGGACGCGAAGCGGACGGGGTGGTAAAGAGGGGTGGCAACCGCAGGCTGACGGAGTGGTTATAGATATTTCCCATTTACAATCCGGAATTTATTTTGTAATAGTAACCACTGAAAAAGGTATTATTACTAAAAAAGTAGTGAAGTATTAATTTTTTTCACTGGTGTAAAACTTTAGTTAACCCAAATTTAATCAAAGAAATAAGAATATAAAGTAAAATGATAATAGGGAATGCCGCCAGATGAAAAGCCCCTAATAAAATTAACGACAAGAGTAGGAAAAGATATTTTATCCAGTTTTTTTTAAGTTCATAATTAGCAAATTTTAAAGAAAACACAGGAAAATCGGAAACAAGTAATATTGAAAAAATAAATGATAATCCAAACAAAACCCAAAAATTATCCAAAAGAGCTAATTTATCTGCAGCGAAAGGTAAAAAAGCAATAAAAAATGCATTTGCGGGAGTTGGCAAGCCATAAAATTCATATTGTTGTCGCTCATCATGATTAAACTTTGCTAACCGATAGGCAGAAAAAGGAACGATCAAAAAAGCAAAATAAGGGAGCAGGGTAAGGGGGAAAAATTGCAACTCAGGTGATAAATTACTAAAACAAAAATCCATCCATACGTAAAAAATGGCTGCAGGAGCCACTCCAAAAGAGACAATATCAGCCAAGGAATCTAAATCTGCTCCAATGGCTGACGTTACACGTAACAGCCTCGCTACCAATCCGTCAAGAAAATCAAAAGTAGCTGCACCGATGATCAATAGGGCAGCAACATTCAAATACCCTTTACCGGCAAACATGATAGAGAGCGTACCGAGTACTATGTTACAGCATGTGAGTAAATTAGGAATATGTTTTTTCATTTATAGTAGTTATTATGAATTGAAAAAATCATTTTAACAATTAACACAATGTAATTTACTTGTCAAAATTTCTAAAGTAAGATCATCTGCGTCATTCATGCCAAAGCGTCCGATTTTGCCTAAGTTGCGAATAGTTCTATCCAGATTTTCTTCACTTAATCCGTCAGTTTCTTTCACTACCATATCACGCATGGCAATGGTAGAGCAGTCAAATGCCGCATTTAGTCCTGTGGATATTTTTAATGCACAGGAAGGTTTGGCGCCATCGCAAAGCATCCCGGTAATTGTATTAATCATATTTTTGATTACATAAGTAATATGATTAAAATCACCTCCTTGCAGATAGACAAACCCGCAAGCTACTCCAATGGAGGCATTTACTATTCCACATAAGGCACTTAGGGCACCAATATATTGTTTCAGATAGATATTCATTAAATTACTTAAAATAAGTGACCTGCAAATTTTTTCAAGACTACAACCCAATTCTTTTCCAAATTCATACACCGGAATAGTACATGTAATTCCTTGATTTCCACTACCACTATTAGAATACACCGGAGCAAGAGCCCCTTCCATACGTGCATCGGATGCAGCGCAAGTTTTAGCAATTACTCTTTTTCTGAGTGAGCTTTCCCCGTCGTTGTAGAGTATTTTTCCTAACTGAAGCCCATAATTACCTTGCATGCCTACTTCGGATGCTTTTGCATTTACAATCACGGTATCCATTACCCAAATAATTTCTTCTAAAGGTGCTTCATCTGCATATAGATACACATCTTTTGCAGAAATTTGAACCTCTACCCCTTTTGTAGATTCCACTGTCTCATTTGCCTGTTCAAAATGATATAATATCTCATTATTTTTTTGAAGATGGATAAAATTAAGATGATTGTAAGCAATAACAGCTATAGCGGTATTATTCTTACTTGTAATTTTACATTCAATATACAATTTTTCCGTTGTAGGTGCTGGTTTAATATCAATACTATGAGTTTCAAGCCATTGTTTTGCTTCCTCTACCCATTCTGTTACATCGCTTAAAATTTCCAATCCTTTTTCACTTTTTCCACAAACTATTCCCAAACTAATGGCAATAGGTAGTCCTATCATACCGGTTCCGGGAATTCCAACTCCCATAGCATTTTTAATAATATTTTTACTCAAAAGGAGTTCCACTCTTGCAGGGGTCTCTTCAAGCAGTTCCTTTGCTTTTGCAACACATAGAGCAACAGCAACAGGTTCAGTACATCCGGTAGTCAGAATGATATTCTCTCTGAGTAAATTTCGAATGATCTCTTTTTCATTCATAATTTTAAAATATGAGTTTCATTAAATAGTTGGATTTTAAATTAATTGTCTGATAATAAAATATTATCGTAGTTCTAAATCACAGCGCAAATTAACATAAATTCTTAAAACTTTCAAAAGTAATTGTTTAAATTTTGAGAGTCAGCACTTTCACTTCACCATCCAATTCCAAATACTCGTCAACCGTTTTTGGTTTCGAATAAGGAACATTCATTAATGCTTTTTCAATGGTTTCTGGAATGTTGGTAAATTTAATCTTTCCACTTAGAAATTGAGTAACGGCTACTTCATTTGCCGCATTCAAAACACAAGGTTTGTTGCCACCCTCTTTGGAAGCATAGTATGCTAGTGATAAACAGGGAAAACTTTTTAAATCCGGTTTTTCAAAAGTAAAGGTCGGATAATCTGCAAACGAAAAACGTGGAAAACTACCGGTTAATCTATGAGGGAAAGTGAGTGCATATTGAATGGGAAGTTTCATATCAGGTAATCCTAATTGGGCTTTTATAGAGCCGTCGACAAACTGAACCAGCGAATGGATAATTGATTGCGGGTGTACAATGACTTCAATATTATCTAAATTCATGTTAAACAACCACTTTGCCTCAATCACTTCTAAACCTTTGTTCATCAAAGTGGCGCTGTCAATAGTAATCTTATTTCCCATATTCCAGTTGGGATGTTTAAGCGCCTGCTCACAAGTTACTTTTTCAAGTTCTGCCAAACTTCTTCCTCTAAAAGGACCTCCCGAAGCAGTAAGGATAATCTTCTCAACAACATTTCCGGCTTCGCCCACCAAACACTGAAAAATGGCAGAGTGTTCCGAATCAACCGGAATAATCGGCACTCCCTTTTCTTTCGCTTTTTGCATGATCAATTCGCCGGCAACCACCAAAGTTTCTTTATTGGCAAGCGCCACCGGAATATCGTTTTCAATGGCGGCATACACCGGTGCAAGTCCGGCAACCCCCACAATGCACGACAGAACTATATCAATGCTATTCATTGTCATGCAATCCACTAAGGATTTCAATCCCGAAAAAACCTTACAATCTTCTTTGGCTAACGCATTTTTTACTTGTAAATAACAGGTATCAGCAACAATAACCACTGCATTAGGTTTGTATTTGAGCGCCTGTTGAATAAGCAAATCACAATTAGAGAAAGAAGACAATATTTCAACTTCAAACCTGTCCGGAAATTGATCTATCACTTGCAGGGCTTGCGTTCCCATAGACCCGGTAGAACCAAGAAGAGCAATACGGCGTTTCAAAATATTTTTTTGTGCGGCAAAAATATAGGAAAAATGAGATGATTAGATGATGAGATGATAATGAAGTTTTCCTTTTACTTTCTCCCTTAATGGTTAAATTATTAAAAAGTTCGAACAGCACGAACTCCCCATATAGAAGAGAATTTGTTGCCGTTGAAGTACTGAATGCCATCACTGAAATTCTGAGACCACGCAAAGTAGGCATCGTACTCAGAAGAACTCCAATAATAGTATACGGTGAACCCTCCTATTAAATTTCTATTTTGATATAAAAAATTCAATTCATCCTTACTTGGCAAAAACCAGTCGCTGTAGCTATTAAGCACTAAATCATCGCATAACTTGGCTGCATAAAATCCCAAACCCTGCGCTTGTACTATTTGGGTTGTATTGCTTTGTCCCGTGCCCACTGTTGTGCCTGTGGCTCCTGTAACCATGTAACTTTTATACCATTGTGCTTCACTTAGGTCATACGGAGCGGCTATTAAACCATGCTGGTTGGTATTATCCAAATAGGCTATTATTTCTCCTTTATAATAAATTCCTACAGCTAATTCTGTTTCTTTTTTGAAACGAATGGCATCTAAATTTACTTCTATACCCTTGCTAAATTTCCATTCGAAGGTATGTAATCCCTCTTCAAAATAGAAACCATATTTAACCCAATTGTTCTCTAAGGCACAAACTTTACTTATTGAACCATCCATGTAAAAGTAAACAGTACCACTCCCTTTTAGATAAAATTCAACAAAATTGATGTTAGAAGTACCTGTTTTATTAGCTACAACTGCTGTGTTATTTGTTGTGGTGCGCAACGAATATATATCGTCATACCCAACGTAGTTGTCCACATACCATGCGGTGGCTTGCCATGAACCAGGAATTCTTTCGTCGGAAAAAGTAACAAAATCAGGACTTTCTATACCTATGTTGGGTTGATTAATTTCGATAACAACTGTTGACTCTCCATTGGCACCATCATTGTCTTTTGCTACTGCTCTCAATGTGTGTGTGCCGGAAGATAGTTCTCCCGGATTGATAGTAAAGTTATAAGGATAACTTGTCTTAATACTATGACCTACATTATCAACATACAATTGTACTTCAGCAATATAGCCATCTTCGTCTTCTGCAACAACAGTAACTAAAATACTTTCGTCCGTATTAAATTCTGCATTGTTCACCGGATACATTATGATACACGCAGGTGCTTTATTCCCTTTGGAAAGAATTTCAATCACAGCACTAAATTCTCCGGTTGCTCCTTCATTATCTTTGGTAACCGCTTTTAATGTATGTGTTCCGGGAGATAATGTTCCGGCATTAATAGTAAAATTGTATGGAGAAGTTGTTTTAGTACTATGAATTGCATCATCAACATACAATTGTACTTCGGTTATTTTTCCATCTTGATCTTTTGCAATAACCGTAACAGAAATACTCTCATCCAAATAAAATTGCGCATTATTTGCCGGATTCGCTATACTACAGGTGGGTGGCTGATTATTTTTAGGCTTTTCGCAACTCATTGCAAAAAAAAAACATAAGACCACTAAGGTTTGTATTAAAAATAAATAAATTTTTTTCATGTATCAAAATTCGGCAGTAAAATTATATAAAAAATTAAGAGGATGAGATGATGAAAAAAAATGTTTTTTTGTGCTTTATAAAAATCAAATCATTATGAAAAAAGTTACCCCATTTTCTGTTTTTCCGCTACTAGGGTTGCCTTTTAAAAATAAGGTTTTAAGGAATAAGTTTATATATTTGTTTTGCTGCTTTCTGCTTTCTGCTTTCTCCCTTAACGCCCAACCCTGGTTAAATTATCTTCCCCAAGATAAAAGTCCTGAAAATTTAACTTTAACAGATTACCAAAAAGCATTTTCCGCTTATATGGAAACGTTTAAAGCCGAGGATATATCTGCCGATAAAATTATGGCCAGAGAAAACGGATTGGAAAAGTTTAAGCGCTGGGAATATTATATGGAGGGAGTGGTAGATCCGGTAACAAAGGCGTTTCCGAGTCAAACCGGCGTGCAGGTAGTGCGTGAACATAAAAAATTGCATCCGGAAGTATATGTCAATACACCCAGAGAAGCGAATTGGAGCAGTTTGGGACCTTTTTACACGGAGGGAGGCTATGCAGGTATCGGACGTATTAACTGTATCGCCTTTCACCCGATCAATCCAGATATTTGGTGGGTAGGCGCTGCCTCCGGCGGGCTCTGGGTAACCACCGATAACGGCGCTTCCTGGGATTGTCTTACCGACGACAACGGCGTGCTTGCCGTAAGCGACATTATTATCCCTACCGATTTTGTTACTTCAAACACTATCTATATTGCCACCGGCGATAGAGACCACTTTGATAATTATAGCATTGGCGTATTGAAATCAACCGACGGCGGGGCCACGTGGAAGGAAACGGGATTAAAGTATGCCATTGGGCAAGGAAGAATGGTAAATCGCTTATTATTAGACCCAAATGACAATAACACGATCATTGCCGCTACCAATGTGGGCGTGTTTAAAACTACCGACGGCGGTACAACATGGAATACCCAATTGAGCGCTCAAAATTTTATTGACATGGAATATAAACCGGGAGACTTTAATACGCTTTACGGCTCAAACGGTTATTATTCCAGCGGGTCTCACGTGTGGAGGTCTACAGATGGAGGAGTTACCTGGAACCAAACGCTCACTCTTAATCAACAACGTGCTGAAATTGCCGTAACACCGGCTAATCCGGAAATTGTTTACGCAGTAGTTTCCAACACATCATCCGGATTATACGGAGTTTATAAATCAACCAACAGTGGAGCCAGTTTTCAACAGGTTGCCGGCAGTTCGCCCAATATGCTGGGCCATGAAGCCGATGGCTCAAGTACCGGAGGACAGGGATGGTACGACCTTTGTATTGCAATTTCACCCTTCAATGCAGATATCGTGCTTATTGGCGGCGTGAATACATGGCGCTCAACGGATGGTGGAAATTCATGGGAAATCATAAACCATTGGTGGGGAGATGGGGTGCAAGCCGTGCACGCCGATAAACACAATTTAGTATACAGAAACGATGGCACATTGTTTGAAGGAAACGATGGCGGCATATATATTTCCCCTAATGACGGCACCTATTGGGTTGATAGAACCAGCGGCATGCGCATCAGCCAAATGTATAAATTGGGTTGCTCGGCTACCGTTGCCAATGAAATAATTACCGGTTTACAAGATAATGGAAGTAAACTTTTTACAAACAACGACTGGTGGGATGTGTACGGAGGGGATGGCTTTGAGTGTTTGATAGATTATTCTAACGTAAACATCCAATACTGCTCTATATATTACGGTCAATTTTTCAGAACCACCAACAGATGGAGTTCTGATACGGAAATTACGCCGACAGCAGCAGGAAACGGTGCATGGGTTACCCCGATTATTATGGACCCCACTAATCCGCAAATACTGTATGCCGGATACACAGACCTCTGGAAAACAACCAATAGAGGAAATACCTGGACAAAAATTTCAAATGTAAATGCAAGTAACAAACTTAGAAATATTGCCATTTGCGAATCTGATCCCAATGTAATTTATATGGCGGATGATGCCCGCATCTGGAAAACTACAAACGGGGGAACCAATTGGACAAATATTCTTTCTTCATCATCTATTACTTCTCTTTGTGTTAAAAACAGTGACCCGAATACGATTTGGTACACACAGGGCGGATATAATACCACAAGTGTCTTTAAATCTACAAACGGAGGAACCAACTGGGTAAATATCTCCGCAGGATTACCTGCTATTCCTATGTATTCAGTTGTTTATAATAAACTTAGCGGTGAAACCGAACAACTTTACGTGGGCTCGGAAGTAGGCGTGTATTATAAAAACGGAGATACTGACTGGGTAGCATTTAACACAGGATTGCCTAATGTGAAAATCGGTGAGTTGGAGATCTATTACAATACCCAAAACCCCGAAAACAGTCGTTTGCGCGCAGCCACCTTTGGTCGCGGACTATGGGAATCTCCCATATTTATTCAAGTCCTACCGGTTGCAGGAACTGTCAACGGTCCATCCCAACTTTGTGAAAAATCTGTAGCACAACTCTATCTTATCGGTTCCTCCGGCGCTGTTCAATGGCAAGAATCTGTAGATGCTACAAATTGGAACGATATTTATGGGGCAAACTCTACTTTCTATAAAAGCGAACCCCTTACCCAAAGCAAATATTACAGAGCAAAGGTAACCATTGAAACAAGCGTTTTTTCTAATGAATTTTTTGTAGAAGTGCACCCGCTTCCTCCAACTCCTATCATTACCAAAATCGAAAATAGTTTGTTTTCAAGCGCTGATGAGGGCAATCAATGGTATAATCAAGACGGAATAATCCCTGGCGCTATTGAAAAAGAGTTTACCCCTACGGAAAACGGAACTTACTTTGTAATAGTAACATTAAGCGGCTGTTCTTCAGATCTTTCCAACAGCATTTTGATCGAAGGGCTCTCAATCGGCGGAAATGCTGTTAAAGATGGGCACTTTTCCATGTATCCCAATCCGGTAAATGATCAATTACGAATTACAAATTACGAATTAGGAATTAATAGAGTGCTATTAATTGATATGTCAGGTAAAGAAGTAGTTAATATTCAGCATAATAATGTTAATGAGGTGACTCTTAATCTGGCGAAAATTCCGACGGGTCTTTACCAAATAAGAATTGAAACCGATAAAGGCACTTTTACCTCCAAAGTTGTGAAGCGATAAAGGTTTATGAAGAAAAAAATTAATCTAAAAGAATATTTTGAAACTATGAAATTAAAATTTAATGACTTGAATATTAGAATATTTCATTTTAACATGATTCAGGTAAACACCCTTGTATGTTATGATGACACAAAAAACGGGGTAATTGTTGACCCCGGAATGAGTTCTCCGGAGGAGGAAAAAATGCTGCTGGATTTCATTACCAAAGAGGATATTACGGTAAAGTACATCATCAATACGCACCCTCATATTGACCATGTTTTGGGAAATGCCTTTTGCGTAACAGAGTTTCAGGCGCCGTTAGTGGCACACGAAGCAGGAATCCCCATTTACCGAGAAGCGCCCGTACACGGAGCCTCTTTCGGGTTTCCCGATTACAACTATCCGACGCCCGATATTTTTATTAAAGATGGCGATGAAATACGTTTTGGAAATCAAATCTGGAAAATTCTGTACACTCCCGGACACGTGGACGGCAGTATTTGCCTTTATGATGAAAAAAACAGATTCGTCATTGTAGGCGACGTAATGTTTGCCGGAGATATCGGCAGAACCGATCTGCCTACCGGAAACTTCCAGCTTCTGATACAAAGTATTAAAGAAAAACTACTTACGCTTGACGAGGAGATTTTGGTAATTCCCGGACATGCCGAAACCACCACCATCGGCAAGGAAAAAAATAATAATCCGTATTTTCAAACCACTAATCATTAATCATTAATCACTAATAAATTTATGCTGGAAAATTTAGAAGAAGGTTTTGAACGCAGAGATGTGTACGACAAAGAAACTATAGAACTTTTGTCGGAAAGTTACCGGAATATCATCCTTGCATCTAAAGAAGACCCTGAACGTGAAGGATTAAAAGACACGCCCATTCGGGCAGCAAAGGCTTTTCAATACCTTATTCACGGCTACGGATTAAAACCGCAGGAAATATTGAAAAGCGCCCTCTACCATGAAAACTCAAAGCAAATAGTTGTGGTAAAGGATATCGAGATCTATTCGCTTTGCGAGCATCATCTGTTACCTTTTTTTGGGAAAGCGCACGTGGGCTATATCCCAAACGGAAAAATATGCGGGCTGAGCAAAATTCCCCGTGCTGTTGAGGCTTTCGCACGGCGTTTGCAATTGCAAGAACGGCTCACTGCACAAATTAAAGATTGCATCCAGGAAGTGCTAAATCCTATGGGTGTGGCAGTTGTGATAGAAGCGCAGCACTTATGTATGTCCATGCGTGGCATTCAAAAGCAAAACTCCGTAACTACTACCTCCGAATTTAGCGGTGCATTTCTCAAAAACTTTAACACCCGGCAAGAGTTTATGCACCTGATTGGGACAAAATTGCACTGAAATAAACTTAAAAATAAAGAGTGAAGATGAAAATTATTTGCATTGGATTTAATTATAAATCTCATATAATAGAATTAAATAAAACAATTCCTGCTTTTCCTGTTTTCTTTCTAAAGCCGGAAACAGCACTTACAACAAGAAATCGCCCGTTTTTTTATCCTATTTTTTCAAATAATATCCATTATGAGGTGGAAATAGTAGTAAGAATTAATAAGTTAGGCAAATATATTCAAAAAACATTTGCACATACTTATTATAGTGAAATAGGTCTGGGAATAGATTTTACAGCACGTGATATTCAGGAAAATGTTTTCAAACATGCATTACCATGGGAAATATCAAAAGCCTTCGACGGGTCTGCCGTAGTAAACAAGTTTCTGCCTAAAACAGATTTCTCCGGTTTGCATAATATCAATTTTTCATTATATAAAAACAAACAACTTGTTCAGCAAGGGAACACATCTGATATGTTGTTCGGTATAGATGAAATAATTGAATATATATCTCAGTTTATTACATTGAAAATTGGAGACTTAATCTTTACCGGAACCCCTTGTGGCATTGGAAAGGTAGAAATTGGAGATGAATTAGAAGGATATATTGAAAAAGAATTAATGTTTAAATGCAGCATAAAATAGGAAGATTCGGCCTATATTTTTTTAAAAACAATTATTTTGTATGCAGTCTTTTATATTTAAGAAAAAAAATCAGTTATTGATTTCTGCAAGAATATCTTCTTTTAAAGTTTTCAAATTATGATTATTAGGATCTAATTTCAGTGCCGTCTCGCAATCTTGCAGAGCACCTTGATAATCTCCAAAATGATACTTTACGGCTGCACAATTACCCAGAATATCTATATTTGAAGAGTTGCTTAATCTTTTGGCTTCTTCAAAATCTGATAAAACATCGTCATAAAGTCCTAAATTCATTTTAAAAACGCCCCGGTCGTTAAAAAGAAAGGAAACCGTTTTATCAACCATTATCGCTGAATCGATATCAAGCAACGCCCCTTTTAAATCACCTGTTCCTCTTTTGGCTTGCGCTCGGTTTTCATAAATTTTGTAATCTTTTTTATCTATGAGAAGAGCCATGGAATACAAGGAGATAGCATCTTTGTAATTATTTAATTTCATGTTAATATGAGCCAAATTAAGTAACCCGCCTGAATGAGTGGAGTCAATTTCAAGAACTTTATGAATATCTTTAACTGCCTTATCATAATCTTCAGTAGAGATATAATAAGCACTTCTGTTTAAAAAAGGATAGAAACATAAACCTCTGTATTTTTCAGCAGCATCAGCAACCGTAACAGGATTTATCAGGGTACGGGCCTTAACGAAAGAAGTGATACAAAAAACAGGAAGAATTAGAAAAATAATTATTTTATGAGGTAACAAGAGATGAAACAGAGAGCGAGTTCTCTTTTTCTTTATCTGTGCTTTGTCAATTTTTACGAGAGGCATGATCTGTTTTATGATCAGAATTATAATTCCAATTTGCGGAAGCAAGTATCTATGTTCAAGATAATCAATGTTTTTAAGCCGTATAAACAGGGTGGGCATCAGAAACGAGAAAAACCATAATAAGAAAAATATTTTTTCCCATCGTGAAATTCTGGTTTTTCTTAGGGTTATATAGAGTAGCCATAGAAAGATTAAGATTCCTAATATTGTTTTACTCCATGAAAATTTCGGGAAAGGGGAAATTTCATAGGGAATGAGAATTTGCGACAAAGCAGTAGGTATATTTTGCAAATTATAAATGAAATCATTTAAAATGAAGATATTGTCATTATGACCAATAGCAAGATAACGAAGATAGTACCAAAAAGCACCGGCGAGTATAATGAGCCCTGCGAGTAAAAAATGTTTGTGTTTTATTTTTAATATTTGATGTCTAATGCCCTTAGAAGAATTATCAGGCAAATATTCAGGTTCGTAAAAAAGAAAATATAACAGAAATAAAAAAGGAATTATAACTGCCGTTTCTTTAGCAAACAAGGCAACAGTAAAACATATCGCCGTGAGAAACAAGTCAATAAATCTATTTTTGCGAAGAAAATTGAAAAAGCAAACAAACGATAAAACCGTAAATAAAGTGAGTAACAGATCTCCACGGGCGGGCGCCCAGACTACAGACCACACATTAAGGGGATTGGCGAGAAACAGCAAGGTTCCTAAAAGTGCAAACAGATTTGTAATATTAAATTTTAGCAGTAGGAAATAGAGAGAAAAACCTGTTAAAATAAACAAAACTAAATTAGAAAGACGAAACGCCCAAGGCACTATCCCGCCTGCTATTTTTGCATCCAACGCAAAACTTAAATTTTGCAATGGACGGTATAAAAAACTTTCTTTAATAAAGGCAGAGGTGGTGAATATTTTTTTGAAGGAAAAATCAGTGGTAAAGAATTCTTTATGATCCAACAATATCGTAGATTCATCAAAAGTAATAAAATCAAATTTTATAGATTGTGCGTAAATGCAGAGCACCACTATACAAATAACAAACAAGTAGCCCCAGTTGGTTTTTGCTTCTTTGTTTTGAGTTTTAAATTTTGATTTACTCATTGTGTTTAAACTCTTAAACCATTAAACTCTTAAACTATTTTGAATAATACTCAAACACTTTCCGAATAGCTTCTTTACAAACCGGACAAAAGCCATTATATTTTTTTTCTTTCATCGTGCAATCTCTCCAGGGGCGGTAAACCCCTTTGGCCACATAGCCGCCCCCTTCAAAAACGCCGATAATATTGTTGTATTCATCGGTATCAGGCGTTGGAACAGGCGTATTTTCAGTAAGCAAATGTTTCCATTTTTTTTCAAAATCAACTAATGTGGTTAAGTTGGGTTCAACAGGTTCCACTCCTTCCGGGTAAAAGTCGCGCACAGAGACCTGTGAAGTAAAATACTCATCGCCCAATCCGGCAATAGAGTGTCCCAATTCATGTACGGTAATGTAATCTTTATGTTTGTCGTCGGCAATCACGGTAGCATATTGATTATAGATTCCTCCGCCACCATATTTTGTTGAATTACAAATAATCAGAATCGCATCGTAGGGGGCATCATCGGCAATTTCATTCATCCGCCACACATTCAAACACATCAAATATCTATCCACATCAATTGTATTGTAGCTGCTGTTTAATAGGGTTTTTTTATAAACATTAGCATTCGGATTGGTAATTCCCGATTGTTTAGAATATCCCTCAATGGCTCTGATGTTTATCTTGTTCAAATTTTCTTTAAAGGGCGAGCAGTTCAGGATAAAATCTGCAAAAGTTTGCATATCTTCTTGCAGTTTTTTCTTGTCTTTTTTGGTATACCCATCGGGAATAAACAAAATATCTAAACAATCTTCAGCAGATCCACCAATATGCAGATTCATAACATTATACTCTTTTTTGAATGATTTTTGAGGAGTAGTTTTCGGGTCAAATCTTCCTTCATAAAGTTTAGTGGAAATGTTGTATCTGGAAAAAACTGATAATTCGTATGTTACTGGAGCCTTGGGATAAGGCATCTGAACAGATTCTTCAAAGCGCCCCTCCTCTTTTTCCGCTTTTTCGGTAGTTACAAACTCGCCGAAAAGCGTGGAGTAACTTCGGGTAAAAATTACTTTATAGGTTTGTGCATCTTTAACAGTCAATACCATTTCACCCAGACGCGAGGGTTCGATTAATTGCTTGTGAGTGCCGCTCCAAACGCCTCCCTGCCAAAAAGTTACCGGTTCTATCCTTTCGCCCTGAGCATTTCCGATATGCAAATAATCTAAACGTAAGGTTTTGTTTTCAAAAAAATCGTCAAAATTTTGGGCAAACAATCCGCTTGGAAATAGAAGTAATATTAAAAGATAGTTTTTCATTGGCGGTTGGTGTGTTATTTTTAAACTCATGGAAATTTCATATTAGATATAAGGGGACTCCGAATAATTCATTTTTATGTGTTGAATTCAGGTTAAAATAAATCGGCATGTGTGCCGGTATTTGTAAAAAGTAAAATTAAGCCTTTATCATCTTGCTGCCAAATCAATAACCAATCGGGCAGTATATGGCACTCCATTTTTCCTTGAAATTTTCCTTTTAGAGGTTGAGGTTGGTATTTTTGGGGTAAAGTACCTGTTGACTCTAAAATAGAGATAACTTCTTTTAACAATGTAATATCCAAGCCTCTTTTTTTGCAGAGTTTATAATCTTTTTTGAAACGATTGGTATATTGAATGCTATACATTACAGTTCTAATTGTCTAAATAAATCTTCTACATTTGTTGCTTTATAAACTCTTCCCTTTTCAATATCTTCCATTGCTTCTTCCAACCCGCTTTTTCTTTTGGGTGGCGTTTTTATAGTAAACATGCCGGATTCTCTCATGCGATTCAGAAAATCAACTGCGTCTTTTGTGCGAGGATTGTATTCTAATGTTATTGTTGCCATAATTATGTTACTGGTTAATAAATTCTTGTTTTTTAAATTATTATTATTTCCGTATTATTCAGGTTGCAAATAAACATAAAATTTCTCTGAATTACGCACAGACAGTAAAAAATGGGGAATTGTTCAGCGTTCCATTACTTAAACTAATATCGTGGATGGAACTGTGCAATAACACTCCGAATATAATCTGTATCTAAATGTGTGTATATTTCTGTAGTTGTTATACTTGTATGTCCTAACATCTCCTGAACGGCACGCAGGTCGGCACCCCCTTCTATCAAATGAGTAGCAAAAGAGTGGCGAAAAGTGTGGGGACTTATGTTTTTTTGAATGCCGGCATTCTGCGCCAGTTCCTTCACAATCATAAAAACCATTTCCCGGGTTAATCTATTGCCTCTGCGGTTAAGAAACAGAATATCTTCCATTCCTTTTTGTATTCGTACTTTAGAACGAATTCCTTCAATATAGTGCATTACCGCTTTTTGTGCTGTATTTCCGATCGGAATCAACCGCTCTTTGTCTCCTTTTCCAATAATTCTAATAAAATTGTCGCGAAAGAAAAGTTGAGAAAGTTTTAGATTAATTAATTCGCTAACGCGTAAACCGCAACCGTATAATACTTCTATAATTGCTTTATTGCGATGCCCCTCAGGAGTAGAAAGATTTATTACTGATAATATTGATTCTACTTCAGGAACAGATAGTACATCCGGCAATATTTTTCTAATTTTTGGCGACTCCAATAATTCCGTAGGGTTGTGCTCAATCATTTTTTCATATTGTAAAAAATTGTAAAACGCTTTTAGAGAAGAAATTACACGCGCTTGGGAAGTCGTTCTCATTTTTTTTTCAAAAAGTTGATTTACAAAATTTTGCAGATCATTTAAGGAAGCATTCTGCAATAAATAATCATCTATATTTTTATGATCGTTAGCCAAAAAATGTGCAAATTTCTTAACATCACCTATATAAGCCTCTATAGTTTTTGGTGACAGGGATTTCTCTAAACGAAGATATGTTTGAAATAACGGAATAGGTAGCATTTTAGAAAATATGAAAATAGATTCAAGTTAGTTTATAATATGATAAACTCAAAAAAAAGATAGTATCTTAGTTTTAAGTTCATTGAGATTTATTATGGCATCTGTATTTCTTTTAAGAAAATAACGCCAGGTATGCCGGAGTTTCAGTACGGTTACTTTATATCTAAAATAGATAAACAAAGAAACAAATGCCAGGATTGTGTATGACAATGCAATTATAATACTATTGGAAATAAACCATAAGAGAATAAAAATTAGTAAATACCATAGCGGAAAGAGTAAAAATCCTATGGCAAACTGAATTGAGCCATGAAAAACTTTGTCTTTTATTTTCTTTAGCAAAAAAGAAGTGAGATAACATGGGACTCCGTTGTTTATGAAACCAAACAGAAATACCGGAAAAAGAAGTATAAGGAGTACCGTTTTTGCCACTAATCCCAACCCTGTTATTTTTTTATTTACCAATTCATTTCTCAAGTTCATTTTTTTTAATGATTGTGAATAGGCTTTGGTCGTAGTCATTAATACTTCAAACTTTTTCGGGTCTTCATTTTTTAAACGATTAATCTCATAGATAACCTTTTTTTCTTCTTTAAATTCATCAAAAAAATTATAGGTTGTATAGTTATTTTTTATCCGGTAACTTCGAACTAGTTCTCGAAGAAGATTATATTCCTCATAATATGCTCTCTCTTCAATATCTAAAACCATTGATTTTAAGATATTTCTGGCTTTTTCATTAAATTGGGTATAGGCTTCATTGGGATTGGTTTTATAAAGTTCTAAGAGTTCGTTGATTTTAAATGGAGAACCTATCTCAATGAGTATTTTTTCTCTAAATTTTTGAATATTAGAATAATGTAAATTTACAGGTAAAATTTGCAGATTTAGTGTGTAATTGGCTGCTTCTTCTGCATTAAAGCAAATTCTCGGGACACCTTTTTTGAAGGTTCCTAAAAACCTACCCTGCTGATGTTCTGCTTCCGGAAACATAATGATTACACCGCCATTTTTCAGAATATTACTTGCTATCTGAAAAGTTCCTACATTTTTCAATATATCTGATTTCTCACCATCCCGAGAACGGTATGTAGGCATTACTTTCCAAAAACGTAAAATTTTAGCAATTCTATCCTTTTTAAAGGCATCTCCACGTGCAAGAGAAACCGGTTGGCGATAATCTTTAAACATGCTTATTATTGCAAGCGCATCATTTACACTATTTTGATGATTAGCAATAACAAAAAGCGGGGTGTTGGGTGGTGGAATATTTTCACGACCTACTATGCAATACTCTTTAAAGAAAATATCGCAAAAAGCAAGCCGAAAATAAGGCATTATAATATCCCAGATATAGGAATGGTTCGCTATCTTATCAAAATCTATCATCGTCAGGTTTATTTTACAGGAGTATCTTCTTCTTTACTCATCAGTTTATAACATTGATTATCTACAAACTGCGGAACAATTCGAGACAAGAAAACGGGTAATTTTCCTTCAGAAAAACCAATAATCTGTGAGCGTTTTCTTTCATCAATTCCTTTTATAATTTTTTTGGCTACTACTTTTGCAGGAATAGCTTTCTCTTCATTAATGGGTGTTTTCCCTTGCATAGACCCATCGGCAATTCGAGCAGTTTTTCTAATATTACTACTGACAAAACTGGGTGCAACTACAAAAACATGCAATCCTTTTGACTGATATTCAGAGCGCAGTGTATCTAAAAAACCGCGCATAGCAAATTTAGAGGCACTATAGGCAGTTCTTCCGGGTAATCCGATATATCCTGCAATGGAAACAACGCCGACAACCGATCCTTTTGATTGCAGTAAATACGGAAGGGCAAATTTAGTACAGTAGACACTCCCCCAAAAATTAATATTCATTAATTCATGCATTACAGAAAGTTTAACATCACCAAACATAGCACGCATAGATATCCCTGCATTGTTTATCAGCACGTTAATAGTACCGAATTTGGCGACACTTGCCTCTATTAAATTTTTACAATCTTCTTCTTTTGCTATATCAGTTTTTACACAAAGCATATTTGTATTATCTAATTCTTTTTCAAGAATTTGTAACTGTTCAAAGTTAATATCTGCTAATACTAAATTAACTGCTCGTTTGCTGTATTCCCGTGCTAATGCCGCACCAATTCCTGACGCCGCTCCCGTAATAATTATAGTACTCATATAATTGAATTAGTTAATGATAAAAATGGGTAATAAAAATATTTTTTTCTTAATTCTCTGCAAACTCATCGGGATTATGTTTATGTCGGAAAATGATAGTAAAAAGAATAGCCACCACCAAAGCATAGGCAGCAAAAACAAACCAAATATTAGGAAAATGCGGTAAATTCCATGAGATTACTCCCGCTGAGTCAGTAAACCATTTTGAAATAACTTCTCCTGCAATAATACTACCCAAAACAGCGCCAATGCCATTTGTCATTAACATAAAGACCCCTTGCGCAGAGGATTGTATCTCCGAGTTTGTGTTTTGCTGCACAAATAAGGCACCCGAAATATTGAAAAAATCAAATGCCATACCATAAATAATACATGAAGTTACAATTAACCCGAAGCCTACTAAGGTATTTCCGGCAAATCCGAATAATCCGAAACGTAAAACCCAGGCACACATACTAAATAACATTACTTTTTTTATGCCAAATCTTTTCATAAAAAATGGAATAGCAAGTATAAATAGTGTTTCCGACATTTGTGAAATAGAAAGAATTATCGTAGAAAATTTGAAAACAGTGGATCCTTCCGGAAAAACGCTGGCATCTTGCAGAAATGCATCGCCATAGGCGTTGGTCAATTGCAAGGCACCCCCAAGCAATAAACTGAAAACAAAGAAAATAGCCATCTTTCTGTGTTTAAACAGTGCAAATGCCCGAAACCCTAATTTATCAATCCATGATAAATTTGTACTATTTTCTTCTTTTTCTTTTCTTATATCCGGCAATACTATAAAAGAATATAGTGCCAGCAAGAAAGCTCCTATTGCTGAAATGATAAAAGATACTTTGATACTATATCCCAAACCCCATTCCTTGGTAAAACTGTTTGTAATCCACATGGCTGCAATAAAACCCACAGTTCCCCAAACACGAATGGGCGGGAAATCTTTCGTGGGATTCTGGCCAACTCTTTTCAAAGATTCAAAACCGATAGCATTATTTAAGCCAATAGTAGGCATATAAAAACACATGGCCACTAACAAAACCCAGAAAAAAGGCATGGGTAAATTTATAAACGGCAGAAAACACATGGTTACCCCAAACAGCAAATGCAAAATAGCGTAAACATAGTTGGCTTTCCATTTATCTGCAAGAATACCAAACAGAGTGGGCATAATAAGAGATGCAAATCCCATTGTGGAGAATACCCACCCAAAATCGGCTCCATTCCAGTTTCGTTCTTTAAATCCGTAGGATGCAAGTGTCATCATCCATGCTCCCCAAACAAAAAATTGGAGAAAATTCATAATGGTTAAACACAATTTTAAACTCATAACAAGAAGATTTTATTAGATGAAATATTCGTTGCGAAATTAATGAAAAAAATATATTCTAATTTTGCAGCAGAATTAGAATCATTATGAAAACCGTTTTTCACTACTTCCTGCTCTTGGGCGCTTTTATCATTCCTTTATCTGTTTTATTTGAACATAAAGAAAAATTTCCAATTTTAGTGGGCGTATTTTTGGGTATCACTGTGGCTTTCTGGACCGCAATACTCCTCATGAGAAAAAGAAAAAAAGAAAAATGATCCGGCAATATAACACTCTTAACTCTTAACTCCTAACTCCCCTCTCAAACTCTCTTTCCACCCGGGAATCCGAATATCAAACTGTTTTTTTATTTTGGACAAGTCAAACACGGAACAGGCAGGACGCACAGCCGCAGTGGGATATTGTTCGGTAGCAATGGGATGTACAGCGCAAGGCAGTTGCGCTATGTTCATAATTTCTTGGGCAAAACCGTACCAGGTTGTAACTCCCTCATTGGCATAATGAAATATCTCAGGTTTTGTAATCTTTTGTATTTGAGGTATAATGTGTAAAATTGCTTTCGCCAAATCATGGGCATTGGTAGGCGCACCCAACTGGTCGTTTACCACAAAAATCTCCTCTTTTTCTTTTCCCAATCTTAACATCGTATTCAAAAAGTTATGCCCATATTTTGAATAAAGCCAAGAAGTTCTGATGATTACACTTGGAATCTGTTCAAAAAAAATCGCCTTTTCACCTGCCAATTTCGATTTTCCGTAAACAGAAACCGGATGGGTGGAAGCATTCGTTTTGTAGGGTTTTGAAGCATTTCCGTCAAATACATAATCGGTTGAAATATGAATCAGATAAACATTTTGCTCCCTGCAAATATGCGCCAAATTCCAAACGGCGTCTTTATTAATCAAAAACGCCAGTTCCGGTTCACTTTCCGCTTTGTCCACAGCAGTATATGCCGCCGCATTGACAATGCAATCTATTTTTTTTTGATGAACAAATTCCGAAACAGCGTTAATATCCGTGATGTCTAATTCATTAATGTCGGTAAAGAAGAACGTAAAATCTCTTTCTGCTTTCTGCTTTCTGCCTTCTGCTTCCTGCACCATATCCTTCAAACAGTTCCCCAATTGTCCGTTCCCACCTGTAATTAAAATATTGTTTATTTCTTTCACTTCTTTTTGTTTTGGCGAAAATATAAAATCGTATCAAAAATCTATAATTCTCTTTTTTGCTCAAATATAATTTTTTTTGCTTTGTTTCGTTATTTGACGAAATAACCTTAGTAGCATGAAAAAAATTGAATTAAAATCGAGAAAATTATTAAGAGTAATTTTCGGATGCTTTAGTTTTACAGCCATTGCATTTGTTTTTCAGGCATGCTACGGAATCCCTCAACCTGTTTATGATATTAAATTATCCGGTACGGTAAAGTCTAAAACCACAAACTTACCTATTAAGGGGATAAAAATTGCTGTTAATGACGAAAAATTTGAACACGGATTCACAGACGAAAACGGAAAATTTGATTTTTACACAAGTATTTTAGATAGTAAATACGACTCCGATGATGGCGTGTACTATTCTCCTGATAGTGTAAAAGTTCATTTTCTGGATATTGATGGCGTTGAAAACGGTGAATTTGCAAATAAGACCATCATTGTTGACCCCGCACACAAAAACGAACTCAAAATTAATGTGGAATTAGATGAAAAATAGGTATGCGTAAAAAACAATTCCTCTTATTGATAGCAACTCTATTTCTTGCATCGGTTTTGTATGCTCAAAAAGATGATACATTTGATAAACATGAAGTGAAAGTTTCAGTGGGTGATCCATTCCTTGCGCAAGTTTTATGGACTTATAATCCTTGGGGTGATAAAAGAAACAACGCTGATTTGTATGTAAATGTTTCTCTTTCCTATTTTTATCGTCCGGTTAAATGGTTTTGGGTAGGCGGAAACTTCATCAATTATTTTGGCTCTAATATTTCATATACCTGGCGGGAATATGATGTTGATGGCAATTATAAAGATTTTTCAAAATCAAAAATGAAATATTGCGCTGTTATTGCTCCGGAAGTCAGATTTTCTTATTTGAATAGAGATGCCGTTATTTTGTATAGTGCCTTATCGGGTGGAATCTGTTTTGAAAACGGATTTACAACAAGGCGTTATAAATATCCGGAAATAAATTATTTTTTTCAGCTTACATTAATTGGCGTCAATGCTTACGTTGGAAAAACTAAAAACTTTTTTCTCGGAGGTGAATTTGGGTTCGGCTTAAAAGGATTTGGAAATATCCACGCCGGCTACAGGTTTTAAAATCTACATTATCAAGTGCGAAATAACAATATCTTGTTTATGAAATTTATTGAAATTTTTAATATTTTTGCCGCTGTAAATAACAATTATAAAACAAAGTTATTATGGCACGTCCAATCGCAGAAACCCCTGACCTATTTGGTGAAGACGCAAAGCGTTTTGAGAAAGAAATAGCCAATCCGAAAAAAATATCGGAAGAGGAACGCCGCGAAATGAATGCAGCTTACGAATGGTTTAAAAAACACGCTACATTTCCAATCGCATGAATTTTGAAGAGATAAAAGCAGGTAGTAATATTTCCAGACTTACCGCAGAAACAGAAATTAAACCTTTTGACTGTGGTAATAACGATTTGAATGATTTTTTGAATAATGACGCGAAAAATTATTTGACATCATTGTTTGCAGTAACCTACTTGATACAACAAGAAACAGAAACATTAGCCTATTTTACGCTCTCAAATGACAGTATAACTCGTTATGATGTTGACAAGTCGGAATGGAACAAACTCAACAGAAATGTATGTATTTCGATTTGAAAAGCATTTAACAATTTTTGGTTCCGATTTTCTCCATTCCACAAGAATATTCAAAATAATTCTCCTTCCAGGGGCTTGCAAAGATAAACGTCACTGGCACTCCATTATTAATATCTGAGTCATCTGCATGCTAAAAAAAAATGTCTAAACTCCTCCACAATATCTTTCGCAAAAATGAAACCAAACTTCATATTCTCAACTATCTGTTTTGGGAATGCACCTGGCGCTGCAACTTAAAATGCCATCATTGCGGCTCCGACTGTAAAGCAAACAGTGCTTTCCCCGATATGCCGTTTGCAGATTTCCTCAATGCTATTCAACCCTTAAAAAAACAGTACCCAAAAAATTCCATACTGGTTGCTATTATGGGTGGTGAGCCGCTTCTTCGCCACGATTTGGCAGAGTGCGGCAAAGAATTGCGCAAACAGGGATTTCACTGGGGAATAGTTACCAATGGATTCGCCTACGACGAAATGATGCACACAAAATTGATTTCGGCAGGGATGGGCAGTATTACCGTAAGTTTAGATGGTTTAGAAGAAAATCATAATTGGCTGAGAAATAATCCAAAAAGTTTTGAACGTGCTGTACATGCTTTGGAATTAATAGTGTCTGAACCAAGACTGAATTATGATGTGGTTACCTGTGTGCATCAAAAAAATATTGCAGAACTTCCTGAATTAAAAGAGTTTTTGATATACAAAAACATAAAGAATTGGCGAATTTTTACCATTGCTCCCATTGGTAGAGCCGCCGAAAATAGGGAAATGCTATTAACCAACGAACAAACCAAGCAACTGATGGATTTCATTGCCGAAACCCGCCAAAAAGATCCACGGATCAATCTCTATTTCAGTTGTGAAAGCTATGTTGGCAACTATGAAAGGAAAGTACGGGACAGTTATTTTTTCTGCCGGGCTGGCATTAACATTGGTTCGGTACTCATAGACGGCTCTATATCCGCTTGCCCAAATATTGACCGATGTTTTGCTCAGGGAAACATTTACAAGGATAGTTTTTTAGATGTTTGGGAAAACCGTTTTGATATCATGCGCAATCGGGATTGGTGTAAAACAGGTTTGTGTGAAACTTGCAAAGATTTTAAATACTGTAACGGCGGCGCCATGCACCTTTGGAATAAAAAAAAAGAGAGCATCATGGTTTGTTTGGCAAAAAAGATTGAGCACAACTAAAATCAATAAAAACTCTATTTTCTTCTTTACTTTTTTCGTATTTTTTATAACGAATGTATTATTTTTCCCGACTTTGACGGTCATTGCCTTTTAGCACAGCAATCCGTACTTGATTAATAGCGAGTTATAGTCTTGAATGTTTCGAACTAATTTGTAGTGAACACGGCGTAATATTTTGATTTTCATATTATTATATTGATTTTTTTGTATTTTTGCCGCATGTTTATTAGAACTATAGAACGAGAAAACGGCAAGGAAACGATTATCATCGTTGAAAGTGTGCGCGAGGGAGGCAAAGTAAAACATAAGACCGTCCGCACAGTTGCAACTGTTTTACCCAAAGAGGTTGATAGGTTTGTAGAGTTGGCTCAGCACATCAAAAGTGAAATGGAGCATGAGCGTCAGCCTAAATTATTTCCAGTAAAGAGTTTGGCAGAAATGCTCATCAGTAGTCGCAAGCGCAGTCTTGAAGAAGATCGTCCGCTTCCTGTCAACATGAGTAAAATGCGGGAAGAATCCCGTATTGTAACAGGCATTCACGAGATTTATGGAAGTTTATACGATGAGACAGGTCTTTCCAAAGTTTTTAAAGGCTGTCCTGTAAGTGGTTATGTGATGAAGGATATAGTGATGGCACGCTTAGCCAAGCCATGCAGTAGCCTTTGCGCTAATACGTTTTGTGCAATATAGAATCCGTCAAAAAACAGGTGAGTATTTTTCACCGGAAAGAATCAGAGAGGAATTATACCGGGTGCAAGAAAGCATCTTGAGATATAAAGTCAATAACGATAGATATGTGGTATCTTCAAAACCAAGTCAGGATGTAGAAAAGATATACGATACTATGAACAAAACAAGGCATGTGGTGCCGTTTAAAATAATCACATAAGTGTAATTGTAGTGAACGGACTGCAATTAACACTATTGATAATCATACGCTTACAATCCAAAACCGTCAAAGTCGGGAAAAAGATTTAACCTGCTTTTAAATCGGATTTATCAAGATCGTATGACTAAATTAATTTTCAATCATATTAATCATACAAATCATAATTCTGACGGTTGTCTTTTTCTTTGATGCTTTCCCGTTTGTCGTATTTTTTCTTTCCTTTTGCTAAAGCGATATCCAATTTGGCGTATCCGTTCTCATTAAGATATAATAATGTAGGGATGATGGTAAATCCGCGTTCATTCAGTTTTACGAGTAGTTTTTTAAGTTCACGCCTGTTTAACAATAGTTTTCTATCCCGTTTGGCTTCGTGGTTGTTGTAACTGCCATTGGCATATTCGCTTACGTGCATGTTGTGCACCCATAACTCCCCATTTTCAAACGAGCAATAGGCATCCTGAATATTTGCCTTTCCTGCCCGTATTGACTTAATTTCCGTGCCGGTAAGCACCAAGCCTGCGGTAAATTTGGCAAGCAAAAAATACTCATATTCCGCTTTGCGATTTTTAATGGAGATGTTAGAGGTTGCTTTTCCTTTCGACATTATTTTTTGTCAATATCAATGAGTTTATATTTTTTGGTTCCCATGCCCAACTGTTCTGCATACTCAATCTGATGTTTTCCGCTAACAGAGTTAACTTTTAAAAAGGCGTCGTCGCACTGGTGTGCCTTATCTACCAAATCGTGGGCGGCGGCTTCAATAGCCACAATATCGGTAGAGGCTAATATTCCGATATCGGTAATAAAAGGTTTTTTCGGATTGGAAGCGCAGTCGCAACTGGGAGAAACTGTCATAATTATATTGAAATACACAGAATTAACTTTTTCGATAGAGGCTTTTGCATACTCCACTAATTTTTCTAAGAAGATTAATTTCTGTTCATCATTATCGGGGCGCACAATTCCTGCTCTCGGACAGGTAGAGATACATTTCCCGCAACCGATACATTTGTTCAGGTCAATGGTAAGCGGGTCTAAGGTAATCGCATTTTCGGGGCAATCTTTCACGCAAAGTCCGCAAGAGTTACAGTTTTCGGGTTGACATTTGGGAAAATCCTTATTGTGCATCAGCCGTTTTCCTGCCGGAGTGGCCATTCCCATGGAAGCGTTTTTAATACATCCGCCAAAGCCAGCGCTTCCATGTCCTTTAAAATGAGTGAAATAGATAATTGTAGAATAGTTTTCAATATTTTTACCGAGCAACGCTGTTTTAAAATGTTTTCCCCCCTCAACAGGTACCTCTAAGGTTCCTCCTTCATCTAAAATATCAATTGGCGCAAAGGTAAAACCATGCTCCTTTGCCAATGCAATGTGTGTTTCCGTTTGGGTACGGCGACCGGTATAAGCCGTATTTGTTTCCACCAATGTAGCGTTCAATGCTTTACATAGCGGCTCTACCATTGTGGCAGGTACAAAATACTCGTTGCCGTCTTCGCCGAAATGTACCTTAATTCCAATATGGTCGCCTTTAACGTGATCTTTTACATACTCAAATAGTTTCATTACCCCTTCGGGAGATATGTCGGAAGTGAAATAAACAGGAGCCGTGCCATCCTCAACAACGGGCGTTTTAGAGTTTGAGCAACTGAAAAATAGTAATGAGCAGAATGTCAATAAAATAAATGCTGTTTTTTTCATAAGTGAAACTGTTAAATGAAAGCGAACTTTGTGTATAGTTTGAATATTTCTTCCTATTTTTCCAATTGCTTTTCAGGCACTTTTACCGACGCCGGAACTATATACCCCTCAAATTGACTCATATAATTATATAATTCTTCCCTACTTTGAAAGGCTAAATTATTTAACCCTGCCGCTCTATTTTCATAAACATATAATTGGTTACCCAGCGATTTGTATTTTTTTTCGTGAGAATATTCGGAATTTTCGTCATCAGGAAAGTCTGAAGATATAAAGAAAAATATAGCAGGTGAACTGGACGTAATACCAGGGATGCCATTTTCAAGTAAAAAAGGAGTACCTATAGCTAGTTCTTCTGTAGCTTCAAGTAATGATGAATGCTCGTAGTCAAGAATAGCCCCTTTTTGAGTAATGTATATACTGTTGCCCTCCAAAGAAAGATCTCCTTTAAAAACCTTTCGAACATAATAAGTTAAAATGGCATAAGTATCTTCATCTTTTAAATTACCTGATAGATTGTAGGTATGAACCAATTTTAAAAAGTAGCCTTCAAAAACAAGTTCTGCTTGTTGAAAAACTTCCTTGTTAGTAAGAGGTTGTTCGTTGGTGTTGTTTTGTGCGTTTAGTACCGACACACAAAATAAAATGATTAAAAATAATAGTTTTTTTTTCATAGAAAACGCTTTTTATGTGAATAAAGTCAACTTGGTTAAAGTTTGTCTTATTTTTCTATTGTCAGCAATATTATTGTTAGACGCTGCAAATTTAGGAAAATATTTTAGCTATTAAAGTTGCCCTGAAATTTAGGCAGGGCAAAATCATTAAAATTTCTGCTATGCGATACAATTTCTGGTTTAGGGAAAGAAAAAAAACTAATTTATTCAACAAAACAACCTTATTATCAGGCATATATGTAGTATAATACAACCTAAGTCCCTAATTTTATTACTTTCAACACAGAGACACAGAGTTCACAAAGTAGCACAGAGAGAATCATCTCCACTTAAGATATAAACATTTGGATTATTAATATTTTATATTCCGAACGTAAGGATATTTTTTGTACATTTGCCTCATAATCAATAAACTACATTTATTATGAGAAAACCGTTTTTATCCTATTTTTCCTCTATAAATCCTAAATCTTCTCAAACAACTAACTATATAAAACATACTGTTTTTAAGCGATATATCTATTTTTACAATGTAAGTTATTGAAAATAAGCAAGATTGGCGAATATTTATCGTGGTAATTTTAAAAAAATAAGATACTTTCCTCTCCGAGCTTTCTTGTCTCACACACGCTTTCATTACCTACACTATTTTATTGTTCATTTTGCAACGACTGTATAGTCATGCACTTACCACAAAAATACGGAACTGAAACAATGCCGGAAGAAACTGCGCAATGCACAGAATCTCAAGTTAGGCTATCAAAGCCTGTAAATTTTTTTTTGGGTCGGCTGTTTTGTTTTCAGCACATTGTAAATGATTACCAACATTTTTCTAATTCTTCTAAATGGTTAAGGCAAGTAGCCTGCTGTTTTTCTATTAAATCTAATTGTTCCATACACTGTATAAGTATTTCTACATCTGCTTGTTGTATTACACCGTTTAAAGAATCGGTAATCACTTGCTCACCGTGTTTGTTGCGTGTTCTGCCGTGACAACGAGCGGTTTGCCAAAATGGCGGGTGTATTCCCGCTGAAAAGGAAGTGCGAACGTGCAACTACTTGTCCCTCAGATGGTTCAGTGAGTACCGCCACTTCGGCAAGCCGCCCCACGTTGTGCGTCAGTCTTTTTTGGACAGTGCAGTGCGAAATTGGAACATGGGAAAAAGCAATTGAAATACCTTGTTGGAAAAATCGTGTTTTTTATAGTAAAAACTCGAAAAATAATTGTATCTTTGGAAATAAAACATTTTCAAAGAATTATTCAAAAAATAATAATATTTCTTTGTATCAGTGCGTAATGAAAAAAAATGAATTTAAAATTGAATTTGAACGTGAAATATAACCCCGCCATTCACCGCCGCCGAAGCATCCGCCTGAAAGGATATGATTATTCGCAGGCAGGTTTGTATTTTATAACAATATGCGTACAAAACCGGCAATGTATTTTTGGCGAAATTGTAAATAATGAAATGATGTTGAATGATTCAGGTAGCTCTTGATAAAAATGGTAACAGAAAAGAGGTAAAAAAAATTAGTTATTGTAAAGCAGTAGTTTGTTTTTTGACAATTTGTTAGGAGACTTTTCTACTTCTGTAAAAAAAACCTCTTGTATTACCTATATCAGCATATTTTGTTACCGAAGTCTCTTCAATACAAGGTTATAGTGATATTAACGGTAATTATTCAATTTTTGTACCCTCGTCCCGTAATGTAACACTTACTGTTCTCCCGAAAGATTATTATTATAATAATGAAAATCCTGTAACATATAAAATAACAGGGCAACCTTATTCAACAGTAACTCAAAACATTTCTTTGCCTTGCATTGACAACGGGGGGGGGAGGTACAACAGGATCCCTGACGTGGAGCCTCAATGACGGAACTTTAACTG
>Ga0209628_10000231_pt1 | contig 33169 bp, 24 predicted proteins | sample TergutCu122P4_FD_187285 | JGI IMG/M metagenome (GOLD analysis project Ga0209628, IMG submission 187285) | Cubitermes ugandensis P4 segment gut microbial communities from Kakamega Forest, Kenya - Cu122 P4 (SPAdes) (version 2) | ecosystem: Host-associated > Arthropoda: Insects > Digestive system...
AAGGCAAACCAGAAATACTTTCCGCTGCTGGATGCCGCCGGGCGTCTGACTCATCACTTCCTGATCGTCAGCAATCTTTCGCCCGCCGACCCTTCCGCCATCATCAGCGGCAACGAGCGCGTCGTGCGCCCGCGGCTGGCCGATGCCAAATTCTTTTTCGACCAGGATCGCAAAAAAACGCTGGAGTCGCGCCTTCCGGCGCTGGAAAAAGTCGTCTATCACAACAAGCTCGGCAACCAGTTGGAGCGCAGCAAACGCGTGACCGGCATTGCCCGCGAAATCGTGAACAAGCTGCCGGAAGATCTCAAGCCCAAGGAAAGCGTCATGCTCGACAACCGGGTCAAGCTGGCCGCCTCGATTGCAAAAGCCGACCTCCTCACGGACATGGTGGGCGAATTCCCCGAGCTGCAAGGCATCATGGGTCGCTATTACGCCTTCGCCGACGGGTTTCACGAAGACGTTGCCAATGCCGTCGAAGACCATTACAAGCCGCGCTTTGCGGGCGATGCCTTGCCGCGCGGCAGAGTCGGCATGATCGTTGCACTGGCAGACAAGCTGGAAACGCTCACGGGCATGTTCGGCATCGGGCAGACGCCCACGGGCGACAAGGACCCCTTCGCGCTGCGGCGCCATGCGCTCGGCGTTATCCGAATCCTGACGGAAGGCGATCTGAATGTACCCCTCTCCACCCTGCTCGATCTCGCGGCAGCCCAGTTCAAAGGGCTTTTCGCGGGGAGCAAGGGCGGTCTCCAGGAATTCATCTTCGATCGCCTTGCCGTCAACCTGCGCGAGCAGGGCTACACCGCGCAGGAAGTCGATGCGGTGCTCTCCCTCGCCCCGCAGTTGCTTTCCGACATTCCCAAGCGCCTTGCCGCTGTGCGCGCGTTTGCCGCCCTGCCCGAGGCCGAATCTCTTGCCGCCGCCAACAAGCGCGTCGGCAACATTCTGAAGAAAGCCGAAGAGGTGAAGAAGGCCAGGAAGATCAGCGCCACCCTGTTGAAAGAACCCGCCGAAATCGCGCTGTCCGAGGCGCTCGATCGTATCGTGCCGGAAGCGAATGCCGCCTTCGAGGCAGGGGATTACAGCGCTTCGCTTCAGGCGCTCGCGGCCCTGCGCGAGCCTGTGGATGCGTTTTTCGACAAGGTGATGGTCAATGTCGAAAACACGAGGCTGCGCGCCAACCGTCTGGCCCTGCTCGCCCAGTTGCACGGCGCGATGAACAGGGTAGCCGATCTCTCGCGGCTGTCAGCCTGAACGGAGCGACCATGAACCTCATCATTCTCGATCGCGACGGAGTCATCAATTACGACTCCGATCAGTTCATCAAGTCGCCCGACGAATGGCGGCCCATTCCCGGTTCACTGGAAGCCATTGCGCTCCTCAATCGTTGGGGTTGGCGGGTGGTGCTTGCCTCCAATCAGTCCGGGGTCGGTCGCGGCCTCTTCGACATGGATACGCTCAACGCCATTCACGACAAGATGATAAAGAGCCTCGCCCAAGTGGGAGGACGGCTCGACGCCATCTTTTTCTGCCCGCATCCGGCGGATTCCACCTGCAACTGCCGCAAACCCAAGCCAGGGCTGCTCATCGAGATCAGCGAACGCTTCAACGCCAGTCTGACCGGCGTGCCGGTGGTGGGCGACAGCCTGCGCGACCTGCAAGCGGCCGTAACGGTGGGCGCCCAGCCCTGTCTGGTGTTGACCGGCAAGGGCGCGAAAACGCGCGAACTCCCGGAATTGCCGCCGCAGACCATGATTTTCGACAATCTTGCTGCCGTCGCGGCCCAACTGACTGCCTGAATCCAAAGTCTCCATGATTTTCATCCGTTCAGTCATTTTCCTGGTGATCTCGTCCCTGGTCACGATTTACTTCGGATCGGTGGGCATTGTGGGATTCTGCATCGGCGCGAAGCCGTTGACCCGCCATCGCTGGGTGACGGTAGGGTGGGTTGCCGCAATGATGTGGATTTCCCGCCATATCCTCGGCATCCGGCACCGCGTGATCGGACAGGAAAACATCCCCGCCGGGCCGGCGGTCATCGTCTCCAAGCATCAGTCGGCCTGGGAAACCTTCGGGCTGCAAGCCATCTTTCCGCCGCTGAGTTTCATCCTCAAACGCGAGTTGCTCTGGATTCCCTTTCTGGGTTGGGGTCTGGCCAGCATCCGTTCCATCGCCATCGACCGCAAGGCGGGCAAGGATGCGCTTTCACAAGTCGTTGACCAAGGTCGCGAGCGTTTGAAGGAAGGGCTGTGGGTGGCGGTATTTCCGGAAGGCACGCGGGTGGCGCCGGGCGTGCGCGGGCGTTATCGCCCAGGCGGCGCGTTTCTCGCCAAGCGCGCTGGAGTGCCGATCGTTCCCGTGGCGCACAATGCGGGCGAATTCTGGCAGCGACAGGCATTTCTGAAAAATCCGGGTGAAATCATCGTCAGCATCGGCCCCGTGATCGAGGTCAAGGGCGTCAAGGCCGAAGAAATCAACCGCCGCGCAAAAGAGTGGATCGAAAACGAAATGACCCGGCTGTTCCCACACCATTTCAAGGATGGTGAACAGGAACAGGCCGGGAGCGACGAAGAGGCGCTCTGAGGAAACTCTGCAAAACCCCTCCTGTCATTCTGCGCGTAGCGAAGCGAAGTCGCAGAATCCAGACGCCGCATGGATCCTGCGACTTCGCGCAGGATGACAAACGGTAGTGTGCAGGGTTTTGCAGCGTTTCCCTGCACAAACTTCAATGCCGCTGCCCGCGTGACAGAATCACAGTGGCAAGAAGACCGCCTTCGGGATGATTGTCCAGGCTGACATCGCCATGCTGGACACGCAACAAATTGCGGGTAATTGCCAGCCCCAGCCCGGTTCCGCCGGTTTCGCGGTTGCGGGAGGATTCGGTGCGGTAGAAAGGCTCGAAGACGCGCTCCATTTCTTCGGCGGGTAGCCCCGGGCCATGATCGCGGACGAGGATGCGCACCGCATCCGGGACCTCGGAAAGGGAGATGTCGACCGATTGCCCGAATTTCACGCCGTTTTCGATCAGGTTCCACAAGGCTCGCCGTAGCGCGACGGGATGCCCAAAGAAAGGCTCGCTTGCCTGCCCCGTCACGGAAACCGCCCAGCCCATGTCGGTCGCATCACCGCACAGCGCCGCAAGAAGCCCGTTCAGGTCGATGGGCTGTGCCGGGGCGCTGACTTCCATGCTGCGAGCGTAATCGAGTCCTTCGCGAATGAGGCTTTGCATGGCGTCGAGATCGGACTGAATGCGGGTTTGCAGGGTTTCGTCGTCGATCATTTCGGCGCGCAGCCGCAGCCGGGTGATAGGGGTTTGCAGATCGTGGGAGATGGCGGCCAGGATGCGGGTGCGCTCGCGCATGTGAGCCGTGATGCGTTGCTGCATCTGGTTGAAGGCTTCCGTGGCCTGAATGACTTCAGTGGGGCCGGCCGGTTCGAGCGGAGGACGCTCAGGATCTTCGCCGAGGGCGCGCGCGGCAGCGGACAGGTTCGAGAGCGGTCGGGTGGCGATGCGCACGCTGATCCAGGTGAGGATGCCGACGCCGATGACCAGGGCAAGGAGTGCGCTGGCCAGGATCGAAACATGCGAATACGGATATGGGGAGAATATGACCGGCTGGCCGGGCATGCGGAACTGGCCGCGCGGGCGAACAGTGAGGATGGAACCGTCCGCCAGCGTCACGGAAACGAGCAGAGGCGGACGTCCGGAAGAATAACGTCCTTCTCCGCGCTGGTAGGTGTAGAGGGCAGGCTGGCGCTCGGGCATGGCCTCGCGCAGCACTGGTAACAGAGGGTGGTCATCGGAGAGCAATCTGGCGTGCTCGGGCAGGTTCAGGCCAAGGCGCAACCAGCCTCGCCGTCCGCCTCCCCGTTCCTCGTCGAGCATGCGGCGACGCTCTTCCGGCGCGAGATTGTCCAGAATGTCGGCATTGGAAGCTATTTCCCGGGCAAACCCTTCAGACCAGACCCGCTCCCGTTCACTGACGAAAAGAGCAATACTGACGGCCAGCACGAGGAAGATGCCGATCAGCCAGATCAGCATCAGGCGCGCGAACAGACTCCGTGGCCAGAGGCGTTTCATCATGATGGCGCACCCTGGGTAACTTCGCAGGCAAGCACGTAGCCTTCATTGCGCACGGTTTTGATGATGGCCGGTTCGCGCGCGTTGTCATTGAGCCGCTGGCGCACACGGCTGATCAACAGATCAATGGAGCGATCGAACACGTCGGCCTCGCGCCCTTGCGTGAGTTCCATCAACTGATCGCGCGAGAGCACTTTCTGGGGATGGGCGAGAAAGATGCTGAGAATGCGGAATTCGGCCCCGGACAGGGCAACGATGGTTCCGTCCTGGTCAATCAGGTGGCGAGCGATCGTATCCAGCCGCCAGTGGGCGAAATGCAACTCACGCCCCTGCGCGGCGGGCGCGGCAGACATGTTTGGAGGCAGGGCGCGCGTGCGGCGCAGAATAGCCCGCACCCGGGCATAGAGTTCGCGGGGAACGAACGGTTTCGGCAAATAATCATCCGCACCCATTTCGAGACCGATGATGCGATCCATGTCCTCGCCGCGCGCAGTCAGCATCAGTACGGGCGTGCTGGCGTTGGGAGAGTCGCTGGCGCGCAGGTTGCGGCACAGGGTCAGTCCGTCCTCTCCCGGCATCATGATGTCGAGCACGATCAGGTCGATGCGGTGACTCTCCAGCGCGGCGCGCATTCCACGTCCATCAGCGGCGGTAGTGCAGCGCAATCCCTGTTTTTCGAGATAGTCGGCAAGCAGGGTGCGAATGTCCCGATCATCATCGACGATCAGGATGTGATCCTGACTGGACATGGAAAATTCTCCTTTACGGGTGGTTTTTTGCGCATCTTAGGCGGACGCGGAATTGATTTGTATCCTTTTGTATCAAACGGGCCGCTGGAAACATCATGCTTCAAATCAGCCGACCTATGCCATGTTTTCCGGGGTTAAATACGCTGGTCGCCTGATGGGATTGGCGTAACGAACCCAATGAATAGGAGATCACAAGATGAAAACCTGGATCAAAACATCGCTCGTAGCCGCACTGGCGGCAACGGTTCTGGCAAGCGGTTCGGCCATGGCTTGGTGCGGCGGATATGGATGGGGCGGAGGCGGTTACGGGCACGGTTGGCGCAATGCCACGCCTGAGCAGATCAAGGAGCGGATGAACCAACGGATGGAACTGCATCTGGCGCGGCTCGAACTCGCACTGGCGCTGACTCCGGAGCAGAAACCGGCCTGGGCGGATTTCAAGAAGGCCGCCGAAGCCCGATCTGAAACCATGCTGAAGGAAATGGAAAACAGACGCAATGCCGGACTGCCCAAGACGGCGGCCGAGCGGCTGGCGCGCGCGGAAGAGTTCAGCAAAAAGCGCGTGGACATGCTGGCCGATATGCGCAAGTCGGTCGAGGCGTTTTACAGCAAGCTGAGTGCAACCCAGAAAACGGTATTTGATGGCGAAACCGCCAATTTCGGTGGCGGCTGCGGCATGGGTATGGGTATGGGCGGGCGTGGGCCGGGCTGCATGATGGCAGGTGACGGGCCGGGTTATGGACCAGGCTGCATGGCAGGAGATCCAGGAACCTGCCCCGGAACCGGGCCAGGTAAAGGAGGCGGACGCGGCAGACGCTGAACGCGCGTTCCACCCTGAAATGAACGAGGCCACCGAAAGGTGGCCTTGCTCATTTGATGAATGCCAGTATGCGTGTAAAAACGCTGGCAGCTTCCGAGGACAGCCGTGGCACTTTGGTCAGACCCAGACGAAGGCGTGCCTTGAACGACAGTTCTTCATTCAGGGCAGCAACCGTCGTAACCCAGTCGGGATCGGGCGGCGTGTTCTTGTTTGCCGCGCCCGGATTGCGCAATTCGTCAAACCAGCGGATCAACACTTTTGCCAGCGGCGCCAACTCGTTGGCCATCGGAGCGAAGCCAGGCAGTTCCTGTACCAAATCCTGGAGCACCGCCAAATCCAGGCCAGTGTCCAGCATATCGATGAACAGAAAACGGACAGAGGATTCTAACGACAGCTTGTCTTTCCAGGCTGGATCGCTGGCGCGTTCGATGAGGTCGGTCAACAGTTCGCGACCGGCAGCATAGGCTTGTGGTATCCCATCAACCCGCTGGGTGTCGCAGACTGCGTCGCCAAGCTGGCCAATGCAAAACACGAGGTCGTCCTTTTCCAAATTCTGATCGGCAATCAGGCGCCAGGCTGACGCCAGGCCTTCGAGGCGCCAAAGATAACGGGCAGCTTGTCCGGTATTCCAAGCACTGTCCCGGCCCTTTGTTAGCGGCAGTATTTCTTGATAGTTTTTTTGTGCCTCAGACCAGCGGTTGAACATCCCCAATGCCCAAGCAGTTCTTTCGAAGGCAAAACTACGCAACCTGTCCAACTCCGCATTGTTTCGTTCCGTCGATGTAACTTGGTCGGAAATGAGCGCCAAAGCCTTTTGTGCCGATTGCAATGCTTGTTCCTGGCGTTTACACCTACTGAATACATAGCTCTGGATAGCCAACAGCCACGCGCGCTCCCAGGCGGATTCTGCCTTATCCGGCAATGCGTCGAGCAGACGATTGAGGATTCGCAGCGATTCGTCCCACCACCCATGATCGGCTGCTTTATCCAGTAAATGCAACAATCCTTGGAAACCCCCGGAGGCAAACTCATCACTTTTCCGAAAATAAAGTAGCCAATGGACAGCACAAGCGGCTACTCGAACGATTTCGACGTCATCCTTGGGCCATTCTTTATATTCTCTTTCTATGCCCTTACCGCTTAAATCCTCCCAACCATCCTGCAAAGGGGACTGCCATTTGTTGGCATGCCTTTTTTTTAATTTTTGAATGTCTTCCTCGTGGCGAACCGCAAGCTCTACAAACTCTTGTTTTTCGCTCTCAAATACATCGACGAATCCATCCCACTGGAAGCGGCTAATGAGCGGGATGGCACGGAGTACCCTCAGTATTTCTGGGGAACTCAGACTCAAGCTGCCCAAGGCAAGATCGGCGAGCGTTCCTCCAGAGTACGCTTCGTCGTCAAAGCGGACGCAATTTCTGGCCACGGTTAGGGCCTCGTCCTTGGCTTGGCGCATATCTGCGTCTGAAGGGAACATTTCCATCAGGTCAAGCGGTTTTTCGTTTTTCAGGCCGCTCTGCAGGCGCTGTCTCAGTTCGAGCAGTGTCTCCAGGGCAATATTTGCGGCATTGATAGCGAAGCCCTTTTTTTGAAGAGCGGATTCCGCCATGAATTTTGCGTCGTCGACTGCGCCTTGACTGGCAAAACGTTCCGCGTAGCGCCATTTTTCCTTGGAGGTGATAGCGTCGGCGAGCAGGTCGGCCAGCACGGCCAGACGGCTGCGCTGGCCGGGATCGAGGTAACGCATTCGGTACCACTGGACGAACAGCCGATCTGCGACCTGATACTGCGTTACCTTCTGCCCTTTGGGACGGTCGGCACGCAGGTGGCCGGTTTCCTGCAGCTTGGCAAAGGCGCGGGAAATGTCGTTCTGGCGAGCGCCGACGCGTTCGGCAAGCTGCGTCTGCGAGCAGGGTTCGCCGCCGCGAATGAGGGCGTCGAACAGGATTACCGTATTCTCCGGCAGTTCGCGAAGCTGAGTGCGATAGTAGTCGGACATCCTGTCGATGGTGGCGTTGAGGTCGTCACAGGCGCCGATGATGTCCTGCTCATCGAGGATGGCGGCGGCAAGGATGGCAGCGATGCGGGGATTGCCGCCGGTATAGCGGCTGTAGGCATCGATGCGCGCCTGTTGCCTTTTGGTGGGTTTACGTTCCTGGGCGAGCAGATGTGCGCGTTCTATCAGGTACTCTCGGTGCTGCTGCCCATCCCAACTGGTCAGGGGATGTTTTTCAAACTGACGGTAGAGACGCTTGCCGTAGTCGTCGTCGAAGCGGCTGTCTACTGCCGTGGCAAGGAACAGGATACGCGGCTCGTGTTCCATCAGCTTGCGCAGCAGAGAGGCGGTAGCATCATCGTCAAAGGCTTTTTTGAGTAATTCCCCGAAGTTTTCGATGCCGACGACGAGCAGCGGCTCGGGAAAAGCGGCAAGCAGTTTTTCGAGCGACTCCTTCCAGAAACTTTCCGGGTTTTCCGTTCGCCACATCGCCGGTCGTCCGGGGTCGTTCACCTGCGTGACCCTGAGCATGCGGCGGATTTCATCGAGCAGATCGTGAGGCGCGCGGACATTGGGCAATTCTTCCGGCAACAGAATAAAGCGGATGCTGCCGTCCGGGAATTCTCTGGGAACCTTGATCTGTGCATAGCGCAGGAAAAAAGATTTTCCGGCGCCGCGTTGTCCGATGATCAGCCAGTGAGCGCCAGCAGTCAGCAGGATAGGGCTTTCCAGGCGTTGCCTGACAAAGGTGATGAAGTCCCTGAGTAATTCTTCCCGTCCGGTGGCAAGATCCTCGACAATACTGTCGGGCATTTCGCGCGGGTTGAACCAGGGGATCTGGCTTTCATTGCCTGCTGTACTCATGGTGTTTTGCCACTCACTCCGTCATGCCGCACCGATTGCGGCAGCACAGGCGAAAGGCGTTCAGGGTGAAGCGAAAGCCGTTTGCCGATGTTTTTTCGATGAACATGTCGTCTTCCAGTTTCTGCAACACCCGGCGGTCTGCCGAAGAAAGTCCGCTGATGTCGATAGGGCCGCCGGATTTTGGAGCTTTTGCCAGTTGTTCGAGCAGTTGTTCGGCACAGGATTGTTCGTTGTCAGGGTAATTCCTGTCCAGGCGGTCCTGAATCTGCCAGTCGAAAGAGCGCCGGATTGCCGGAAGAACCTTATCGTCCATGATCATGTCCACATTGTGCATGTCGCGCTCGGCACTGAGTAAACTGGCGCTCTGGTTGAGAAATTCCGGGATGTAGTCGGGAAGACGATCCAGAATGACATCGATTCCGGCTGCTGCTGGATGCCCGGCGAAGCGGGCTTGCAGATACCTGCGCGCTTCGGGCCGACTGAAGGGGGGAAGGTTTTGCGGTTGCAGATCGCTGAAAACGGCGAAAGAAATGTTGTGCAGTCTGAGGAGGTTCCTCAGGCTGATCGAGCCGCTCAGTATCATTGGGATGCTGTCACGGAACTTGCGGAGCGTAGCCAGGGCAATAGAGAGTTCCTCGGGAGAAACCGGAACCTTGGGGTCCGTCAACAGGTTTTTCAGCATGAGGGGAAATTCGTCAAGAGCAAAAAAGGAAATTTCATCTCTAACGCCGGGGTTTTCCAGTAATTTCAGTAAGGCTTTGGCGATGGGTTCCCAATAGCGGACGATAACTGCCTTGTATTTATCTTGGTCGTCGTGTTCGTTCAGATCGAGTTTGACTTTGATGCCGCTGTCGCTGACATCGACCTCGACGGAGTCGATGTGACGGCGCAGCCAGTTCATGACGAAGTCCGGAATGGATTTTGCTGCCTGGAGACGTTCATATGCGCGCTGAAGAAGCGTCCTTGGCATCCTGACCAGCAAGTCACTGTAGAAATCGTGCAGGCGACTGTGAGCCTGAACGTCCAGATAGAATACCTTCACGGGACTTGCTGCGTTGTGGCGCCGGACGATTTCTTTCATGAGTTGGCTTTTTCCGGTTCTGCGGATACCTTCCAGCAGGATGCTTTCCCTGCGTTGCAGGGCGATCTGAATACGCCGGATTTCCTGGTCGCGAAACATGAACTCGTCCATCGCCGACTCCTATGTCTGCCTGTACATATGAATTAGAACTCATATGAATGGTGGACAATATGTTTCGGACTGTCAAGCACTTCTTGAGAACAGACAGCCGGAATCTTCGGAGTGCGTTGTGTCCGGACTCAGACGACAGCAGGCTCGGAGACCTGATCGCGATCGAAGGTCAGTTTGATCTTCTCGTTGTCCGGGTCGATGTCGATGGTCACTCCGCCGCCGTTGGCGAGCCGCCCGAACAGCAGTTCATCGGCCAGCGCGGCGCGGATCATGTCCTGGATCAGCCGCGCCATCGGACGCGCGCCCATCGTCGGATCGAACCCTTTTTCGGCCAGCCAGGATTTGAGGGCGTCGGTGAAGTGGGCTTCGACTTTCTTCTCGTGCAATTGCGCTTCGAGCTGCGTCAGGAACTTGTCGACCACGCGCAGGATGACTTCGCCGTCGAGCGCCTTGAATGAAATCATGGCGTCGAGCCGGTTGCGGAACTCGGGGGTGAAAATGCGCTTGATTTCGCTCATTTCGTCGCCCACTTCGCGCTTGGCCGAGAAGCCCATGACGGATCTCTGGATGGCGTCGGCGCCGGCGTTGGTGGTCATGATGAGGACGACGTTACGGAAATCGGCTTGCCGCCCGTTGTTGTCGGTAAGCGTGCCGTGATCCATGACCTGGAGCAGGATGTTGTAGATGTCCGGATGGGCCTTTTCGATTTCGTCGAGCAACAGCACACAATGCGGTTTCTTGACGATCTGCTCGGTGAGCAGCCCGCCCTGATCGAAACCGACGTAGCCCGGAGGCGCGCCAATCAGTCGACTGACCGCGTGCCGTTCCATGTATTCGGACATGTCGAAGCGCACGAGCTCGATGCCCATGGTGTAGGCAAGCTGGCGGGCGACTTCGGTCTTGCCGACTCCGGTCGGGCCGGAGAACAGGAAGCAGCCGATAGGTTTTTGCGGGTTGCCCAGACCGGAGCGCGACATCTTGATGGCTTTTGCCAGAGCGTCGATGGCGGCATCCTGCCCGAACACGACATTTTTGAGGTCGCGGTCGAGCGTTTTCAGCGAGGCGCGGTCGTCCTGCGAGACGCTGCGCGGCGGAATGCGGGCGATTTTGGCAATGATGTCCTCGATCTCGCCCTTGCCGATGGTTTTCTTCTGCCGGGATTTGGGCAGGATGCGCTGCGCTGCGCCCGCTTCGTCGATCACGTCGATGGCCTTGTCGGGCAGATGACGATCGTTGATGTACTTGGCCGACAGTTCAGCGGCGCTGGTCAGGGCCGAGAGCGAATACCGGATGCCGTGATGCTCCTCGAAACGGGTTTTCAGTCCCTTGAGAATCTCGACGGTTTCAGCCACTGAAGGCTCCACGATGTCGATTTTCTGGAAACGCCGGGATAGCGCATGGTCTTTTTCAAAGATCTGGCGGAATTCGGTGTAGGTGGTCGCGCCGATGCACTTCAACTGACCGGTGGAAAGCGCCGGTTTGAGCAGGTTCGAGGCATCCAGCGTGCCGCCCGAGGCCGCGCCGGCCCCGATCAGGGTGTGTATTTCGTCGATGAAGAGAATGGCATCCTTGCTGTCGAGCAATTGCTTGAGCACAGTCTTCATGCGTTGCTCGAAATCGCCCCGATATTTGGTGCCGGCCAGCAGCGCCCCCATGTCAAGGGCGTAGACCTGCGCATTTTCAAGGATTTCCGGAACGAGCCTGCCGACGATCCGATGGGCCAGCCCTTCGGCAATGGCGGTTTTGCCTACGCCCGCTTCGCCGACCAGCAGCGGATTGTTCTTGCGTCGGCGGCACAGGGTCTGGATGACGCGTTCGAGTTCCTTGTCACGCCCGATCAACGGGTCGATCTTGCCCTGCAATGCCTGCTGGTTGAGGTTGTGGGTATAGGTTTCCAGCGCGTTGCCGCGGGTTTTGTCTTCCGGCTCCTGTTCGGGGGTTTCCTGCTCGCTGCGATGAGGCGTCGGGGCGCTTTCCGGGTGCGTCCGGGTGATGCCGTGCGAAATGAAGTTCACGACGTCGAGACGGGAGATGCTTTGCCGCTGGAGGAAAAAGACAGCGTGTGAATCCTTTTCGCCAAAAATGGCCACCAGCACATTGGCGCCGTTGACTTCCTTTTTCCCCGATGACTGCACATGCAGGATCGCGCGCTGGATGACGCGCTGAAAGCCGAGCGTGGGCTGGGTTTCGATCTCGTCGCTGCCCCCGATCCTGGGGGTATGTTCGTTGATGAACTGAGTCAGTTCCCGCCGCAATTCGTTGATGTTGACCGAGCAGGCGCGCAACACCTGCGCGGCGGACGGATTGTCCAGCAGCGCGAGCAGCAGATGCTCGACGGTGATGAATTCGTGTCGCTTCTGCCGGGCTTCGACAAAGGCCAGATGCAGGCTGACTTCAAGTTCTTGCGCGATCATTCGTTTTCCTCCATCACACATGCTAGCGGATGTTGGTGTCGACGTGCATAGGATACGACCTGATCGACCTTGGTTGAAGCTACGTCCTTTGTAAATACGCCACACATTCCCATGCCTTCCCTATGAACCTGAAGCATGACCTGCGTTGCGCGCTCGCGGTTCATCCCAAAATATTTCTGCAGGACGACCACGACGAAGTCCATCGGGGTGAAGTCGTCGTTGAGCAGGAGCACCCTGTAGAGCGGGGGGCGGCGGGTGCCCGTGCGCCGGGCTTCCAGTACGGTTCCGCCTTGTTTCTGGGTTGTCGTGGCCATATGCGGGTCATTCTAATCAAACCGGGCCGCTATTGGGAGGAAGCAGCGCCAGAGCGGCGATCACCCTTATCCAGGCGGGGGGAAAGATGCTTCTTTCCCAGGCTCGCGCTCAAGTGGAGTATGCCAGACTGGCGGCCTGCGCATGCCAGGATGTTTGTGGCAGTGTGTAATGTTGCATGCGTAGCCCTTATATAACCCCAATATACAGAAAATCGTTGACATTATTAAAAAGATTGCGTGACAATGGAAAATATGCGTAAGTCACATTCAGTCAATGGATGCCTGCCATGCGAAGGGTGTCGGGAGTTGTGTTCGTTTTCCGGCGAAATGCTTGAGCAGACAAGTCAGGAATGTTTGGTGAAATACGCTTATCGGGAGGTTGGTTGTAGTCACTTTGAAGGATGAATAAGGTAAATGGCAACTGGTACTGTTAAATGGTTCAACGATTCCAAGGGTTTTGGGTTCATTACGCCCGATGATGGAAGCGAAGACCTGTTCGCGCATTTTTCCGCTATCAACATGAGCGGTTTCAAAACCCTGAAAGAGGGTGAAAAAGTTTCTTTTGAGATCACGCAAGGACCAAAAGGAAAACAAGCTTCCAACATTCAGCGCCCGGCTTGATCACAACAAGCCAGCAAGCGGGCGCTTGAAAATATAGCGCCCGGCTTTTTTGCGCCTTGATTCCTGCTTTGGTATTGACAACACTCCAGGCACGAGTCAAACACAATCCTCTCCATTCATGGCGAGGCTGGCGGGGCTTGTCGTCTATAGGAGCCACAGGCTCCCCTTCAACCGTACCAAGGCATCCCCGGCCAAAGAGACCGGGGCGACTCGATATCAGTTCGCGCCGGCCTCGACCACAGGCTGACGCAGCCGAATGTGCAGTTCCCGAAGCTGTTTTTCGTCGACTGCGCCCGGAGCGCTGGTCAGCAGGCACTGCGCGCGTTGCGTTTTGGGGAAGGCGATGACGTCGCGAATAGACTCTGCCCCGGCCATCAACGTCACCACGCGATCCAGCCCGAAAGCCAGCCCGCCGTGTGGCGGCGCGCCAAATTTGAGCGCATCGAGCAAAAAGCCGAATTTGACCCGTTGTTCTTCGGGCGTGATATTAAGCGCTTCGAATACGGCTTCCTGCACGTCGGCGCGATGGATACGAATCGAGCCGCCGCCAATTTCCCAACCATTGAGCGCCAGATCGTAAGCCTTGGCAAGACATTCGCCAGGGTTGTTTTTCAAAAACGCGATATGCCCATCCTTGGGACTGGTGAAGGGATGATGGCAGGCGACCCAGCGTTTATCTTCTCCGTCATATTCAAACATCGGAAAGTCGACAATCCAAACGGGACACCATGTTACGCCGGAAACATATCCCTTTTCGTGCCCGAGTTTGGTGCGAAGTGCGCCAAGCGCATCGTTTACAATTTTCGTATTGTCAGCGCCGAAGAAAATGAGATCGCCCGATTGGGCCCCGGTGCGTTCGAGAATCGCGCGTAATGCCGTTTCGTGCAAATTCTTGACAATCGGCGATTGCAATCCCTGTTCATTTATCTGGCTTGCATCATTGACCTTGATATAGGCCAGACCTTTCGCGCCGTAAATGCCAACGAAACGGGTGTATTCGTCGATTTCGCCACGGGTGAGAGCAGCCCCCCCCGGCACGCGCATGGCCGCAACCCGCCCTCCGGAATTGGCGACTCCGGAAAAGACCTTGAAGGCAACGTCCTTGACCAGATCGGTGACTTCGGTGAGTTCGAGCGTCACCCGCAAATCGGGCTTGTCGGAACCGTAGCGGCTCATCGCTTCCGCGTAAGTCATGCGCGGGAAGGGATTGGGCAACTCGGCGGCGAGCGTTTCCTGGAAGACGAAGCGAATCATCTCTTCCATCAGGGCGGTGATGCCGTCCACATCCATGAACGAGGTTTCGATATCGACCTGGGTGAACTCGGGCTGGCGGTCGGCGCGCAGATCCTCGTCACGGAAGCATTTCGTGATCTGATAGTAGCGCTCGAAGCCTGCGACCATCAAAAGCTGCTTGAACAACTGCGGCGACTGCGGCAGAGCGAAAAACTCTCCGGCATGGACGCGGGAAGGAACCAGATAATCGCGCGCGCCCTCGGGCGTGCTTTTCGTCAGCATCGGCGTTTCGATGTCGATGAAACCGTGAGAGTCGAGGAAACGGCGAAAAGCCATTGCGGCCTTGTAGCGCAGCATCAGGTTGTTCTGCATCCGGGGGCGGCGCAGGTCGATGACCCGGTGAGTCAGGCGCACCGTCTCGGAGAGATTGTCGTCGTCGAGTTGGAACGGCAATGGCGCCGAAGTGTTGAGAATCTCGATGTCGTGGCACAGCACCTCGATTTCGCCGGAAGCGAGATTCGGGTTTTCCGTTCCCGCCGGGCGGCGGCGCACCTTGCCCGTGAGTTTCAGGCAGAACTCATTGCGAACCGATTCAGCGGCCTTGAACATGTCCGGGCGATCCGGGTCGCACACGATCTGCGCCAGCCCCGTAATGTCCCGGAGGTCGATGAAGATGACGCCTCCGTGGTCGCGGCGGCGGTGAACCCAGCCGCAAAGCGTGACGGTTTGATCGAGATGGGCGGTCGTGACCTGACCACAATAGTGAGTTCGCATGAGAAAAATCCCGAAGGTTTAATCGAGTATGAGGATGCTGGTTTCCGGCGTGCGCGATGGCGGCGCAACCACCCCCATCGAGATGATGTACTTGAGCGCCTCATCGACGCTCATGTCGAGTTCGATGGCATCGGCCGAGGGCAGCATCAGGAAGAACCCGGAGGTCGGATTGGGCGTGGTGGGCACATAGACGCTGATGTAATCGCCGCCCAGCCGCTGGGTAATTTCGTTGCCTGGCGTTCCCGTCAGAAAGGCGATCGTCCAGATGTCTTTGCGCGGGTACTGCACCAGCAACGCCTTGCTGAAAGCCTTGCCGTTGTCGGAGAAAAGCGTGTCCGAGACCTGCTTGATGCTGTTGTAGAGGGATTTGACCACCGGGATGCGCCCCAGCAACGCTTCCCAGAAGCGCACGATCCTTTGTCCAAGGACGTTTGCGCCGATGACGCCGGTGGCAAACAGGATAAAGATCCCCACTGCCACGCCCAGTCCAGGGATGTTGAAACCGAGAATGGTCTGCGGATGCAGGTGCTGTGGCAACCAGGGCAGAATCCAGTCATCCAGCGTGTTGACGATCCACGCCAGCACCATGACGGTGAAGGACAGGGGGATCCAGATCAACAGACCGGTGATGAAATACTTTTTCACGCAGAAAAATCCCGGGGCAGGAATCAGGACGAATGGCAGCCGCAACCGCCGCCGCAGGGCATTTCCGCCGGTGCCGGGGCTTTTTCGCCCTTGCCGTTGACGACAGGGCATTTGAAATCGGTGGCGTACCAACCGCTGCCCTTGAGCTGGAAACCTGCCGCCGAGATTTGTTTGACGTAACGATCACTGTTGCAGGATGGGCAAACGGTGAGCGCGGCGTCGTTCATCTTCTGAAGATGTTCTTTCTGGAATCCGCATTGTTCGCAGCGGTATTCGTAGATTGGCATGGAAACCTCCTTGAAACTGAACCGGTAAGTTTAACGTAATACGCGCGCGCGCGCAGCCCTATACGACCGAAGAAGGCGGCATTCTGCCGCGGGCGTACAAAAGTGGCGCGGCGACGGCTGTTAATGCATCTGGCCGCAATAGCCCCAGACCATGGGCCAATCATAGGCGGGCAGGCGTGGCAGGTCGTCGTGGGCATAGCCAAGGATGCGAACATCGCGCGAGCCTGCACGGCTGATGCGACGGACGCACGGAACAGGGTACGCCTGCCCGCTGGCATCGAGGAATGACCAGACCTCATGCGGGAGAAGCGCCGCATCGCGCACGAGGTCGTAGGAGCGGCGGCTGACGATCGCCATTTCGCCGTTGGACAGCCGCACGATGCTGCCGGGCGGAAACAGCCCAAGCCGCCCCATCAGGAGACGCGCAAGGCTGATATCGAGCAGATCGAGATCGGCTCCGAAAATCTGTTCGGTCAACCCGGGCAGGTCGCGCGCGCGGGACATGCTCCAGTACAGGGGGCCACGTCCCTGTCGCATGCGCTGGCGGGCAGTAAAAATATCGACCAGCCGCAACATGCGCGCTTCCAGGCTGATACCGCTTCTGGAAAGCCCGTTGGGGTAGCCGCTGCCGTTGATGTTTTCATGGTGTTGCAGCACCGCGCGCGACCAGACTTCGGGAACGCCGATGTCTCCCAGAATTTCGGCGGCCTGATTCGGATGATTCGTGACCAGCGGCCGGAACGCATGGGGCAGCGGCCCCGCAACCTTCGCCATTTCGTCATGCAGCGCCATGCTTCCCAGGTTCATCGTCAGCGCCGCGCCGATCAGACTGATGACTTCATGGCGGGTAAACGCGTGCGCAACACCCAGTTCGGCAACGAAGAGCGCCGCCAGGATCGCCTGGCATACGCTTGGCGTGCTGGGGCTGCTCACGCGCATGAAACCGATACAGGCATCGGGATCGAATTGCCAGATCGAATAGACGGATTCGGCCAGTTCTTCGCACGCTTCAACGCTGAAACGGCCATTCGCGGCGATTGCCGCGTCGGTCATGGACAGCTTCCTGCCGATACCGGCCAACGCGCGCAAGGGATCGTCGGTCAGGATGGCCGTCGCCTGCTGGGCATTGCAGAACAGACGGCGACTGCCCAGTTTTTTCTGGATGTTTTCACTGACCAGCGCGCCTTCGCGCAGCAACAGATTGCCGTTTCCATCGAAGAAATCGCAAGGCGCGGCAGTGCCGACATAGGCAGGAGACAGCATGACCGCCCGCAGGATGAATGCTGTCGATGCAGGCATCAGCGCCGCTCGATGGGTTGGGGCGCGGGCAGGCCAATAGCGCGCCAGCGCGCAAAAATGTTGTTGATCGCCTCGCCTGCGGCGGCCAACCAATCGAGCCGCATTTCATCGCTGGCGGTATCGGTATCGGTTTCGCCGCTCTCCCACGGCGCAATGATCCGCCGCAAGACGTTCTGCGTCTCTTCGGCAATTTCATCGGGCAATCCTGTCTGCCAGTCCTCCGGCCACAGTTCGAGTCCCTGGATGAAACCATCCATCCAGCCATCTCCGATTCCCGGCTTGTCGCTGCCCTCCTCGGAAGCAAAACAGAGCGGTTCCCAGCACTCGTCCCTGTTCTCGCGTCCAAGCGTGGTGGCTATTTCGTTGTAATAAGCCAGTACGAGCTTGATCGCGCGCTGCACGGCGCTGCCCGCGCCAAAGTTCGTATCCCCGTATGCCGACCAGACTTCCGGCAGCCAGCGTTCGCGCTCGATCACCGTAGGCGACAGAAGCACCGCCGCCAGGAAACCGTCGAGCATTTCAAGATCCATGCAATCTTCTGGTACGGCATCCGAGACGAGAATGGCCTCCAGGGCGTCCATTTCTTCGTCGCTGAGGAGCATGGGGGAAGAGTCGAGATCGGAGAGCATCAGATTACCGTTAGACGAGACTGGAATAGTATTCGTCATTGTAGCCTACGGACTCGCGCCAGTTGGACGATTTTCCGCCGCATCGAGATCAACGCACAGGCGATACAGAGATTGCCCCGCATCGCGGTATTTGCGCTCGAACGGCGTCAGGGCGTGCGCGGCCTCGAACGCTTCCCACGCAACAACGTGACCAAGCGCCAATTCCAGGGCATAAGCGAACTCGGCCACGTAAACCGGCCAGTTGCTGCGGCATTCGAGCACCCCGCCGAGCCGGAGAATGAACGGGAACACCGGATGCGCGGGCCAGCGCCGCCCGAGATGCCCGATTTTCGGCCAGGGATCGGGATAGAGGATGTAATGCCGCGCCAGCCGCAAGCCGTCGTCGGCAAGCAGACGCCAGAAATCGACCAGATTGGCGCGCACAAAAACCATGTTTTTCGGCAACAGCGCCTCGGGGTAGGGTTTGCGCTTTTGCAGGCGCTCTTCCGACTGATCGACGCCAATCACCCAATGCTCCGGAAATGCGCGCGCCAGTTCGATCGTGCTGTGCCCTACCCCGCAACCGGCATCGAGAATCAGGCCCGCGCGTCCGTCCCATCCGGCCAGCGCATGATCGCGGGCCGCACGGTTGATATCGTCGATCGGCTTGCGGAACGGGTTGGCAAGATGGGTGCGCACCCGCTCCGCCAGATGTTCGTGCACGCCCTGCTGGGCGCTTGCCGGAATGCGCGAATTGGCATAGCTCACGGTTTCTCCATGTTTTTTGTTGCCAAAAAGCGGGGCTTTAAGGATAATAACGCGTTTTAATTTCAGCAGGGCGGTCACAATCGCCGCCCGGATCGGGGTTTTACCATGAAAGCAGACATTCATCCCAAGTATCAGAACGTTTCCATCACCTGCTCCTGCGGCAATACGTTCGTGACACGCTCAACCCTCACCAAGCCCGAACTGCACGTCGAAGTGTGTTCCGCCTGCCACCCGTTCTATACCGGCAAGCAGAAGATCGTCGACACGGCGGGCCGCGTCGAACGCTTCCGCCAGAAATACGGCAATCTCACGCGTCCGGGCAGCAAGTAAGCCACCCGCGGAAAAGAATAAAAAAAGCAGCCCCGGGCTGCTTTTTTTACATGTGTCTCATGGAGAGTTTCCCGTGCTCGTCGACATCCGACCCATTGCCCCGGACGATGTTTGCGCCATTGCCAGTCTCGCCAGAACGACATGGCTCGACGCTTACGCCGCCATCATTTCTCCCGATCAGATAGATTACATGCTGGCGCAGCGTTACGACCACGCTCGCCTGCGCGCTGACATCGAAGACCCGCAAAAATGGCTGCATCAGGCGCATGTGGACGGCGCGCTTGCCGGATTCGCCGCCTGCGAAATTTACAAGGGCGAATTCAAGCTCGACAAGCTCTACATCCACCCGGCCATGCAGCGCAAGGGCGTCGGCGCGGCGCTGGTTGAGCACGCTGCTGCGATCGCACGGGAACAGGGTTTTCCCGCCATGATTCTGGCCGTCAACAAGCAGAACGAACAGGCCATCCGCGCGTACACGCAATATGGTTTTCGCGTGCGCGACAAGACCGTGACCGACATCGGCAACGGGTTTGTGATGGATGATTATGTGATGGAAAAGGCGCTCCAGGGAAAAACGGAGAGAGAATCGCCTTCCTCTTGAGGGAGGTGGCTCGCCAAAGGCGGGTCGGAGGGAGTTGCCTTCCTCTTGAGGAAGGTGGCGCGCGCGAAGCGCGTGACGGAAGGAGTAACAGCGCCTGAATACGCGCAATAGCTGAAGGATGCGGCAGCCGAACCGCTGCTACTCCCTCCGTCACCCGGCTGCGCCGGGCGACACCTCCCTCAAGAGGGAGGCATAAAGCTGGCGCGCTTCGCGCCCCTCATCACGAGAAAAACGCCCGACTACCACTTCCCCATTATATATATTTGTATCCACATATAAACCCAAACAATCCTCTGCAATCCGTATACGTGTTTTCCACAATAAATCCGCTTAATTGTGGGTACACCAGTGTCGGAATTTTTTACAATATTTTCCATATATATATATATATATATATATATATATATATATATATATATGGAAAATCAATGACTTACAGTTCTGGCATAAATATTGCTTATAAATCGGTGTGCCTGTGAACAGCCTTGCACAGCCAAGGCTGCTCCCTCCCCTTCAACACCGTAAGAGGAAATTTGTATGAACAAGAGAACCATCTCGTCGCTGATTCTTGGCGCGGCCATCGCGTTGGCAGCGCCTGCGGCAAGCGCCGCCTACAGCGAATACCCCCTGATCGCGTCCGACCTGACCTTTACATGGTTCCCTGAGACCGATCTGGTCAAAGCGCTGGTCGGCAACAACAGCGCCATCACCATCGCCAGCGCAAGCATGATTTCCGCCGATAAGCGCTACGGACAAGCCGCCATGAATGCTGGCGGCATTGCCTTGAGTACCGGATGGCCCGGGGGGCACTCCCTCGATATTGCCAAAGACAGGAAAATATGGGGCCACTCTACTTGGTACGATGAGAAGAAATGTTATTCAGTGAACAGCGTGAACCGCTGCGGCATCAATCCCGACCTGCTGGCGCTGGCTCAAACGCAGCAGCCCGGCACCACTTTGCATGAATCCAACATTTACGACACGAGCCTGCTGACCTTCACGTTCACGCTCAACGACCCTACCATCGACACTGTCTTGACGAGCTTCATCTTCGCCACGGATGAATTCGCAGCCCGAGTAGGGCCCGCTGGGGACGTTTTCGCTTTCTGGGTTGACGACGTGAATTACGCTCTTCTGCCGAACGGCAAAATCATCACGACCGAAACGGCGCGGGAGTACTACATCGACGGCTCGGACTTTGGCTACCTCCACAGAACGGAGGAATTTGAGCTCATTGCGAAGCTCGATCCCAACCGTACCGAGCACACCATCAAAATCGGCATTGCCGATTTCTACGACGGGTATTACGACAGCGGCGTTTTCATCAACAAGCTGGCTTTCACCAGCACCGTTCCCGAACCCGAAACCTACGCGATGATGCTGGCCGGTCTTGGCTTGATCGGCGCTGTGGCGCGTCGCCGCAAGAACGCGTAATCCGGTTTCAGACCTTTCCCGCAAGGGATGTGAAGGGGGGCTTGAAGCCCCCCCTTTTTCATGCGACGGATATTGAGCAGGCGCTCAGTGCATGTTCACTTCCCAATCTCGATCGCGCCGATTTCGAGCGACTCCTTTCTGTCCACAAGACGCACGGTGATGAGCTCTTCCTTTTCCGCCCGTGTTCCAAACCCGGTAATCAGCCGCACCTGCGCCGTCACGGGGCCAAGCGCCGTCTGACGGCTGTCGCCGTAGTAATTGATGCGCACCGTGTATTTGCCGGGTTTCGGCGTGCGTAGCAGAAACACTTCCGGCCCGTAGCCGCCGGTGAAATCCTTCGACATGCGCCCGCCCTGGTAGGTGAGCGGTTGGCTGTACATCGCGCGCTCGCCGTTCGGGTCATCAACCCAGAGGTCGATGTCGCAGTTATCGGCATCCCACGTCAGGATGACGCGCAAACCGAGAGGCATGCTCTTCAACAGGCGCGAGTCGATTTTCGACACATCGAGCTTTTGCCCGCTCGTCGCCACGATGGCGTTCAGCTCTTCGAGCGCAATCATCTCGATTTCGGGGAAACGCCCATCCCACGGACGACTCACGATTTCCCAGAGCAGATCGACCGCGCGCTGATGCTGCCCGAGTTTTGCAAGCGCAAGCGCCAGATCGCGGCGACTTTGCGGCTCTTCGCCGCGAATCTTCAGCACCCGCTCGAACACCGGCAGAGCCAGATCGGCTCGCCCCGCCTGCATGAGACGGTACCCAAGCACGCGAAGCAATGCCGCATCTTCAAGCCCAAGCTCGGCGAGGTTCGACAGAATCTGCAATCCCGTCGCAGCGTCCTTGAGCTCATCGAAGAAATATCCGGCGACATCCAGATAAAACCCCGGCTCGCGCGCATGATCGGCGCGCTCTTCGAGATAGGCCGCGAAACGCTCCGACCCCGGCGCGCGGCGGAGGCGATCGAGATAACTCGCCGAGGGCGACCAGCGCTGGAGGGTAATGGACGCAGCGGGTGTAGCAGGCGCAGCAGGTTCAGCGGGTGACGGCGGCGGGGGCGCGGCCGATCTGGCTCGTGCGGCCACTCTGTCCTGCGCAGCAGACTCCATGGCTGGCGCGGGCATTGCTGCCATTTGCATCTGTTGTTCCGGCCTCGACGCGCCTTCTGGAGCCGGAAGATCCCCTTCATCAAACGTCTCATTGCTCCGCATGCGCGCCTTCTCCTTGACGGGCTTGCGCGGCGCATCCTTCGGAAACTTCTTCTCCCACCATTGCCCGCGCTCGTTGAACAGCTTCACGACACGTTCGATTTGCTGGTCGCGGGTTTTGTTGAAGGCGGCCTCGGTCGTGCGGCGGCGCTTCAGCCATTCGTCGCGCAGCTCAACGGGTGGTTCGATGTCGTAACGGATGTAGTCTTCGAGCGTCTCAAGCACGATCAACGATGTATCCGCCGTGACAATGCGAAACGCTTCGCTCGTGCGGCGGATGTCTTCGCGGTTATCCCCTGCGCTGGCAGCGAGATGGTCGATTTTCGCCACGGCCCACGCGCGCGCGGCAAGCGCGCTCGCGCCCTCGCCGGACTTCAGGGCAATGTCAATCGTCTTCGCATCCGATTCGGACGACCCCACTTTCACGCGCACGGTTGCCGAGGGTTTGCGCAGCACGCCTGTCACAATCATCGTTCCGTTTTCAATGTTCACGGGCATGCCTGCTTCGGGAAACACCTGCGCAACCGCTTCCGGATCGCGTTCGACAGCGATCACTCGCGGCGAAATCTGGCGCAGACGTGTCGCCCCAGCCTTGGCGTCGAGCGCCAGCAAGTCCGCGTACTCGCCACCGCTACGCGCAGCCAGACCGCGCAGGAATGCGGGCGCGGCGGCAGCAACAGCATTGATCGCGTGCACGGGCGCGCGCAGCGGAAGTTTTTCCAGCGCCTGCGTTACGCCGAAATTCACGAGGCCGTCGGAAAAGAGCAGCCACTCCTCCACGGCGGCATCGTCGGTGAGTCCGTCGAACGACGTGGCGCCGTCGTAGATCGTTTTTTCGAGCGCGGCGCGAAGCTCGCTCCATTTGCCGCCGCGCACCTTGAAAACGGCCGGGGTGGCGGCGGTGTTGCGCAAGCTGACGAGCTTCACGTCAACATCGTGCACCGAAGCAAACCATGCGTCGAGCAGCGCAAATTCGCGCTCATGGTCGCGTTTGCTCCCTGACCCGGAAGCGTCCCAGAGAATCCCGGCCACCTTGGGCGCGGGGCGCGGCTTTGCCTTGAGGGAAGAAGGCAAGGCAACCTCGGCATAAAAATATTCGCGGCCGTTGAAGGTTTCCGTAATTACGGCTGGCCGGGCGGAGGCGGACATCTCAGGCAGTTCGAGTTCGAGCAGGCCGCGTGCGGTGAAATTTTCCTTTTTCACCTGAAGCACTTTCGCATCACGCCATGCGGGCAAATCGAGCGCAAGCGTGGTGGTGGCCTTTGGAGGTTTCGCGCCGGGCGCGGAAAAAACCGTTGTGGTGAGGCTGAAGGTTTTGAGCGCGTGCGGAAAATCGAGCGCGAGCCGGTAACGCGGCGCGGTGTTTGCAGTGGACGAAGCCTGCAAATCCTCCTGATAGGCGATGACGATGCGGCGCGTGCCGTTGGCGGGAATCGGAAAAACACGCGCGCGGTAATTGTTACCCGCAGTCTGTTCGAGCAGGCCGGGATCGACGCGACGCCGCTGGATTTCCTCGAACACGGCGCGCCCTTTTTCCTTTTCGACGGGCACGGCCTCACGGAGCGCGCCATTGATGTCGAGCGCGAAACGCACCACGCGCTGACCGTCGAGCAGGGGAAACTCGAATGTGCCTTCGAGCACGCGGTTGTTGGGATTGGCAAAGACCAGATCGAATGTCGTCACCGCAATCCGCCCGGTGACTTCGGTCGTGATGTCCGCCGATTGCACGGTGACGGGCGCGGCCTTCGGGTCGGTGACGTTCAGAGCGACCTGCGCCTGCGCGGCCGGGAAGACGGTGGCTGCAAAAACAGCCAGGGCACAGAAAAACGAGGATGGTTTCATGATGTGAAAGAGGGACAGGTGGCCCAGTAATGATCAGCAGGTTGAAGGATAGTATGGACAGCCCATACTGCATCGGCCATCGGCGCTCAACTCCGGGCCACAGAACATGAAACGTTCGTTATCCGGAAAAGGGTTGAAGGTATCCGGCGAAATTGAAACAAGACGACATTCGCGCCGGTGGCGCCTCAGTTTGAAAAAATCTTAGCCCCCTCCACACGTGTCATGCTGCGCGAAGTCGCAGCATCCATGCCACATCTGGATTCCGCGCCTACGCTTCGCTTCGCGCGGAATGACGTAGTGGGATTTGTCAGGCAGCGTATTTTTCAATTTGAAACTGAGGCGCTACATTCGCGCCCGTCCATTGGCAAAAAAAACGATTCCTGGTTAGATTCACTGGTTGCCTTTCATCCCCCGGCTCATTCTCCTCCCAAAACCCTCCTGCATGAACCCCACGACACTCCAGATCATCGGCACGCTCCTGTTCGCCATTGCCGTTCTGCATACCTTTTCCGTCGGTTTTCTTACGCGACTGGCGGAGAAACACCCTTCGCACGCGGGACTGTGGGAACTGTTCGCCGAAGTGGAATTCGCCTTCGGCTTCTGGGCTGGCGTATTGCTCGTTTTCATCGCGCTGACCGCCATTGGAACGGAAGAAGGGGCTTTTCGCGCCGTCACAACATACCTGGAGAGCCGCAACTTCACCGAACCCCTGTTCGTGCTGGCCATCATGATCGTGGCGGCAAGCAGGCCGGTGCTGCTCTTCGCTTCCGCCGTCGTGCAGCGCATCTCCCGCATATTGCCCATGCCGCGCGGCATTGCGTTCTATTTCGCCGTGCTGACCGTGGTTCCGCTGCTGTCCTCCTTCATCACCGAACCTGCTGCGATGGCGCTGGCCGCGATGATTCTGAGGGAGGCGTATTACCGCAAGGCCATGTCTTCGCGCCTGATGTACGCCACCATCGGCGTGCTGTTCGTCAACATTTCCATCGGCGGCACGCTTACCAGCTTCGCGGCTCCGCCGGTGCTGATGGTGGCGCGTACCTGGCAGTGGGATAGCGGGTTCATGCTCTCCCATATCGGCTGGCGCAGCGCGCTGGCCGTATTCATCAACGCGCTGACCGTGAGCCTGATTTTCCGCAGGGAACTGCTCCGATTCGAGATCGAGGACGAACGCCATGACGTCCCCGCTCCAATCACCGCCCTGCATCTGACGTTCCTCGCCCTGATCGTGCTCTTCGTCCACCATCCGCACGTTTTCATCGGCATTCTGCTGCTGTTTCTGGCGTTCGCCCGCGCTTATCCCCGTTTCCAGGATCGGCTGATCCTGCGCGAGAGTCTGATGGTGAGCTGCTTTCTGGCCGGGCTGGTGACGCTCGGCGGACAACAGGAGTGGTGGCTGCAACCGCTGCTCTCGTCGATGAGTCCTACCGCCGCGTATTACGGGGCGACGGCGCTGACGGCGGTCACCGACAATGCCGCCCTCACCTATCTGGGTTCATTGGTGCAGAATTTGTCGGACGAGTTCAAATACGCGCTGGTGACGGGCGCTGTGACGGGCGGCGGTCTCACGGTAATCGCCAACGCGCCCAACCCGGCGGGGATGTCCATCCTGCAAGGGTTTTTCAAGGGCGGCAAGGTCAGTCCGCTCGGTCTGCTGGCCGCCGCGGCTCTGCCGACTCTGGTGGCTATTGCGGCGTTTCGGCTTCTTTAGAACCTAAAACTCCCAGGGAATCACCAGAAGAATTTTCAGATCGCGTTCGTCCTGAAAGAGGTTCTTGAAGCCCGGGTCAGAATAGCTTGGCTGGTCGCTATTGTTGCTGTAACGGGTGTAGTGAAGGCTGATGCGGGCGTTTTTCAGGGGGCCGCGGGGTACGGCATAAGCAAAATCCGCCGACCAGGCGCTCTCCCGCAAGCGTTCATCCACGCCATAGACTCGGCCTCCCCATCCATATACGCCGGAAAGCCCTACCGTGAAGCCGGAAACACCCAACAGATCATCCAGGGAACGGGAAACGCCCAGAAAAACAGCGCTTTCCCTGTTGTGGTTCCAGTCGGAACGGTTGTCCCACCAGGGTTCATACGCGCCGTTCGCGCCGCCATACCGGCCGATCAGGCGATAGGCGAAATAGCCCGCGTGCTGCGGCTGGGCGCTGGGGGCGCGGGTATGGAGAAACTCGGCCCTCAGAATCCAGGGCGCCGGACGCCAGGCAGCGGCCAGATAGTGCTGATGGGCAAAACGACCGCTGTACTGGTTGTTGGGCGAATCGGATTCGTCACGATCAGCCATGCCGTATAACTGATAGCTGAAATAAATTTTTTCGTCCGGCGAGTTGTATTTGAACTTGAGATGGGCGCTTCGCAAAAAACCCTGTGATTCGCCATAGGCCGCTTCCGCTGAAAATCCGGATGCGAGGCGGATACGCGCGCCGAGCGACCAGAGATAGTCGACACGGGTTTCACCGTCGTTCTTGCGGAAATGGTAAAGATCGGAAAACCAGGGCGACTTGTACTGATCGGCCAGAGCAAAGGCGATGCTGAGCGGGCCGCTGTCCAGCCCGGTTTCCAGCCCCCGGTAAGTGCCGGGCATGAGCGACCAGTTGACGCCGATCACGCCGGGGCCAGAGGGCTGAAAATAACCCGCCTTGCCCCAAAACCGCCGATCCCCCGTCGCGTGCTGCAACTTCAGGTGGGCGCGATAAAGCGACGGGCCGCTTTTCGCATCACGCTTCGACCAGTCCGGCGACCAGGGATCGCGCCAGGGGAAAAAACTCATTTCGTGATCCGGGCTGGCGCTGTTGGCAAGATCGGTCGTGTAAAACAACCCCAGATCGAAACCAACGGTGTTCCCATAGAAAGGCGTGCTGATGTCTATGCTGCCTTGCAGGGTCTGGTGGTTCAGGTTGTCGCGGAAACGCTCCTGCCCGACGTCGTAGCGCTTGCGGTGGCGATTGAAATAAAAAAGATTGCCGGAAACCGCAGGCGACACGCCTGCCTCCTGTGCCGTAGCGGGCGCTGTTTCGTCCGAGGCCAGCGCCAATTGGGCATGCAATGCCGCCAGAAAGCCCAATGCCAGGAATTTCATCTGACATCTCCTTCACCCTTCCGGTTCATGTCGAACACGTACTTCAGGAGTTTTTCCCCGGATATGGGCGGACTGTAGAAATAGCCCTGAAAAATATGGCAGCCAAGACACAGGAGCACGTCGATCTGTTCCTGTGTTTCCACGAATTCGACGATGACCTTCACGTTCAGGGAACGGCACAGATCAACGATGGTGCTGATGACTTCCACGCAGATATTGCTCGAAGCAACGTCCCTGGAAAGCGCCTTGTCGATTTTCAGAATATTGACCGGGAAATATTTGAGATAGATCAGGGAACTGTGACCCATCCCGAAGTCATCCATCGAGATGATGAATCCCTGATCACTGAGTTCTTTCAGTATCAAATTCTGCGGGCCTTCCGGGTCAAGGGCGATGGACTCGGTCACTTCGATGCCGATCATGTGGTGCGGCAGATTGTAGCGATCCAGACATTTCACCACTTTTTCCGCCAGCTTGGCGTCGCCGAGTTGCTGGATGGAGACGTTGACCGACGTCTTGAAACGCTCGTCGATGCCCGCGTCCCGCCAGCGCGCCCGTTCGGCGCAGGCTTCATTCAGAACCCAGAGACCGAGGGCGTGCATGAATTCAGCGTCTTCGGAAATCGCCACGATGATCGGCGCAGGAATCGACCCATAGACAGGATGACGCCAACGCACCAGCGCCTCCGCGCCAATGACAGCGCCTTTTTCATGATTCACCTGTGGCTGGTATTCGAGATAAAGCTCGACATTGGCTTTCAGCGCATGTTCCAGATCATTTGCCAGGACACGGGCAAATACGCCGATTTCATCGTCACGATCGAGACATTTCTTGCCGGAAGGGCCGACGACGTTACTACAGGCAATTTCCATGAGCGCCTGCATGGCCTTTTTCTGCCGATTCGCCTTTTCCTGGTCGGAAATGCAGACGAAGGGAATGTAAATCAGGGTTCCCAGCACGAGATTGAAAACCTGCAACAGGCTGCCCGAAAACGCGCCAGTAGAGAAATAGCCGCCCAGAATCGGCGGCGTCGTCCAGCCGAGTTCCCTGACAGGCAGAGGGACGAAACCAAGATAAACCGCCAGGTAACTGGTCATTGTCATGACAAGCGGCACAAAAACGAAGGGCAGGAGAAAAATGGGATTCAGGATGACGGGCAGACCGAAGAGCAGGATTTCGTTGATGTTGAACAGTCCTGGCATGAGGGAGACTTTTGCCAGCCGTCGGCTGCCGTTGTTTCTGCTGGCGATGAGCAGCGCCGCGAGCAGGCAGATGGAAGCGCCCGAACCGCCCATGAACACGAAAATATCCAGGAAATGCTTGGTGATGATGTTGGGCGGCGGCAACCCTGCTTCCAGCGCCTGTTGATTGACCAGATGCGCCGCCTCCAGCAGATCCCTGGTCAGGGGATCGAGCATGTTCGTGCCGTGAATGCCGAAGAACCAGAAAAGATCGACGAGAAAAACGTAGGAAATGCCCGATTCCAGCGTGTGTCGAATCCCTTCAAACTGGAAGGGGAACAGGAGCGCGTCATGCACGGCCCGGTGGAGCGAGACTCCGAACGCCATCAGAAAAAAGAAGTAAAAACCGGCGAACAGGCAAACGGTCAGAATGCCCGGCACAAGCAGGGCGAAGGCTTGCTGAATCGAAGCCTCCATGCCTTCCGAATGAATCAGCATGACCAGCCGACGTATGCGCGCCAGCTTGATGAAAATCCGGCTGGAGACGATGGCTACGAGGATGCTGACGAACAGCCCCGGCGTCCCCATATATTCCAGAATTCCATTCTCTGAGTCCGTTGGCAGAATGACCATCAGGCAGGCCAGCGCCGTCAAGGCAGCGATGAGCGGGCTGATAGGACTGGCAACGTGTCGCTGGTTGTCCTGGACGACGAGATGGTAACTCGTGCCCAACAGCATCGGCACCGAAAGCACTCCGAACGTGCCCTGCCAGATGAGTCCGCCAAAGTGCCGCCAGCTTTCCCCGAACACTTCCTGCATGAAGTCCCGATAACCGGGCAGGGGCAGATTGTTGAGGAGAACGGCGAGCGCGCCCAACGTGACCAGCGGCAGACAGAACAGAAAACCGTTCCGGATCGCCTGCATCACCGGGTAATAGGCCCAGTCCGGGACGGTCAGCGCGTAGAAACGATCAGCCACCCACGCGCAAACGGCTCTGTACGAGTATTTACCCGGCGCTGTTGCCGCGCATGATTCTCCATTCATGGATGACCTTCGCCAAAGGGAATGTCCAACGGATCGGACGGAACCTCTGAAGAAGTTTCCATGAAAAAGGAATTTTGTTGCGTAAAAAATTACCCGTTTACCGCCATATCGCGGCGAATGTCCATAATGGAAAGAAATACACTGGATGCAGGTTCATTACAAAAAAAACGGGAAGCATCGCTTCCCCGTTTTTTTTGCATCTGGTAGAAACCGTTTTACCCTTGCTGTTCCCGATGGGTCACAGCCAGACGTTCCGGCCTCTCCTCCAGCCACAAACGCACCCGCTGTGCATCCACGGCGCGCATGTTGCGACCGCTCGCATCCATCAATACGATGAGCAGCGGTTGATCCTGTATCCATGCCTGCATCACGAGGCAACGCCCGGCCTCGCTGATGTAGCCCGTCTTGGAAACGCCGATGTTCCAGTCGGGACTCCTGACCAGCCCATTGGTATTGCCGAAACGCTTCAATTGACCATTGATATAGACATAACGCTCATCCGTCGTGGAAAACTCGCGGATCTGCGAATAGCCGGACGCCGCCGCCACCAGGCGGGACAGATCGCGCGGGCTGGAAACATTGCGCGGCGTGAGCCCCGTGCTATCAAAGAAGTGGGTATCGTTCATGCCAATCAGGTGCGCCTTGGCGTTCATCGCTTCAATGAAGGCCGACCGCCCGCCCGGATAGTGGCGCGCCAGGGCCGAAGCAGCGCGGTTTTCCGACGACATCAGCGCCAGTTGCAGCATCTCCTCGCGCGTCAGCCGCGTTCCCACCCCCAGGCGGGAACCCGTGCCTTTCAGGTAGTCGACATCGTCATCGGTGATGGTGAGCATTTCGTTCAGATCACTTTTCGACTCGAGCACCACGATCGCCGTCATCAGCTTGGTAATCGAGGCAATCGGCATCACATGACGCGCATTTCTCTGAAGCAGGACTTCACCTGTTTTCTGGTTGGCAACGTAGAAAGCCGAAGCGCTCAGGCGAGGCTGACCCTGTTCATCCAACCGCAACGTGATGGGATCATCTGCGGCGCGCACCCGGGCAGCCTGCTTTTTCACTACCGCCAGCTTGCCCTTGAGCGCATGCTTGACGGCCGCAACCTTGCCAGGTCTTTCCGCTCTTTTCCTGCTTGCCTGTTTTTTGCTTGCAGCCGCCGTCGGCGCGGACTTGCATGCTTTCGTTTTCACCGCGCCTGCGCACTTTGCAGGCGCGGCCACAGCCCCCCCTGCCAGGGTCAAAGCCAGAGCCATCATTATGGCAAATAACACACGAGACTTCACAAAACACCTCTTTCAGTCCAGAGCAGGAGGGCTGATTTATAACAAAAACAACGAGATAACAGCACTTCTTGAAGCTGCCTTTAAAAGCACAAGTTCATATTTTAACACCCTTGCACCGCATCAACAAACCGCATAAAGCCAAAAAGTGCACGATGCGTACAGTTTTCTTTTTGCAGCGGCAAAAAAACAACATCTCTGCAGGATCACTCAGCGTTTTCAGCGGTCTTGCATCTCCAGGCATCCCGCCTCGACGACGGTCAGCGCGGTCATGTTGATGACCCGGCGCACCGTGGCCGAAGGCGTCAGCACATGCACGGGTTTGGCCGCGCCGAGCAGGATCGGCCCGACCGTCACGCCTCCGCCGGAGGCGGTTTTCAACAGATTGAAAGCGATATTGGCTGCGTCCAGGGTCGGAAAGACCAGAAGGTTGGCTTCCTCGCTGAAACGCGAACTCGGAAAAATACGCTTCCGCAACCGGGCATCGAGCGCCGAATCGCCGTGCATTTCGCCTTCGACCTCCAATTCCGGATGGCGTTCCTTTAACAGACGCAGCGCGGCGCGCATCTTCACGGCGCTCGGCGTATCGGCGGAACCGAACGAAGAATGCGACAACAACGCCACCTTGGGTTCGACGCCAAAACGCTGCATTTCCTCGACGGCCAGCACGGTCATTTCAACGATCTGCTCGGGCGTCGGGTCGTAATTGACGTTGGTATCGGTCATGAACAATGTGTGGCCGGACGTGTTCAACACGTTGACCGTGTAATAGTGATTGACCCCGGGACGCTGCCCCACCACGGCTTCGACATGGGCCAGATGGGCGCGATGCACGCCGTCAGTCCCGCAGATGAGACCATCTCCATGCCCCAGCGCGAGCGCGAGCGCCCCGATCAGGGTCGTGTTGCGGCGCACCCGCTTCTGGGCTTCGCTCTCCGTGACGCCCTGCCGCTCCATGAGTTTGTGGTAATACATCCACATTTCGTTGAAGTACGGGTTGTACGCAGGGTCGATCAGTTCAAAGTGCTGGCTCTCGTTCATGCGCAACCCAAGCCGATCAATCGTGCCGATGATGGTTTCCGTGCGACCTACCAGAGTCGGCCAGGCCATGCCTTCGTCGATCACGCCGCGCACTGCCCTCAGAACCACTTCGGACTCGCCCTCGGCATAGATGATGCGCTGCGGCCTGTTGCGGGCAGCGGCAAACACGGGCTTCATCAGAAGTCCGGAATGCCATACGAGATTGTTGAGCTGGGTGCGATAGGCATCCCAGTCGGTGATCTGGCGCGTTGCCACGCCCGAGGCCATGGCCGCCTCGGCCACCGCCGGAGCAATCTTGACGATGAGTCGGGGATCGAAGGGACGCGGAATGATGTAATCGGCCCCGAAATCGTTCACTTTCTCGCCGTAGGCAGCCGCAACGATCTCGCTTTGTTCGGCGCGCGCCAGCTCGGCAATGGCCCGCACCGCCGCAAGTTTCATCTCGTCGGTGATGCTGGTCGCCCCCACGTCGAGCGCCCCCCGGAAAATGAACGGGAAGCAGAGCACGTTGTTCACCTGATTCGGAAAATCCGAACGGCCCGTGGCGACGATGGCATCTTTTCGCACCTCCCGTACCTCACTGGGCCAGATCTCCGGAGTCGGATTGGCAAGCGCCAGAATCAGCGGATTGGCCGCCATTTTGGCGACCATCGCGGGTTTGAGCACGCCACCCGCCGACAGTCCCAGAAAAACATCGGCCCCTTCGATGATTTCGTCGAGCCGACGCGCATCGGTCTTCTTGGCGTAGCGCGCCTTGACCGAATCCATCAGCACGGTTCGTCCCTCATAGACCACCCCTTCCAGATCCGTCACCCAGATGTTTTCCACGGGGATGCCGAGCATCACCAGCAGGTCGAGGCAGGCCAGCGCCGCCGCGCCCGCGCCCGAGGTCACGAGCTTGATCTCTTTCAGGCTCTTGTCCTGTATTTGCAGAGCGTTGAGAACGGCCGCGCCGACCACGATGGCCGTGCCATGCTGGTCGTCGTGGAAGACCGGGATGTTCATGCGGCTGCGCAGCTTCTGCTCGATGTAAAAACACTCGGGCGCCTTGATGTCCTCCAGGTTGATGCCGCCGAACGTCGGCTCCAGCGCGGCAATCATGTCGACCAGGCGGTCGGGGTCGGACTCGTTGATTTCGATGTCGAACACGTCGATATCGGCAAACTTCTTGAACAGCACGCCCTTGCCTTCCATCACCGGCTTGGCGGCGAGCGCGCCGATGTTGCCCAGGCCGAGCACGGCGGTTCCGTTGGTGATGACGCCGATCAGGTTGGCGCGCGCGGTCAGGCTGGCAGCTTCTTGCGGATCGGCCACGATGGCATCGCACGCAGCCCCTACCCCGGGCGAATAGGCCAGCGAAAGATCGCGCTGATTGGTCAGCGCCTTGATCGGCGTGACCGCGATCTTGCCGGGCCGCGGGTAGCGGTGATAGTCGAGCGCCGCAGCGCGTATCAGGTCGTCCATGAT
>Ga0209628_10000232_pt1 | contig 33141 bp, 25 predicted proteins | sample TergutCu122P4_FD_187285 | JGI IMG/M metagenome (GOLD analysis project Ga0209628, IMG submission 187285) | Cubitermes ugandensis P4 segment gut microbial communities from Kakamega Forest, Kenya - Cu122 P4 (SPAdes) (version 2) | ecosystem: Host-associated > Arthropoda: Insects > Digestive system...
AACAAAAATTTGAAAAAGTACGCGAAATTTATGTCTATTTTCCGTTTATTCATAATAAGTTTTTTGCAAAAATTTCCAAAGCAATAAACTATCTTCGTGCATTTTTTAAGGGTTATAAAATTGTAAAAAAATCATTTGGCAAGCCAGACATCACACAAGTTAATGTGCTGACACGCAGCGGTGTTTTGGCATATTATTTAAAATTAACGAAAAAAATTCCATATACAATTATTGAGCATTGGTCGCGTTATTTTCCTCAAAACAATATATATAATGGATGGCTAAGAAAACGTGTTACTGAATTTGTTGTTAAGAGAGCGGAATTTTTAATGCCTGTTTCCAATTATTTGAAAAATGCGATGAAAAATCACAATCTATCTCATAATCAAACAATTATAATTAATAATGTGGTTGATGACTTCTTTTTTGAAAAAATAGAAGAGAAAGCACATCGAACCAAAAAACGTATTTTGCATATATCGTGTTTTGACGAAAAAGCAAAAAATATTTGCGGTTTGCTGAGTGCCACAAAACTTTTATCTGATAAACGTTCTGATTTTGAACTTATTATAGTTGGAACTGGTAGAGATTTTGAAAAATGCTATAAACATTTTGAAAATATAAAATTTCCCAAAGATGTGGTAATATTTCTTGGAGAAATTACGCCAAAAGAAGTATCACATTGGCTGCAAAATTCCGATTTTTTTGTAATGTTTTCAAATTATGACAATGTGCCTGTGGTTATTTCAGAAAGTTTGGCAACTGGAAAACCTGTTGTTGCTACTCGCATTGGAGGTATTCCCGAAATGATTGATGATTCAAACGGTATTTTGGTTGAAGTTGGCAACGAAGCGGAGTTATTCGAAAAAATGAATTTTATGCTTGATAATTTTGAAAAATATGATGCCGAAAAAATCAGTAAAGAGGCGCAAAAATACAGTTATGGGAATGTTGGAAAAAAAATGTTAGAAATTTATCTAAAATCATTATAAGGAATGAACAGTGTAGGAAAAGTTATAAAAGAAAAATTTTTCAACAATAAAAAAATTTTTGAAAACTACGCCTCAATGACTTTTATTCAGGGCGCAAACGTGATTATTGGTTTGCTGCTTTATCCTTATATAATAAGGCATTTGGAGAAAGATGCTTATGGTAGTTACGTGCTTGCTGTGGCAGTAATTTCATTTTTTTTACTTTTTATTGGGTTTGGGTTTCATTTGCCTGCGCTTAAACAAATTTCGTTGAATCAAAACAATTTAGAAAAACGGCAGGAGATGGTTTCTTTTGTTTTTACTGCAAAATCAATTTTATTTTTATTTGCTTCAATACTATTGGGTTTATTAATATTGTTTGTGCCATTTTTTAGAGAAAATTATCAACTTTATTTAATCGTTTTTGCTACTATTGTTTCCGACATTCTGTTTCCAATGTGGTATTTTCAAGGAATGCAAAAAATGAAAGTGGTAACAATTATTCAAGTTGGCATCAAACTTTTGTTTATTCCGTTTATTTTTATTTTTGTAAAAAAGCCAAGTGATTTATTAATTTTTGCATCTATTTTTTCGTCTATGAGTGTTATTAGTGCAATTATTTCTGTGTTTTTTATGAAAATAAAAGAAAATATTGTTCTACGTTTTGTTAAAATAGGCAAATTAAAAATTTTGTTTAAAGAGTCGTTGCCGCTTTTTTGGACAAACTTAATGATAACAGCAAAACTGAAAGGTACAACTTTGATAATTGCTACTTTTATCAGCGTTGGCGATGTTGCAATATATGATTTGGCACAAAAAATAATAGATGTTTTACAGTTGGTAACGCAGTACCTTAATACTGCACTTTTTCCAAAAGCAGTTACCGCAGCCAAAGAGTTGATAAAAAAGATTATTTATTATGAATTTTGGTTTGGCATAATTGCAATAATTTTACTATCTTTGCTTGGTTATCCCTTAATTCTGTTGCTTGGCGGCAGCGGAATGATGGCTGCATATCCGCTAATGCTTATTTTAAGTGTAACGCTGATAACTTGGATGATTGTAAATTGCTATATTTCATTTGTTTTTGTGCCAAAAGGACACTATAATTATGTGTTTGGCAATCAAGTATCGGCGGTAATTTCATTTTTTGTTTTAGTAACTGTCGGGTTGTTAATTTCAAAAAGTATTTTTTCGGTTGTTATTGCATTGGCGTTATCAAGTTTTTTTGAACTCTTTTATTGTAGAATTTTAATAAAAAAAGAAAAATTATTATGATAACAGATGACTTAAAAATAAATCAATAATTTAAAATGTTAGGATTTGCTGTTTTAATATCAAAAAATAAAGAAATTTCCAATGAAGCATTTGTTTGGAAACCAACTTTTGATTTTCAAGCCGAGCATATTTTGCGTAATAAAGCATTTACAAAAGTTTTTGTTGAACAAAATAGTGCAAAACGTTTTATTGCCGAAAAACTTTGGCTCGAAACAGATGATTATTTTATTGTAACAGAAGGAGTAATAACAAATTTAAAACTGCTTTGTAAAAAATATTCTGTTGAAAATTATGAAGATTTAATTTCAAAAATTTACAAAAAAAACGATTTTTTTAAGGAATTTACGGGCAATTTTGCCGGTTACATTTTTCTAAAAAAAGATGACAAACATATTCTTTTCAATAATCATACTGCAACAAAAAAAGTTTTTTATTTTGAAAATGAAAAATACTGCATTTTTTCAACCGATTTATACACATTGAGTAAAAAGTTAGATGATTTGAATATTGAAAAAAGTTTGAATATTGATGCTGCATATTTGTTGCTAACAAACGGTTTTATGCTTGAGAATATGACTTTAATAAATGAAATAAAGCAACTGCGAGCAGGCGAATATTTTTGTTTAAACAATGATAAAATTTCAAAAACAGATTTTTATTTTCATTTAAACAACATAATAGAGACCAATGATAAAAAGGCAGATATAATTGAAAAATTAGACGAAAAATTTAAAAATTCAATTAATCTTGAATTTTCTCAAAACGTTGAAAATAATTTTACAGGACTTTGTACTTTAAGCGGCGGACTTGATTCAAGAACTGTATCGTTAGTTGCTTTTGAAAACAATTTTAAAAATATTAAACATCTATGTTTTACACAAAAAGGTTATGCTGATGAGTTTATTGCAAAAAAAATTGCAAAACATTATGAACTTGATTTCGATTTGTATTACTCTTCACCAAGAGGATTAATAGATATTGAAGATGCTGTAAAAGTAAATGATGGTCTAACGGTTTATTCCGGCTGCGAACACGTTTTAGACACATTTAAAAACTATCATTGTGAAAATATTGGTTTTGTTCATACGGGTATTAGTGGGGAAGTGCCTTTAGGTTATTTTTTAACATCAAACAAACCACAAAAACCAACTATTGACAAACATACAAATTTTTTATTTCCAAAAATTAAACATATTATTGAAAATAGTATGTCTAATTATAAAACTGATGAAATTTATCAAGTATACAGCCATATTTATCACAGCACGGATAATGGTTTTTCCTATTTTGATTTGGCAGGAGAGTGTTCTTGTGCTTTTTTGGAACCGGATTTTATGTCTTATGCCTATTCTATTCCTTGTGCATTAAGATATAAATACAATATTTATATTGATTGGCTTAAAACAAAGCATACGGATTTCACAAAATTTACTTGGGAAAGATTGGGCGGGAAGCCGACAAATAATAAATTTATCAAACAATATTATCGTTACAAAAAGGCAGCCATAAAACGATTACCTTTGATAAATTCAATGTGGAAACATTCAATGACGCCGGAACAACTTTGGTATGACCAAACCTGCAAAGTAAAAGAATATTTGGACAATTATTTTGAAGAAAATATTTTTAGAGCAGAAAAAAATATAGAATTAAAAAATGACTTGATAACTTTATATACCAAAGGAAATATTACTGAAAAAACACAAGTATTAACTTTGCTTGCCGCATTAAAACTGCTTTTTGAATGAAAATTTTTGATAAAATAAAACCTCATAAAAAAGTAGCCGAAAACTATTTTTTTTTAACTTTTTTACAAGGAGCAAACGTGCTGATTGCTTTGTTGTTGTATCCATATTTAATTCGTGTTTTAGGCAAAGAAACGTATGGAACCTATGTTTTTATACTTTCAAACATTCAACTTCTTAATATAATTATCGCTTTTGGTTTTGGAACGCAAGTAATGAAAACAATTTCAATGAATCCTGATAATGTTGAAATTAAAAGTAAAATTTTATCAGAAGTTATTTCTGCCCGCACTTATTTATTTATTTTTTGTGGAATTATTTTGTCAGTACTTATTTTTACAGTTCCTTTTGTAAAAATCAATTATTTGCTGTATATCATACTTTTTTTTACAACTATAACAAGCATTCTTCTCCCCGAAAGTTATTTTTTAGGGATGCAAAAAATGAAAATTGTAACTAATATAAACCTTACATTCAAACTACTAACAATACCATTTATATTTATTTTTATAAAATCACCTTCTGATTTATTAAAATATACAATAATTGTTTCATTGTCATTGCTTTTGGGTGGTTTTTACTCTTTTTTTTATATAAAATTTATTGACAAAAATCACATTAAATTTTTATCAATAAAAAAATTAAAACTTATTTTCATAGAATCAATTCCTTTTTTTGGAATTAACGCTTTTGGCAGAATAAAACAGGAGGCAGTTACGTTTATTGTTGGAACTGTTTTGGGTATGAGCGATGTTGCATTATGGGATTTAGCAAATAAAATTGTCTATATTCCACGTATGCTGACAGATTACATTAATAATGCTATTTTTCCGAGTGTGATTAACAATTTGCCACGTGAAAGAATAAAAAAAATTATCAAATTTGACAGTATTATCAGTATTGTAATGATTTTGATTATTATTTTGTTTGGCTATTGGGCTGTGTTGTTGATTGGCGGTAAAAATATGCTTGCCTCATATCCGTTAGCAATAATTTTAAGCATAACCATATATACAAACATAATTGTAGGTTGCTATTTTAATTTTATTTTTGTACCAAAAAATCATTATTATTTTGCAACAAAAAATCAAATTATTTCTTTGGTATCGTTTTTGGTGATTGTTGCAGCAGGTTTTTTATTTTTAAAAAATTTAATAATTTTAATTACAGCATTTACATTTTCTTGCATATTAGAAGTTATTTATTGCAGATATTTAATTAAAAAATATAAACTACTATAAACTATGCTATTTTCAAAAATTAGAGAAAATTGGATATTATTGCTTGTAATAACAGCATATATTGTTGGTAAAATTTTATTGAGCGACATTTATCTATTTTGGGATAATATGGCTGTTCTTTCAAAACCTGCTTTATTTTTGTACGAAAATAATTTCTCATCTTTTTCTTTTCCGCTTGGTATGACAGACGACAACATTGTAACTGCAACAATATTAGCATTTTTATGGAAAATTTTTGGTTGTAATATGCTTGTTCTAAATGTTTTTTTCGGAATTGTTGGTGTAGTATTGATTTTTCAAATTTACCAATTATGTAAATTTTTCATAAAAGATAATAAAATTTTACCTTTTGTTTTTTTGCTTGTGGTTTCAGATACGGCATTAGTAACGCAAATATTAACAATACAGGCAGACCCTTTGATATTGCTTTTTGGTTTTATGAGTGTAAATTTTATGTTTAGAAAAAGGTTGTTGCCATTTTCTATTTCACTGTTTTTTTTGGCATTAATGCGGGCAAGAGGTTTTGATTTATGTGTTGGCATTGGTTTAGCATATTTTATTATTATTTTAAAAGAAAACATTTGGCAAAAACCCTTTAAAAATCTTTTTATAGCACTAAAACCTTTTATTCCTGCAATTTTAGGTTATGCTTGTTTGTATGTTATTCATTCAATTATTTTTGGTACTTGGACAGTTTCGCGTAAAGACCCCTCATGGGAAAAGGCACTTGAATTAGCAAGTTTTAATCGTTTGTTAATAAATGTAGCAGTTCTTGGCAGATGGTTTTTGGATTATGGTAGAATCTTTTTGTACATCGCATTTGCATATATATTTTTTAAATTTGGATACAAAAAACTTTTTATTGAAAAAGTGGCAAATTTATGGATACTTTTTGCAGCAAGTTTTTTGTTAATTGCAGCGATTACATTACCGTTTTGTAATACATTTGGAGCAAGATATTTTATTTTTCAATATATAATTATTGCTTTGATACTGGGAATTTTGCTTTTTGATTTATTACCGCAAAAAACGGCAAAAATTATATCTATCTGTCTAATTCTTGGGTTGTGGTCTGGACATTTTTGGATACACCCGGAAACACTTTCAAAATCGTGGGACACAACTCTCGCTCACATTCCATATTATGAATTAAGAAAAAAAATGCTTAATTTTTTGGATGAAAATGGAATAGATTATACTAAAACCACAGCATTTTTTCCGGCAAGGGCACAAGCAAGATATATAGAGTTGAACAATGATGAAAGAGAGTTCCTTAATCCTGATTTAAAAACAGATTATTATATATTGTACAGCAATATAGATAATTGGAGTACCGAAGATATTAAGCAAGTAAGAACATATCCATTGATTAAAGAGTTTAAAAAAGGTGCTGTATTTATACGGCTTTATAAGAAATAGATTAGAATTAAAATAAAAAAATATGAATTTAATAAAAACAAACATTAAACCTGACTTTTATTGGATACTGTTACTATCGTGCATAGTATTATTTCCAAACTTTTATTTAGCCGCAGTTAGCAGCGATTTAAACGGAAGTTTTTTTTGGAAAATTTCTTATTTGCTTATATCTTTTGTCATATTTTTTACACCGTCATTATTTTTGAAAGCCCGTTATTTTTTTCTGCTACACGGCATCTTTGTATTATTGGCGCCGATAGAAATTGTACACATTTATTTGAATAAAATGGGGATAATGACAGGTTTTATGATTGCTGTTTTTGACACAAATAAAAATGAAGTATTAGAAATTTTTACATCAATGTTACCTATAATATTAGTGTTTTTGTTTATTTGGGTAGTATATTTTTTCATTTTATTCAAAAAAATAAAAAACAGATACATTATTTCTGATACTAAACTTCGTATTGCAATTTTGGCTGTGTTTCTGTTTATTTTTATGAGTTTTTTTGCGTATATGTACAGAATAGCATATATCCTAACACCGAAAGAAGAACAACATCGTGTGCCGAACGTGGCATTATCTTTTTTTACTTTAAAGTTTGAAAAAATTTATCCTTGCAGTATTATTTTAAAGTCGATATACGCAATTGATATTAATGTAAATGTAAAAAAAAATAGAGAAGAATTAAATAAGTTTTCGTTTAATGCGGAAAAACAATCAATAAAAGAGCGTGAAATTTACGTTTTTGTTATCGGCGAAGCCGCACGGTACAAAAATTTCTCAATAAACGGCTACGAGCGTGAAACCTCGCCATTGTTAAGCAAAACAGACGGTTTGGTTTCGTATTCAAATTTCTATTCCGGAGCAAATTTTACAAATATTTCATTACCTTTAATACTGACAAGAGCAACCGCCACCGATTATTACAGATGGACAAAAGAAAAATCATTTGTTGATGCTTTCAAAGAGGCGGGATTTAAAACTTATTGGATAGCAAATCAAGGCGCAGGCAATAAATTTATAAGAAGAATAAGTAAAGATGCAGACGAAGAATTTTTTGAAACAAAAAACTTAGAGGCAACTAATACTTATGACCAAAAATTGTGGATATATTTAGACAAAATTTTAAACAGGAATGAAGAAAAAGTACTGATTGTAATTCATAGTTTGGGCAGTCATTTTCGTTACAATTTTCGTTATCCGCCGAATTTTGAGGTATTTAAGCCGGGTTTTAAAGACAGGTCTAATTATAATAACTATAATTTAGTTGTACCCGAAAACAAACAACTTTTTGTAAATACTTACGATAATTCCATTTTATATACTGATTATTTTTTGGCAAATACTATCAAAAAGATAGAAAATCAAAATACTGTTGCTTTTTTTGCATACACTTCCGACCACGGAGAAAATCTTTTTGATACCGATGAAAATCTTGTTTTACACGGCAGCAGTGAGCCAACAGAATTTGAAATACACGTTCCACTGTTTATTTGGAGTTCAAAAAAATATCAAGAAATATATTCTGAAAAATGGAAAAATATTTTAGCAAATAAAGATAAAAAAACGAGTGCAAAAATATTGTTTTACAGTATGTTAGACGCTGCAGATATTACTTTTCCGGAACAAGATTTGGAACAATGTTTTACTTCTGATTTTATGAAAGAAGATTCTGTAAGGTATGTGCTTACGCCGGATATGTCTGTAAAATCGTTTAAATAACAAAAATCATTTATAAATTTTTTGTACCTTTGTGGTTAATTAGTATCAAGTAGTGAGTATCAAGTATCAAATTTAATAATCTGCAAAAATATAATTGTTTATGAATAATTTTAAAGAATTGACAGTTTGGAAAAAATCAATAAGTTTGGTTAAAGATATATATTTATTAACAAAAAAGTTTCCAAAGGAAGAGTTGTTTGCTTTGACACAACAAATTCGTAAAGCCACAATTTCGATACCTTCAAATATTGCAGAGGGTTCCGGTCGAAATTCTGAAACAGATAATATGCGTTTTATTGATATTGCAAATGGTTCTGCATTTGAGGTAGAAACGCAGTTGATTTTAGCATTTGAATTGGGTTATATTACAAAAGAAGAGTTTGAAAAAACGCATAATGATTTAATTGAAATTGAAAAAATGTTATACAGTTTTAGACGCTCAAAACAAAAAAAATTATAACTTACCCAACTTGATACTTGATACTTGATACTTGATACTCATTACTTGATACTTGATACTCATTACTTGATACTAAAAAAATCAATGAAAAACTTCTTCATACTACTAAAACGTTTTATTCCGCCATATAAAAAATATGTGGTTTGGACATTTGTACTTAATTTTTTGAGTACAATTTTTAATCTTTTTTCGTTTGCTACGATTATTCCGATTTTGCAGATTTTGTTTGGCGTGCAAACAGAAAAACACGATTTTATGGCGTGGAATTATTCGTCAATCGGTGAATTTTTTAAGATAGCGGCAAATAATATTTTTAATTTTATTGAAAAATTAATTGAAAACAACGGCGAATTGGTTACGCTTTGTTGGCTTGCAGCGTTTTTGGTAGTGATGACACTGCTAAAAACAGCCACATCATATTTTTCGTCAATGGCTATTGTGCCTGTGCGCACGGGCGTTCAGCGCGATATTCGCAACAGTATTTTCCGAAAAATTACCGACCTGCCAATCGGTTATTTCAACGAAAAACGCAAAGGCGATATTATGTCGCGAATGACCTCTGACGTTGGCGAAATTGAGGCATCAATAATGAGTTCGCTCGAGGTAATCTTCAAAAATCCGGTAATGATTTTGGTTTATATTATCACACTTTTTGTTTTGAGTTGGAAATTAACAATTTTTGTATTAATTTTGCTGCCGATTAGCGGTTATTTGATTGGAAATATTGGACGAAACCTAAAAAAACGCTCGCTTACAGGACAGCAGCAAATGGGCGAAATGCTCTCGCAAATTGAGGAAACATTGGGCGGAATCCGTGTTGTAAAGGCGTTTAATGCAGAACAAAAACTGATAAATCGTTTTGCAATTATAAATGATAAAATTAGGAAAACATTTACCAAAATCAACAGTAAATATCTTTTGGCGCACCCGCTCGGCGAATTTTTGGGAACAATGGTAATTTGCATCTTACTTTTGTACGGCGGAATGTTGATTATCAACCAGTCAGGCGGACTTGACGCACCAACTTTTATCTACTATCTAATAGTGTTTTACAGCGTTGTACCGCCGTTTAAGGACGTTTCAAAAGCGATGTACAGCGTACAAAAAGGTATGGCTTCGATGCAGAGGGTTGATGATATTTTGAACACACAAAACCCTTTAAAAGAGGGAAAAAGGTTGCCGATAAAAGATTTTGATTCTGAAATAATTTTTAAAGATGTTTGGTTTAAATATTCTGAAAAATGGGTTTTGCAAAATGTTAATTTGGCGATAAAAAAAGGAAAAACCATTGCTTTGGTAGGACATTCCGGTTCGGGAAAATCTACTTTGGTTGATTTGATACCGCGTTTCCACGATGTTCAAAAAGGGGAAATTTTAATTGATAATCAGAATATTAAAGACCTTGATTTGCGCGATTTGCGCGAACTTATGGGCAATGTCAATCAGGAGGCGATTTTGTTTAACGATACGTTTTATAATAACATAACTTTTGGGGTGGAGAGTGCCACCGAAGAGCAGGTTATGACTGCCGCGAAAATTGCCAATGCGCACGATTTTATCACGGCAACCGAAAATGGTTATCAGACCAACATCGGCGACCGCGGCGGACGGCTTTCGGGCGGACAGCGGCAACGTATCAGCATTGCGCGGGCAATTCTGAAAAATCCGCCGATATTAATTCTTGATGAGGCGACCTCTGCGCTTGACACCGAATCGGAACTTTTGGTACAAAGTGCGTTGGACAATTTGATGAAAAATCGTACTTCGATAGTTGTGGCTCATCGACTTAGCACCATTCGCAACGCAGACGAAATTTGCGTTGTAAATGACGGTGAAATTGTAGAGCGCGGCTCGCACGACGAACTTTTGAAACTCGGCGGACACTACGCAAGGTTGTGCGAAGTACAAAGTTTCAGGTAAATGTAGAATGAAGAATGTAGAATGAAAAATTAAGAATTAAGAATTTTTGGTAAAAAGTGAAAGGTGAAGGGTGAAGGGCGAAAGGTAAAGGGTGAAAGGCATAATGTCCCGTTAGGGACTGAATGTTGGTAGAAACATTGTTACACCAGCCGCCGCTGTCCCATAGGGACATAATATAAACATCAATTTAAAACTAAAAAATTATGATTGACTACATTGAAATAGAGGGTTATAAATCAATCAAAAAGCAAAAGATTGAACTCAAACCAATTAACATTCTCATTGGCGCAAACGGCAGTGGGAAAAGTAATTTTATTTCGTTTTTTGAGTTTTTGAGAAATATTGTATGTAATAATTTAGAAACGTATGTTGCATTAAGGGGAGGAACAGATAAATTTTTATTTCAAGGAAAAAAAATAACTTCTAACATAGACATTAAAGTTGGTTTTAAAAATGGAATGATTTTTTATGATGATATATCTGAAATGGACGGAGAAATTTTTCATACAGGAATGAGTTTTAAATGTGAAAATAAAATAAACGATGAATTTAACGTTTGGGCAGAAAAATACAACTATTTAGAAAATCTAAAAAAATATCATTTTCACGACACAAGTGCAAATTCACCATTTACAAAAATGAGTCATATTCAAAATGACACTTATTATTTGTACGAAAAAGGCGATAATCTGGCAGGAATGCTGTATAAAATTAAAGAAACAGATAAAATTGTTTATAACAGAATTGTAAAAATTATTCAAAGCGTTGCGCCCTATTTTTTGGACTTCTATTTACAGCCAAATGAAGGAAATTATTTAAGGTTGCAGTGGAAAGATAAGTTTTGTGATTCTGTCTATGGGGTTAGTGATTTATCGGACGGAACTTTGAGATTTATTGCGCTTACCGTTCTTTTTATGCAGCCAAATTTGCCCGAAACAATAATAATTGATGAGCCGGAACTTGGCTTACACCCATTTGCTGTTGCAAAATTGGCAGGAATGATAAAATCGGCTTCAAACAATGGTTGTCAAGTGATTATTGCAACACAATCAGCAGAATTAATAAATAACTTTGATTTTGAAGATATTGTTACGGTTGATTTAATAAATGGAGAAAGTGTGTTTAATCGCCTAAACTCTGATGATTGGAAAGTTTGGTTTGATGATTACACAATTGGCGATTTGTGGAAACAAAATATTTTGAACAAAGGGTATATTAACAGATAAATTTTGTAAAAAATGAAAAGGTTGATAATTATTTGTGAAGGAGAAACAGAACAGCAATTTTGTGATGATGTTCTGTATAAATATTTTTTTGAAAAAGAAATTCTTATTCAATCTTTGATTATTAAAAAGTCAAAAGGAGGAATTGTAAGTTGGCAAAGTTTGAAAACGCAAATTCAAAACCATTTAAAACAAGAAAAAGATGTTTTTGTTACAACATTAATAGATTTATATGCTCTGCCAAATGATTATCCAAATTCTGAAAAAAATAATGTTGAAGATATTGAAAATGGAATGAGAGCAGGTATTGATACAAAATTGTCGCAACGGTTTATTCCATATATTCAGAAATATGAATTTGAATGTTTTATATTTTGTTCAATAGATGTTTTAAAGCAAAATTTTAAACAGGAAGAGGCAAAATTTGATTTTTTGGAAAAAACATTAAAAGAATTCAAAGATAATCCAGAAGATATTAATAACAGTCCGCATACAGCACCTTCTAAACGTCTTAAAACAAATATTAAAAGTTATAATAAAATTGTTTATGGTGCTTGTTTAACTTATGAGATTGGTTTGCAAAACATAAGAAACAAATGCCCAAGATTTAATAATTGGCTTGAAACGTTAGAAAAGTTATGAAAATCAAAACCTTAGGAGCGTGTTGTGCGGCTTGTAATGCAACTTTTGAGAATGTAAAAAAAGCCGCTGCCGAAATTGACAATCAAATTGAAGTTGTGCAGGAGAGCAACGTTTTGGAAATACTAAAATATGGTGTTATGCAAATTCCCGCCGTTGTGATTGACGAAGTTGTGGTTTCTGTCGGCAGGGACTTGAATTTTGAAGAAGCAAAAAAAATAATTAATAGAGCAAAGAACAAAGAGCAAGGAACAAAGACAAATTTTTATTATTTACAATAAAAAATCATACTTAATCAATATTTTAATCATAGTTCTAAATTTTAAAAATATGAAATACTCTAAATTTTTTCTGTCTATCGTGATATGTTTGACTATCAGCAACTTATCTGCAACAAACATTATGTATCACTGGCGTACTTATTTGGCATATAACAATACGAGTATGGCAGCAATGACAAAAGATAAAGTTTATGCTGTTAGCGATGGCGCACTTTTTTCTGTTACAAAAACCGATAAAAGCATTAATACCTACTCAAAAGTAACGGGTTTAAGCGATAACAGTACTGTTTTTATTGCATATTCGCAAAAATACGGTGAATTGTTTGTTGCATACGAAAACGGTAATATTGATTTTATTGAAGACAACGGGGAGATTACAAATTTTCCCGATATTTACCGTGCCAACCTCAATGCTTCAAAACAGGTTAATGATGTGCTGTTTGACGGTGATTTTGCCTATATATCGTACCCTTTTGGCATTGTAAAGTGGTCGATGCGCAATATGGAGGTTGCAGAGACCTATTTTATAGGCGAAAATAATACTTTTGCAGATGTGAGGTCATTGGCAATTTTGGGCGGTTATTTTTATGCAGTTACAGCCGACAAAATATATAAGGCACCAACTTCGGGCGCAAATTTGGTAAATTTTGCAAATTGGCAGGTTATTGCCGATACACCCGAACCCTTAACCCCAAATATTAAGGCAATTACTTATAATTCAAAACTTTATCTTTTGAAAAATAACGGAGGTGTACATATTTTAAGTAACAATTTATGGCAAAATAATGTATATTCAAATGTTACGAATCTTTGCACAAACGATAATACTCTATTTATTATTTCTGATAATGTTGTTAATTGTTCAAAATCACCTCAACCCATTACCTTTAATTCCACAATAAAAATGGCTATTTTTGACGCTTCTCAATCAAAAATGTGGTTGGCAGGAAGTTGGAATGGTATTATTTTGGCAAATCTAACATCAAAAGAACAAAATTTTGTACCGGATGGACCTGCAACAAATGAATGCCGTAAAATTAAATATTCACAAGAAAGAATGTATTTTGTACCCGGCAGTCGTTGGATGACAGGGGAAGGAAAAGCAGGAAATGTGATGATTTTGGAAAATAATAACAAGTGGAAAAATATATATCAGAGTGAAATTCAGAGTGCAACAGGAGGTATTGTCTGTCGTGATTTAGTAGATATTGAAATAGACAGAAATGACAAAAAACATTTTTGGGCGGCATCTTTTAATAGCGGGCTTTATGAATTTAGAGATGATAAAGTATTTATGCTTTATAATTATAATTCAACAAATGGCGGAATTGAAATAGTCGGTTCAAATATGAGTCAGCATAGGGTTAATAATCTGTTTTTAGACAGCAAATCAAGATTATGGTTTACAAATGCAAATGCTACTCGGTCAATTATTAAATATTTAGAACCAGACCCTGACGGAGCAGGACCACTAATGGGTGCAATAATAGATTTGCCTTATCAAGATGCAAGTAATATAGAAACGCCCGGTGATTTAATTGCTTTGCCAACAAATCAAAATATAAAATTTCTTACGTCATTAAGAAAAAATAATGGTGTAATATCAGGAGTTCTTGCTTTTGATGATAATGGAACTCCGTGGAATATTAATGACGATAGAGTAAGATTTATTGCAAATTTTATTGATTCAGAAGGAAAAGGGTTTAGTGCAACATTTTATAGGGGACTTGCAATGGACAAAAAAAATAATACACTATGGGTAGGTACAAATGCAGGACCTTTTCTTATGCCTAATCCGCAAAACTTTTTCAATAGTAATTTTACCATTTCAAGAGTAAAAATTCCTCGAAATGACGACACGGGACTTGCCGACTATTTACTTGACGGACAATCTATACTTTGCATTACTATTGACGGCGAAAACCGCAAATGGATTGGTACAGAAAATGATGGCGTATTTTTAATCTCCGAAGATGGTACAAAAACAATTTATCATTTTACCGCAGAAAACAGTCCACTTTTGGGAAATGTTGTTTATGATGTTGGAATAAATAATAAAACAGGCGAAGTATTTTTTGCAACAGATAAAGGCATTATTTCGTATCAATCGGATGCGATACCTCCAGACCCGGACAATTCTAAAGATGTGCACGCATATCCAAATCCACTGCGACCAGAACATATTGCAAAGGGAATACCCGTTACTATTACCGGTTTTGGAAAAGAAGATGCTGATACGGTGATAAAAATTGTTGATACAGCAGGTAATTTAGTATATGAAACAGTAACAAAAGGCGGAATGGCAACGTGGGACGGCAGGCGAAAAGGCGGTGCTGTTGTTTCAACAGGTATCTATATCGTTATTTATGTAACAAAAGACGGAAAAGACCACGGCACAACTAAAATATTGATAGTAAATTAGTATCAAGTAGTGAGTATCAAGTTGGTAAAAACAAAAACTCACTACTTGATACTCAATACTCAATACTCAATACTCAATACTCAATACTCAATACTCAATACTCAATACTCAATACTAAAAAAAAATAATATGGCTAAAATTAAATTTTTTGTTTTAACAACACTTTTTTTGACAATTGGTGTTGAAATGTTTGCCTGCACAAATTTTCTTGTAGGCAAAAAAGCATCGTCAGACGGCTCAACAATGATTTCCTATTCTGCCGATTCCTATTGGCTTTTTGGTGCGTTGTATTACTATCCGCGTGCCGATTATAACCGAAATGCAACATTGAGAGTTTATGATTGGGATTCGGGAGAGTACCGCGGAGTGATTCGCCAAGTGCCGCACACCTATAAAGTTGTGGGCAATATGAACGAAAATCAGGTCAGCATTGGCGAAACGACCTTTGGCGGCAGAGAAGAACTTGTAAACCCTAATGGAATTATTGACTACGGAAGTTTGATGTATATTGCTTTACAGCGTGCCAAAACCGCCCGTGAGGCAATTCAGATAATGACCTCTTTGGTTGCTGAATACGGCTACTGTTCAGAAGGTGAAAGTTTTTCCATTGCCGACCCGGAAGAGGTTTGGATTATGGAGATGGTTGGCAGGGGACCGACTCAAAAAGGTGCGGTTTGGGCAGCAATTAGAATTCCTGATGATTGCATCTCTGCTCACGCAAATCAGGCGAGAATCACAAAAATTCCTTTTGGAGATAAAAAAAATTGTATGTACTCCGAAGATGTTGTAACTTTTGCACGTCAAAAGGGCTATTTTTATGGTAAAGACAGTGATTTTAGTTTTTCTGACACATACAATCCGCTTGATTTTGAAGGACTGCGTTTTTGCGAAGCGAGGGTTTGGATGTTTTTTAGAGAATTAAATCCGGCAATGGATAGATTTATCAGTTACATAAATGCCGAAACGCGTGAAAGAATGCCGCTCTACATTAAACCGAGCCAAAAAGTGTCGGTTGAGAGGATAAAAAATTTAATGAGAAATCATTATGAAAATACGCCGCTTGATATGACCGTTGGTGCAGGCAGCGGAGCGTTTGGTTCTCCTTTCCGCAACAGTCCGCTGACTTTTAAGGTGGATAGCGTAACCTATTTTCACGAGCGTCCCATTGCAACGCAGCAAACGGGTTTCACTTTTGTGGCTCAAATGCGCAGTTGGCTCCCGAATGAAATTGGAGGAATACTTTGGTTTGGCGTAGATGATGCCTCAATTGGAATGTATGTGCCGATTTATTGCTCTATAAACAAAGTGCCAATCTGCTTTGACGAAAACAACGGAAGTATGTTTGATTTTTCTTGGACTTCGGCTTTTTGGATTAATAATTGGGTAGCAAGTATGGTTTATAACCGATATTCCGATTTGATTAAAGAGGTTAAGGTGATGCAGGAAAAATGGGACAACGACTTCAAATATTCCATTATTGCAACTGATAATATTGCTTTGGATATATATAAAATAAATGTGTCTGATGCTGAGCAATTTTTAACTCAATATTCCAATAATCAGGCACAAAACGTTGTAAATGCTTGGAAAGCAATGGGTGAAAGGTTTATGATAAAATATCTTGACGGAGTGGTAAAAGGAACTGACGAAAATGGAAATTTCTTAAAGACGGACAAAAATATTCCGAAAAAAATTATTCGTCCGGGCTACCCCGAAGGTTATGCAAGAAAAGTTTTTGTTGAACCCGACCCCGACCGTTTCCGACTGCGCACAAAAGAGGAAATGGACGAAAGATGGTAACAAAGTTAGAAGTCAGAAGTTAGAAATCAGAAAATCTAACTTCTAACTTCTAATTTCTAACTTCAAACTTCAAAAAAATGAAACTTTACACTAAAACAGGCGATAGCGGCACTACTTCGTTAATTGGCGGAAAACGTGTTTCCAAAGCCGATTGGCGTGTATGTGCCTACGGTTCGGTTGATGAACTCAACTCGGCTTTGGGTATGTTGCGTGCAAAACTAACCGACAGCAGCGAAAAAGCAATGATTTTTGAAATTCAAAACTCGCTTTTTAGTGTCGGCGTACTTTTGGCGACTCCGAGTGGTGCGGATTTTCCAAAAAAATTTGAGTTTAAAGAAAATTGGCTCAATTTTTTGGAAGAAAATATTGATGAAATGCAAAATAAATTACCTGAAATCAAAAATTTTATAATTTATGGAGAAAATGAACTGTCTGCTCTGTGCCATTTTTGCCGTTCTGTTGCTCGAAGAGTGGAGAGAGATATTGTTTTTTTGCACGAAAAAGAGAAAATTGATGAAAATTTAATCAAATATATTAACAGATTATCAGATTTTTTATTTACCTTTGCCCGTTATTTATCGACAAAAGAAAAAAATATTGATTTTTTTTGGAAAAAAGATATTGTTATTTAAAAAAAAATAATAATTTTGCACTCTAAAAAAATTTTAAAAATTCAAAAATTTAAAAATTCAAATGCAAGATAATATTTAAATTTTTAATCATTAAATCTTTAAATTAAAAAGTTATGTACTGGACATTAGAATTAGCATCAAAATTGGAAGATGCGCCCTGGCCTGCAACTAAGGACGAACTTATTGATTATGCAATGCGTTCTGGTGCGCCGCTCGAAGTCATCGAAAATTTGCAGGGAATAGAAGATGAGGGCGATATTTATGACAGCATCGAGAACATTTGGCCCGATTATCCGAGCAAAGAAGATTTTTTCTTTAATGAAGAAGAATATTAATTTTTTTATACTTTTTACACAATAAATTTTATATTTGTTGCGTTTATAAAAAAAAAATATAATAAGGTAAAATTCAATATCGTTGAAACCCAATTACCAAAAAAAAGATTTTGGACATACAAATAAAAAATGATTAAACAATGTCTTAATTCTTGGTTCTTGGCTCTAAATTTTAAACATAATGAAAAAAATTTTTTTAGGAATTTTGCTTTCAATTATATTGGTTTTTAGGGTTTCAGCTCAATTTGACGGACTTTTTAGCAACTATATGTACAATCTCTGTATTGTAAATCCGGCGTATGCAGGCGAGCAAACATTGATGCAGGTATCTTTGCTGCAAAGAACTCAATGGGCAGGTTTCAAAGGTGCGCCAATCACGTCAATGTTGTCGGTTGATACGCCCTTTAAGATTGGAAAAGCACAACAGGGAGCGGGAATTCAGTTTTTGAGCGATGTATTTGGTTTTTTCAACAATCAACAGGTGAGTTTGCTTTATTCTTATAAAGTCAAGATAAAAGAGGGACATTTGAGTATTGGAACAAAAATCGGTTTTATAAACATAATATGTGAGGCAAAACAAGATAGCACGAGTAAGCCAGTGAGTGATTATCACTCGACATCTATGGAAGGAGACAATGCAGTTCCAAAAAACAAACAATCAGGTATGGGATTTGATTTAGGGTTTGGAGTGCAGTATTTGGCAAAAAAATGGAGAGTAGGATTATCGGCTTCGCACTTAACTTCGCCGAAAATTTTTATGGGAGAACAAGCAAAATTTCAAATAAAACCATTTTTTCAACTGCACGGAGGCGTTGATATTGCCCTAAAAAACCCCGATTTATCGCTAACAGCAGATATGCTTGTTGCCACAGATATGGTGGTTGGCTCAATAAACCTTGCGTTGAGAATGGATATAAAAGATAAATATTGGGCAGGAGTCGGTATTAGAATGTCGGAAAGTATGTTATTTAACGAAGTTAGTTTAATGGGCGGAATAAAAATTTTAGATGGTTTCAAATTGGGTTACACATTTGCCTTACCAACAAACAGCATAATATCAACTATGGCAATAGGAAAAAATTTTGGCACACACGAAATATTTGCATCTTATGAATTTGCCTTAATAAGAGAAAAAAGCAAAGCATTTAAAAGTATAAGAATTTTATAAAAAAATATTTTATAAAAATTATAAAATAATAAAAAAAATATTTATATTTGCACTTTGAAATTTTGGTTAATATTTAATTATAATTTTGTATTATATTTATATATAACTGTTTAATAATCAAATTATTATAAAAAAAATAAAGAAATGAAAAAGTATTTATTTTTCGCCACAATTTTGGCGATTTTATTGGCAGCAAGTGGCTGTTCTAAACCAAAAGGGCATTTAGTAGGTGTCTATAGCAGGACAAAAGCCGAAACTGCCCCTTATGGAATGGTATTTATTCCAAGAGGTTCGTTTAATATGGGAGCCAACGATCAATCTGCAACGTGGATGACACAGCCGAAACAGCGAGTTATCTCTATGGATGCTTTTTGGATGGACCAGACCGAGATTACAAATGGCGAATATCGTCAATTTGTTCATTGGGTTCGGGATTCTATTGTGCGTACAAAATTATCTCGTATGGCAGATGATACGGAAGCAGCCAAGTTTTTCAAAGAAGTGCCTTCTTACACCCCGCAAGGTGTGGAATATGATACTGTTTTGAATTGGAAAACAAAAATTCCATGGAATCAAAAATATGCTGAGGATAATGATGTTGCAGCCGAAAAATTTGAAATTGTACAACAAATGAATTTTTATGGTTCCGATAAAATTGAGTCAGGTCAGGCAAATGCACACATATATGTATATAAGTACAGGTATGTTAATTGGGACCAAGCCAAAATTCAGGGCAACGAATTTAACCCATATACAAATAGTTATAATCCGGGAGCAATTGTTAGAGTTGATTCCGCATGGATGACAGAAGACGGACGTATTCATGATACGGTGTTAGTCAAACCATTGCGCAACCGTAGCGATTTTATGTCTACAAGAATTATCAACATATATCCTGACACAATGGTTTGGATGAGAGAATTTTCATACTCGTATAATGAACCCATGATGCAGAATTATTTTGCACACCCCGGTTTTGGCGAGTTCCCTGTTGTGGGTATCTCTTGGGATCAGGCAAATGCTTTCTGTTGGTGGCGCACAGAGTTGTATAAATCTGCTGGATTGCAAAGAGCGCAAATATACAGGTTGCCCAGTGAGGGAGAATGGGAATATGCTGCACGTGGCGGTCGCCACGATGCAATATACCCTTGGGGCGGACCTTATATAAGAGATGAAAAAGGTTGTTTCCTTGCAAACTTTAAGCCAATGCGCGGAAATTATACCGAAGATGGTTATCTATATCCTTGCAAAGTAGGTACATACAACCCTAACGACTTCGGATTATATGATATGGCTGGCAATGTTTCAGAATGGACAGCAACAACTTATGATGAAAATCTGGAAAAATTCACAGGTGATTTTATGCCCGACTATAATTATCAGGCAAAAAATACAGACCCCGCTATAATGAAACGCAAAATAATCAAAGGCGGCTCTTGGAAAGATGTAGGCGCATATTTGCAATGCGGCTCGCGTGATTATGAATATCAAAATCGCCGCCGGGCATCTATTGGTTTCCGTTGTGTTCGTGCATATATTGGCAACTAAAAATCATATATAATAAAATAAATTTACAATTTTAAAAATAATTAATGTAATATTATGGCTAATACACAAGCAGTTACAGTACAAAAACCAAATAAATTTGCAATTTGGTACAATAGTCCTGCGGGACAAAGATTAGTAGGTGCAACCTACTGCATTGGTGCATCTTTGGTAATTATCGGAGCGTTATTTAAAATTCAACACTGGAGATTTGCAACCGAGTTACTTACGATGGGTATGGTAACAGAGGCATTTCTGTTCTTTATCGGTGTGTTTGAAAAACCGCACAAAAACTACCATTGGGAAAATATGTTTCCTGCTTTGGTAGGAGATAATGCAGCACCGGTTTCTATGGCAAATGCTCTTCCGAGTTCATCACTTTCGCAGGAAGATACTAAAAAACTTGAAGCAGGCATTAAACAGTTGGGTGAAACAGCAGGACAACTCGGCGATATTTCAAAAGCCGCTACCACAAGTGTTGTTTTTGCTAAAAATCTTTCAGATGCGTCAGAGGCAGCAGCATCTTTTGCGTCAAAACAGAAAAATCTTGACGTTGTTTCCGATGGTCTTTTCAAATCTTACAAAGAAATTGCAGGTACTTTATCAAACGTTAATATGGGTACAAAGACCTATGCTGCAAAAGCAGATGCGTTGCATAACTCAATGAACGCAATTAACTCTATTTATGAACTTGAACTCAAAAATATCGAGGCACAGGCACAGGCAATAAAGATACAAAGTGAAGCAATAAATGCACAGACAGGTAAAATTACTGCTGCATCTTCCGATATGGAAAAATTGTTTGCTACTGTGGTTGCTACTGCAAAAGATATGGAAACATACAAAAATCAAACCGAAAAACTTGCAAAACAGGTTAGCGATTTGAATAATGTTTATGGTAATATGCTTAATGCTATTCGCAGTTAATTAATTCAAAAATTCAAGATTTAAAAATTTAAAATTCAACCTTTCAATCTTTGAATTTTAAATCTTTAAATCTTTAAATCTTTAAATTTAAAAAAATGAGTGGAGCAAAAAATTGTCCGGAAACCCCGCGGCAAAAAATGATAGCAATGATGTATTTGGTGCTTACAGCAATGTTGGCACTGAATGTCTCTGCCGATATTCTCAAAGGTTTTACCATGGTAAATCAAAGTTTGCTGACTACCATTGAATCTACTGACCAGCGCAATAAAATTATGATGGAAAATTTTAAAGAGTTAAATCACAGAAATCCAGAAAAGATAAAAGATTGGTTGGATAGGGCAGTGTCAGTGCAACAAAAATCAAATGAATTGTTTGATTATATCAGTAATTTTAAATATGAGATGATAAAACTTGCTGACAGAAAAGTATCAAAAGAAAATATTAACCAGTATGAAATTGAGAATAAAGGTAATGTTGAGGCAGCAAGTAATTACGGCTTGACACAGGGAAAGGGTAAGGAACTCAAAGGTAAGATTGATGATTATCGTAAATTTGTAATTGATATGTTTAATAGTGGGGATGACCCAGAAATAGCAAAGGAAAAAGCCGATGATTATAATAAATTATTTAATACCGATGATGCAAAATCAACTATCGACAAAAGCAAAACTTTTCCTTGGGAGGTGTTAAATTTTGAATCAATGCCTTTGGCAGCGGCGGTTACAATGCTTACAAAATTGCAGAGTGATATAAAAAACACTGAGTCAGAACTTATACAATTTCTCAAAAGCAGTACAGATGCAAAGGACTTCCGCGTGAATGATATTAGAGCAGTTGTAATTCCTGATGCTAGAACAGTAGTTGCCGGAACATCTTTTAGAGCGCAGATTATGCTTGCTGCAAGAGATACGACTGTTCATCCAGACATTATGATAAACGGCACAAAAGTAACTGACCCTAATGGTTGGCTTAATCTTGGTGCAGGTAGTGTTGGAACACACCAGTTAATAGGAACACTTTCGTTTGCAGACCCAATAACCAACCAACCAAGAAGTTATACAATTAAAGATGAATATGCAGTTGTTCCGCCATCAGCAACAGTTGCAAATCAGGATATGAACGTTGTTTATATGGGTTATGCCAACAGAATGAGTGTTTCGGCACCGGGATTTTCGTCAGATAAATTGACTGTTACGGCTACAAATGCAAATATAGAAAGGTCTGGTGAATATTATATTTGCAGACCATCAAGTTATGATGGCGTCACAATTAACGTGTTTGCTAATGTTGAAGGAAAACAAGTGTCAATGGGCAGTCAAAAGTTCCGTGTAAAAGCGTTGCCAAACCCGACCGTATTCTTACGTTACACAAACGTAGCAGGCGATAGGGTTACTTTTAACCCGGTAGAGACGCCGGGTATAAAACCTAAAAGGTCAGAACTTTTAGGTGCAGAGGTTATTGCAGAATATGCAGACGGACTTTTGCAGGCAAATTTTTCCGTACAGAGTTTTGTACTTTATGTAGATGATGGACGTGGCGGCTGGTCGCCAACAGTATCTGACGGCAAAAACTTTTCGGCTTCACAAAAGTCATCACTTCAAAATTTGAAAACGGGTTCAAAAATTATTTTAGACAAGGTTAAGGTAACAGGTGCAAAGACCGTAACATTATCATTTCCTCTTTATGATTTACCATAGTAATAACATAATTAATAAAAATATATTATGAAAAAGTTTAAATTTTATTTGCCTATCGCATTGATGTTCTGCGTTTTAGGCGGCGTGCAGGCACAACAAAAATTATCGCAAGACAGCACGCAATTATTTTTTGACGATTTCGGCGCACTCACTCAAATAAGAGTAACGCCGGAAGATGTTGCTAAAAAAATTATCACCATAAATCCTCGTAAAGATGATATTGTGTGGCGAAGAATGGTTTTGCGCGTAATTGATTTGCGCGAGTTGCAAAATCGTCCGCTATATTTTCCTGATGAGGATATGGAGCCAACTTCGCAAAAGAATCTATTTGGAATAATCTATTCGCATGTTTTAGACGGAACTTTGACAGCATATAAATCACAAAGAAATCCTGCTCAGACATACGTGCCTACTTTTACACCTGAAAATAAATTTGATGTAGAAGACCATTTGAATACAACAGAGTTGAGATATGATTACCCGGATAATTGGGGAAAAGTAAATGCTATGACGCCGGGCGTTATAAAATATTACATTCAGGTTGTTACATATTTCGACAAGGCAACATCTGAGTTTAAGTCGCAGATTTTGGCTATTGCACCTTTGTATGATGAAAACTACAACAAAAAATCAGAAATTCGTACATCTGTATTTTTCTGGGTGCCGTATCAAAAACTTCGTCCTTTCTTAATGGAAGAGTTTGCTAAAATGAGCGGTCGAAACACAAGCCAATTGATTGATTTTGATAATTTTCTTTTAAATGAGCAGTATGACAGTTATATCATTAAGGATTATGATATAACAGGGAAAGATATTGATAAAGACATTACTAATCCTTTGGTGATACGTCAGGAACAAGACAGAATTGAGAAAGAAATTCTTGATTTTGAACAGGATTTGTGGAGTTATTAATTTTTTTAAAGATTCAATCAAATTAAAATTTTTTTAGTTTGATTGAATCTCTTTTTTTTGCATTAAATTTTTTAACTACTTTGGTACGATTTTTGCTATACAAACAAAACTTACTTTATAAATAATAAATAAAAAAAATCTATTTATGAGAAAATTAATTCTATTTACGTTTGCAATTTTGTTGTGTATTCCTGCTTTTTCAAAGCAAAAAATACGCGTTGAAAGAGTAGAACCGGATTCTACAAAAGAAGAAATTATTACTTATCGCACAAAGGCAAACCATTGGTCTTTATCTGGACATGTGGGTATTGGATTACTTGATGGCGACCAGAGACAACCTTGGAGTGCAATTTTTCCACGTAGTGCTAAACAGTTAAATTTTGGTTTCAACGTGGAATATACATTTAATCCTAGATGGGGTATCTATTTAGAGTATTTGTATAATCCTTACGGGGGGGAAGCACCTTATGTAAATAATCTATACAATCAATGGGGGTATTGGAGCCACACTCAATATCCTTTCAGAGGTATGAATCACGAAGGGACAATCGGTGTTTCATTGAATTTATTAAATCTTTTTTCAAGGTGCCGTCCGCAAATATTTAACTGGTACGCAAATGTTGGTCTTGGAGTTTCACTTTTCAAAATAACAGAACACGTTAATCTCAATAATGATTCATTACACACTCTGCCACTTTGGACTGATAAAAACAACCGAGGTCGTTCTATGAGTATTCCAATTGGTACAACATTAGAGGTAAATGCTACACGTTGGTTGTCTGTTTTGCTTAATGTTCAATACCGCATACACTTTCAAGATAAATACGATGGTGCTATCTTTGGTAATCAAAACGACCATACTGCTTATGCAGGTCTTGGTTTGCGTTGGAAAATCAACTCTTTGAGTAACCGCGACCGTGACCATGTACGTGATATGTCTATGTGTCAATGGGAGCAGACAATAACAGATAAACTTGCGAAAGAAAATGCAAAACGTATTGACACTTTGGCAGGTAGGGTAGATTATCTTGATGCTCGTTTCAAAGCATTGGAACCGAGAGTTCGTATGTTGGAAGGCGACATGGATAAACTGCGCGACTCAGATGGAGACGGCGTACCCGATATTTATGATAAGGAACCAAACACACCTCGTTTTACCCCTGTTAATCAACATGGCGAAGCAATTGGAGCACCCGGCAGCGGTCGCGGCGTTTATCCTGACGGCAGTTATGTACCAAGACCTGGTGGTAGTGGTAGTGGCAGTGCAGGTGGTGGTGGTAGTTATGCCCCTGACGGTACTTGGATTCCTAATAATATCGTTACAACAGGTCCTTCTGCTTACGGTCCAGGTAATGTAAAATTTGACACAGAAGGTTTGTCGGTATATTTTGCAACAGGCAAATATGATATAAGCGCAGCATCACATACTATATTATCTACAATAGCACGCAGATTGCAGGCACATCCGGAATATAAAGTAGAAATTCATGCCTATTGCGATGAACAAGGTGAAAAAGTGGGCTATGAAAATCAAAAATTAAGCGAAAACCGCGCAAAGAAAGTTCGTGATACTTTGGTAAAACAATATGGCGTTGATGCAAGCATAATTTTAGTTGTACAAGGACACGGAGTATTGAAGGGACCAACTATTGACTATTTGCCAAATCGTAGGTCGGATATAATTTTTGTAAGATAATACAAAAACAGTTAAAAATAAAGAAAAATACTTTGAAACAGTTTTTCAGAGTATTTTTTTTGTTAATTTTATTTTTTATTGTCGAAATTTTAATTATATTTGCAAAATTAATTTTATAACCAAAAATAATTCAAATGAAAGAATTAAACATCTCAAATTTTGTTTTTGAAAAAGCAAAAAAACGCGGCAAACATCGTATTCTTTTTTATAGAAACGACTCTTTGGCGCAATGGGTAGGCATAACCTGGAACGAGTTTGCCGAAAAAGTACAAACAATAGCGCAGGGATTGCTGTCGTTGAATGTTGGCGAACAGGAAAATATTGGGCTTTGTGCGCAAAATATGCCGCAAAATTTAATTATTGATTTTGCAAACTACTCAATACGGGCGGTCTCTGTACCTATGTTTGCTACCTTGTCGGCTTCGCAGATTGCATATATTGTAAATGACGCAAAAATACGCATTCTTTTTGTGGGGGAACAAATGCAGTATGATAACGCTTGTGAGGCGATGAAAGAGTGTTCAACATTAGAAAAAATTATTGTTTTTGATAATAGTGTTGATTTAAAAGAAAATAAGAACGCATTCTATTTTTCAGAATTGTTGGAAATAGGCAAAAATCACCCTGAAAACGAAAAAATTATCAAAAAAAGACAGGATAACGCATCTTTTGACGACTTGGTAAATATTCTTTATACATCAGGAACTTCGGGGCTGTCAAAAGGAGTAATGATAACCTCAGGCAGCGTTGCGGAAACTATGCGCATTCATAAAATCCGCATTCAGATGCAGAAAAGGGGGCGCTCAATAGCATTTTTGCCGCTTTCACACGTTTTTGAACGGCTTTGGACTTACTTTTGCCTTTTTACCGATGTAAAAATTTATCTAAATGCGCAACCGACTGAAATTCAGCGCACTGTTACTGAGGTTCGTCCGCACTATATGTGTTCTGTACCGCGATTTTGGGAAAAGGTTTCTATCGGCGTTAATCAAAAAATAAACGAAATGTCTCCATTTATGCAGGCAATGGTGGCTTGGGCGTTGGCTGTGGGTAAGGATTATAACATAAATCGTCAGCGGATTGGCAAAAAAGCAGGACTTTCGCTTTGGTTAAGATACAATATTGCTAATAAATTAATTTTTAGCAAATTAAAAAAGACGCTTGGAATTGAAAATGGAATTATGTATCCCTCTGCGGGTGCTGCAATGAGCGACAAACAGATTATTTTTTTCCGCAGCATCGGCATACCAATTTATTACGGTTATGGTTTGACGGAAACTAATGCAACTGTATGTTGTTACCCTGATAAAAACTGGACTATTGGCTCTATTGGAACATTGATGCCTGATATTCAGGTTAGAATAGGCGAAGACAACGAAATTCAGGTTAAAGGCAAAACAATCACAAAAGGATACTACAATATGCCCAAAGCGACCGAAGAAGCATTTATTGATGGCTGGTTCAGAACAGGCGATTGTGGTAAAATTGATGGTGATACACTGATTATGACAGACCGATTAAAAGACCTTTTTAAGACCTCAAACGGTAAATATATTTCACCGCAGGCAATAGAAACCTGTTTAACATCAGACAGATACATTGAACAGGTGGCGGTTATAGGAAACAACAGAAACTATGTAACGGCGATAATTTCGCCTGCACACGAGCCGTTAAAAGAGTTTGCAAAAGAGAACAATTTGCAGTATGAACGTATTGAGGACTTGTTTGAAATGCCCGTTGTGCAGCAACTTTTTGAAAACAGGATTGCAGAAGACCAAGCGGATTTTGCAAGTTTTGAAAAAATTAAAAAATTCCGACTGATACGCCGAAGTTTCTCAATAGAATCAGGTGAATTGACATCTACTTTGAAGTTGCGCAGAGCAGTAATTCAACAAAATTATTCCTCGTTGATTGATGAAATGTATGATGAGGAGTTAGGGGATAGGAGTTAGGAATTAGGGGGAAAAAAATTTTTTCAAAAAAAGTTTAAAAAAATTTGGAAAATTAGATTTTTTATTTATAAATTTGTTTTATAATTAAAAAAAATAAAAGAGTAGGGTAGTGCGCTACTTTTTTGTGAGTTAAGTATTTGATTTATAGCAGTTTATTGGTTGTTGGTTGTTGGTTAATGGTTGTTGTTTGGTAATTATTTTTTGGTAATTTGTTTGTTAAACTTTCTCAACTTGTCAAAAAATCAACATATAATCAACAGCAACAACGACAACCAATAAACAGTAATCAACAAACAATGTATTTATGGCTAAAAAAACACTGTTATTAGAAGAATTAAAGAAAAAATTTGGTTTTGATACCTTTAAAGGCAATCAAGAAGAGATTATTAAAAACATTCTTGAAGGCAAAGATACCTTTGTGCTTATGCCGACAGGCGGCGGCAAATCGCTTTGTTACCAACTTCCGGCGCAACTTATGGAGGGCGTGGCGATTATTATTTCGCCGCTTATTGCTCTAATGAAAAATCAGGTTGATGCAATGCGTGTTTTCAGCGAAGAAAACGGCGTAGCGCACTTTCTTAATTCGTCTTTGAACAAACAGCAAATTGAAGATGTAAAAGAAGATATTTTGTCGGGTAAAACAAAATTGCTTTATGTTGCTCCCGAATCATTGACCAAAGATGAAAATGTTGATTTTCTAAAGAATATAAAAATTTCGTTTTATGCTGTTGATGAGGCACATTGTATTTCGGAGTGGGGACACGATTTTCGCCCCGAATACCGCCGTATTCGTCCGATTATAAACAGAATAGGTGCGGCACCATTAATGGCTCTTACTGCTACGGCAACGCCAAAAGTGCAGCACGATATTCAAAAAACGCTTGAAATGACTAATGCAACGGTGTTTAAGTCATCTTTCAATCGTCCAAATCTTTATTACGAAGTTCGCCAAAAAGACAGTGATATTGACAAGGAAATTATTAAATTTATCAAGCAACAAGCGGGAAAATCGGGTATTATTTATTGTTTAAGCAGAAAAAAAGTTACCGATTTAGCAGAATTATTGAACATAAACGGAGTTGCTGCTTTGCCATACCACGCAGGAATGGAAGCGCAGCAACGCACTGAAAATCAAGATAGTTTTTTGATGGAAAAAGTTAATGTTATTGTTGCTACAATCGCTTTTGGAATGGGAATAGACAAGCCCGATGTGCGCTTTGTTATTCATTATGATATTCCGAAAAGTTTGGAGGGGTATTATCAGGAAACAGGACGTTCCGGACGGGACGGCGGAGAAGGGCAGTGCATTGCTTTTTACAGCCGAAAAGATTTACAGAAATTAGAAAAATTTATGCAAGGAAAACCAATATCAGAACAGGAAATTGGCAAACAACTACTTAACGAGACCGCTGCATACGCCGAAAGTTCTATTTGCAGACGGCAACTTTTGCTGCACTATTTTGGCGAGGAGTATAACGAACATAATTGCGGAAATTGCGACAACTGCCTGCATCCGAAAATTCAGGTTGAGGGAAAGGAATTATTATGTACAGTGCTGGAAACCATTGATGCCGTTGGTGAAAAATTTAAGGCAGATGTTATAATTGATATTTTGATTGGAAAGGAAAATACAGATACTACGGCGTATAATTTTGAAAAATTGGAAATGTACGGCACAATAAAAGATGATGAAGCCGACTTGCTTAATCCTGTTATAAGGCAGGCGATGATTAGCGGTTATATTGCAAAAGGAATAGAAAATTACGGTGTTCTTAAAATCACAAAAAGTGGTAGAGAATTTCTTGAAAATCCTGTTAAATTTATGATTAGCAAGGATATAGAATATTCCGATGACAGTGAAGCAGTGCCTCGCGGTGGCGGAACAAGTGCTGCAGACCCCGAACTTTTCTCTATTTTAAAGGACTTAAGAAAGAAATATTCCAAAAAACTTGGTTTGCCACCGTTTGCTATCTTTCAAGACCCTTCGCTTGAGGCAATGAGTACTACATATCCAATCACCATTGAAGAGTTGCAAAATACGTTAGGCGTTGGCGTTGGGCGTGCTCAAAAATTTGGTCAGGAGTTTGTTGATGTAATAAAAAGATATGTGGAAGAAAATGAGGTTATTCGTCCTGAGGACTTGCGCGTTAGAACGGTAGCAAATAAATCGAAGTTGAAAATAGAGATAATTATGGCTATTGATAGAAAGGTTGCTCTTGACGACTTGGCAATTTCCAAAGGGCTGGATTTCAACGAGTTGCTTGATGAGGTTGATGCTATTGTATTTTCCGGCACAAAAATAAATATTGACTATTTTTTGAATGAAGTAATGGACAAAGAGCATATAGAGGATATAATGGACTATTTTAAACACGAAGCAAAATCGGAGGATATTGATGATGCTTTAGAATATCTCGGCGATGACGAATTTAAGCGGGAAGAAGTACGCTTGGTAAGAATAAAATTTTTGTCCGAAATAGGAAATTAATGGTTATCTGTTTAACTCTTTTATTGCCTCTGTACTTTGCTGACGCTGGATTGCAGTGCCAGCGGAAAAAAATTATTTATTAATCTAAAAAATTAAAAAAATATGAAAAAACTCAGTATTATTTTAGTGGTAGCACTCTTGGCTACTATCGGCTTCTCCGCTTGTGGAAACAAGTCCCTCAAAGGCACATCTTGGAAATCAGATGTACAAAGTACTCCAGGTGTAACAACGTATTCAATTTTTAATTTCACAACCAACACTGATTGTGAAGGAATCTATTATTGGAACAATGAAGTAGATGGTACCGCTAATGGTACTTATACCTACAATCATCCAAATGTAACAATCGATTTGGGTTTTGACGCACACTTCACAGGTACTGTTGATGGTAAAAAAATGACATTGTTGCACGAAGATGGAGTTACAATTATTCTTACCAAACAATAATCTCTGTTTGAGCGATTCTGTAACCTACTTTAAATTTTCACAGGTACAAGATTTTGTGTTTTATGCCTGTGGATTTAAAAGAAAAAATATGAAAAAATTAGTAATTTTATGTATATTAGCATTGTGTTTTTATTCTTGTGTATTTGATACTGTAAGAAGGATTACTATAAAATATATCTAACTCTGACGTTATTGTATGTTATACTTGCACTGACACTGACACTTTGTTTACAGAAGCAAATGATAGCGTATGGAAATTGCATTATAAAATACCACGCAATTATGAAACGATGTTTGCACCACATCCGCCATTTGTATATTATAATTATAGAGATGTTTTAAAAAAAGATAGCACAAGAAACATTAGTTTTGTATATAAGTATAATATTGCAAAATCTTGTAAAGATAGTTTAATACGTTTTTTCTTTATTAACGATACTATATTTTATAAAAATTCGTTAGATACTATTGGCAAATATCATTTATACGAAAAGAAAATGATATTCTCTGATGAAGATTTGGAAAAAATGAATTATACTATTGAGTATAAGTAACTAACCCCTGCTAACGCCGATTTGTGCAACAAGCACTGCAAACCAGCGTAAAGATAAAAATTTTAAACAAACGGCTTTTATGCAAAAACATAAGAGCCGTTTTTTAATGAGGTAATGAGGTATTATGTGTGTGCTAACTTATTGCTACTGAGGTTATTTTGTAATAAAATTAGGTAAAAATGAGGTTTTTAACTCTTAACTTTTAGTTATTAGCTCTTAGTTCTTAACTCTTAACTTTTAGTTTTTAACTTTTAGTTTATCAAACGTTTTTATCCCGCCGAAGTAATATTTCCAAAGAATTAATCCTTTTAACATTCCGATTGGGTGCTGGTTTTGGGTTAATGATAGATTTTTTTGTCGGTCAGAATAAAACTCTTTGCGCATTTTTTTGAAATCGCTTCTCGCTTTAAAAACCTGTTTTGCATTCTCTTTTTTTCCTTGTAAAAACAGATTTAAAGCAGCAAAAATATCTAAAAAAAATCTAATAAAAAATACTTTTTTTAGTTGATTTTGCGGAATATTCTTGTAGAGTAAAAGCAGATTATTTCTAAAATTCAGATATGTTTTCATTGGACTTTCGGCGTTCAAAGTGCCGCCGCCAACGTGAAAAACCACGCTTTGAGGCACGCAAACAATGCTTTTGCCACGCGCTTTGAGCCGCCAGCAAAGGTCAATCTCTTCCTGATGAGCAAAAAATCTTCCGTCAAGTCCGCCCGCTTGCCAAAAATCCTCTGAGCGTACCATCAAACAGGCACCTGTTGCCCAAAAAATTTCCGCAACATCTTCATATTGAGCGTTGTCCGTTTCCAAAGTGCCCAAAATTCTGCCTCTGCAAAATGGGTAGCCGTATTCGTCAATAAAACCGCCGCAAGCACCTGCATACTCAAATTTTTCGCTATTGTAATAACTGCGAATTTTCGGCTGGCAGGCAGCAACATTCGGGTTATTCTTCATAAAATCAGTCAAAAATTTCAGCCAGTTTTCCGTTACCTGCACATCAGAATTGAGCAGCACAAAATATTCTGACGACAAATTTTTCAAAGCCAAATTATACCCCTCTGCAAAACCGTAATTTTTTGCAAAACAGATTAATTTAACATTTGGGAAATTGGTTTTAAGAAAATCAACCGAGCCGTCTGTTGAGCCATTGTCTGCCACAACTATCTCTGCATCGGGCGAATAGCGCACCACATCGGGCAAAAATTGCTCCAAATAATTTTTACCATTATAATTTAATATAACAACTGATACCATATTTACGATTTACGATTTACAATTTACGATTTTTTTAGAACAAAGAACAAAGAGCAAGGAACAAAGACAATATGATTTATGATTTACGATTTTAGATTGAGTTTTTTGTTAATGGCACTCACAAAAATACCAACCTGTCATTGCGGCGCAAGCCGCAATCGATTGAAAATTAAGCGATTGCGGGTCTGTCATTGCGGACTACGATTCGCAACCGCAATGACAAAATGAATTATTTGAAGCCCCCATATAAATATTTATACATTAGTTTATTTGCAGTGTTACAATCCATAACAATTCATAACTATCCATAACAATCCATAACTATTCATAGCAATCCATAACTATAAATAACTATAAATAACTATAAATAACTATAAATAACTATAAATAACTGTTTTTCTGTCTTTTT
>Ga0209628_10000233_pt1 | contig 33068 bp, 31 predicted proteins | sample TergutCu122P4_FD_187285 | JGI IMG/M metagenome (GOLD analysis project Ga0209628, IMG submission 187285) | Cubitermes ugandensis P4 segment gut microbial communities from Kakamega Forest, Kenya - Cu122 P4 (SPAdes) (version 2) | ecosystem: Host-associated > Arthropoda: Insects > Digestive system...
GATCTATGGTTTCGTCTGAAATGGCGACGCCGCTGGCAGCGGCGGCAGGCGTTGAAGCCGTGCCGGAAGCGGTGGACGGACGATCGCCAGCGCAGCCTGTCAGGGTGAGCAGGCCGAGGGTGACGAAAATGACACTGAGGCGGTTCGGAAAAAATTTCATCAGGATTCCTTTTTATGAGACGTGGCGCCGATTCCGGCGCTCATCGGGATAAGACGGAACGTACCGGGGAAAAAACAGGACTGTACCGCAGTTGTTCCCGCACTGTACGGCAAAAATGACAAAAACGCGAAACATGCGTGTCATGCCGGCGGGACGCGTCATTGATTGGCGTTGTCCTCGATCAGGTGTTTCGACAGGTATAGCCCCTGAGCGAGCGCGAACACGAAAACCAGCGCCGTACAGCCGAAAAGCTTGAAATTGACCCAGGCTTCTTCCGAGAAGTTGAAGGCCACATAGAGGTTGAGGCCGCCAAGTATGATAAAAAACAATGCCCAGGCCAGGTTGAGGCGCTGCCATATCGGATCGGGGAGATGTATCTGGCCTTCGAGCATGCGCCGGATGAGATTGCGGCGGAAAATCATGTCCGAACAGAGCAGAACCAGACCGAACAGCCAGTAAAGCGCGGTGGGTTTCCACTGAATGAAGGCAGGGTTGTGGAACGCGAGCGTGGCGCCGCCGAGAATGGCGATGACGATCAGGCTGATCCACAACATGCGATCGACTTTGCCGTGTCTGAGCCAGACGATGCCGATTTGCAACGCTGTGGCGACGATGGTGATGAACGTGGCAATCAGGATGGGCGCCTGGCTGGCGGGAATGTCTGAGCCCAGCCAGTGCGTGACCAAGGCATGCGCCTCATCCGGGAAAAAACCGGAGATTTTGTAGGCGGCAAAAAAGAAAATGACCGGCAGCAGATCGAAAAGAATTTTCATGGGCGAAGATTATACGGAGTTGCTACGGTTCCGTGAGCGCTTCGGAAACCGAAAATTATTCGCCGGACCTCAAACGCGCCTCGCCCGATGCTTCGTCAGCAATTTCCTGTTGCAACGCCAGCGTCCAGGACAATGCGTCCATGTAGCAGGCCGACGCCTGTTCGGGATGGATGCCGCAGGCTTGGGCGGCGGAAACGATGCAATCCGTGTCCATGCTCTCGCATGCCCGCGCCAGCGCCAGCGTTGCGGCATAGATGCCCTGGTTGTGGAGAATGGCATTGTGGATGTTGTCGTCGATGGACAGGGTCTCCAGTGCATGTTCTATCGGTTGTTGCAGGATGACGTCGATCAGCGACAGGAGTCCGGTGAGAAAGATCGCTTCGCGTTCGGACACTGGCCGGGAAATGGAAATCAATTCCATGAAACGCGCCCGAACGAGCGCCGTTTCGAGCACGGCTGCGGCGCGCGGCTGGTTACGATTACTGGAGCAGATCATCAGCGTGAGCCAGCGTTGCAGCGGCGCGCGTCCCAGCAGGGTGACGGCGTGTTTGATCGAGGTGATGCGTTCCCGCAGGCCATTGGCGGCCGAGTTGATGTAGCGCAGCAGGCGCAGGGTGATGGCTGCATCCTGCTTGAAAATGGAAACGATCTCGTCTGTCTCGGCATCATGCTGGAGTTTTTTCAGCAACGTGACCAGATGGGTGAAGCTGGGGCCGAGATCGGCTTTTTGCCAGCGTTCGCGGCAGACGATGAAAGATCCTTGGAACAGGGTTGCCCCAATTTCGTGGCAGAAATTGAAATCCTCGATACTGGACAGGTCGTGCGCCAGAATCGACGCTTGTGGCGCTTTTCTGAAAATGAAGCTGATGAGCTTGTCCCCTTTTTCGATATCGACCTGGGAGCCTTGCAGTGAAACGAGATCCGCTTCCGCCAGCAGATGGAAATAGGCAGGCGTCGCCAACGGATCGGGGATGCCGATGCGATAGCCGAGTTTGCGTAATGCGCGCGCCCAAGTCAGCAGACTGTCCTGCGTGGGCGCGTTGGAATCCTGCATGGGTTTGAGGATGAAACAGGTATTGGCCGCCGGAAGCTGCGTCAAACAGGGATGACCAAGAAAGGAATCCGGAATTTCGATGAAGATGGAGCGCTGTCCGAGGTGCGGGAAAATGTTGGCCTGTACCAGGTTCCGGACCAGAATCTCGGAGTAAAGATGAAAAAAGCGACGGTTCTGGGTGCGGATCTGGGTAAGAGCGGTTTTCCGGAGCAGAAACTGGTATCCGGCGATTTTCTGCTGGCGATCGAGGACGGCTTCGCGGCAGATGATGGAGGTCTCGATATCCTCAAGGCTGGAGGCGTCTGCGGGTGGCGGTTGTAAGCATTCCTGCCGAGGCGGCGTGTCGGTGTCTGCGGAATCCAGGGTGAGGCTGTCGGCCTGCGCATCGCTTTTTTCAGGCGGCGACGAATGGTGGAACAGACGGCGGAACAGGCTTGTCAGCATGTTGGATACCTTGAGTACACACACGGGATTATAGGTATGGTTGCGCGGGGCCGTTGCGCCACAAACATACGGATAGCGGGAATTGTGCCCTCTTTGCGTGACTCAGTCGGCAACCGGCGGCATTCCGGCGCGCCGACGGATGCTGTTGAGGTAAGCAGTCCCGTCGGGTGATCCTTTGTCGCGTAGCGCCTTGAACATCGTCTCGCCCAGGCAGTCGAGGACATCGTGCATGGCGTTGTGGCGGTCGCTCCGAAGCCTGCATAGCGTCTCGAAAGCGATCCGGATACCGGGAGGCTGGTTGATCGAGAGTTGTTCTTCGATGGCCAGATGCAGCGACATGTGCAGGAAGGGATTGATTTGTCCGTCTTCAGGAGGGAACGCCCGTGTCATGGCATCCGGGCTGGCGAGCAGGCAGTGGTATTCGGGGTGTTCCAGCACGATACTCGCAACGATGGTTTCGAGCGCCGTAAGAACTTCCTGGGCCTGGTGCTTGCGCCAGGCTACTACGAAAAACTCTCGAACTTGCTCGCGGGTGGGGGTGAACATGCCTGGGGCGCATCGGGAAGAGGGTTTGAGGCGAGAACCTTGTGTGGTTTAACTTGTTTTGTCTGACCAACCGCACAGATCGTACACGCAACAGCTCTGGCAATGTGGTTTTTTTGCAGTGCACACATAACGTCCGTGCAATATTAACCAGTGATGCGCGTCGAGCAGGTAGTCGGCGGGCACGATCTTCATGAGCATGTCTTCGACTTCGCCGACGTCCTTGCCGGGCGCGAGTTCCGTGCGGTTGGCGACCCGGAAGACATGCCTGTCGACGGCCATGACCGGCTGGCGAAAGACGGCATTGAGCACGACGTTGGCGGTTTTGCGTCCTACGCCGGGCAGGGCTTCGAGCGCAGCGCGATCAGACGGCACTTCGCCCGCGTGACGTTCGATCAGCAGGCGGGAGAGTGCGATGACGTTCCTTGTCTTGGCGCGGAAAAAACCGATGGTTTTGATGTTTTCGGCCACTTTCTCCTCTCCCAGCGCAATCATCGCCTGCGGGGTCGGGGCCAAGGGGAACAGGCGGCGGGTTGCCACATTGACGCCCTTGTCGGTGGTTTGCGCCGAGAGCACGACCGCGACGAGAAGCTGGTAAGGGCTGCCGTATTCGAGCTCGATGCGCGGTTCCGGAGTGCGTTCTGCCAGACGGCGGAAGAATTCGTGTATCGCTTCTGGTTTCATGGTCGTTTCAGACAGAGGGCGGCTCTTTCACGAGCACGATGCAATCGAAGGGACAAGTTGGCAGGCACAATTCGCAACCCGTGCAATAACGGCTCACGACCGTGTGCATCTGCTTGGCTGCGCCGATGATTGCATCGACCGGGCAGGCCTCGATGCACAACGTACAACCGATGCAGCCTTGCTCAATGATGAATGCGACCGTTTTCAGCTTCTCGACAGCCAGTGGATTCTCCAATGACAAAGGCTCAGGCGGAAGTCGCCTGCACACATTCACGGACGAGACCTGGGCCGCGGAAGACAAGACCGCTCATCAACTGTACCAGCACTGCCCCGGCATCGAGTTTCGCGCGCGCGTCCGCGCCGTCGAGCACGCCTCCCGCCGCGATGATCGGCACTTCGCCCGCCAGTTCCTGCGCAAGTTGGCGCACCACGGCGGTCGAAGCCTCCGACAGGGGCGCCCCCGACAATCCTCCCTGCTGATCGGCGTGACGCAATCCCTCCACCTTGTCGCGGGCGAGCGTGGTATTGGTGGCGATCACGGCATCAATGCGGTGACGGCGCAGGGCGTCGGCAATATCCGAGATGCCGATTGAGTCGAGGTCGGGCGCGATCTTCAACGCCAGCGGCACAGTGCGGCCATGTTGCCCGGCCAGACGATGCTGAGCCTCCTTGAGGCGGACGAGCAACTGATCGAGTTCGGATGCGCCCTGCAACTGGCGCAGATTCTTCGTATTGGGCGATGAGATATTGATTGCCACATAGCTCGCCACTTCGTACACCCGCTCGAAGGCCGCGAGATAGTCATCGGTCGCGCGCTCCATCGGCGTGCCGACATTCTTGCCGATGTTGATGCCGAGAATGCCCTTGTATCTGGCCGCGCGCACATTGGCGACCAGCGCGTCGACCCCGTGGTTGTTGAAGCCCATGCGGTTGATGATGGCGCGCGCCTCCGGCAGTCGAAACAGACGCGGGCGCGGATTTCCCGGCTGCGCACGCGGCGTGACCGTGCCGATTTCAAGAAAACCGAAACCCATCAACGCCAATCCGTCGATGGCCTCGCCATTCTTGTCGAGTCCGGCGGCAAGCCCGATGCGGTTGGGGAAGGCGAGTCCCATGACCTCGACCGGGGTTGCCGCATGCGGCCGTCCGATGGGCAGCAGACGCCCTGCTGCATGCAGAGAGGTAATAGCGGCCTCGTGTGCGGTTTCCGGGTCGAACGAGAACAGGAGAGGGCGGATCAGATCGTAAAACATGGGGGTGATTGTAACGACTCATGCCTGAGGATGTGAGATGAATCTTATGTGTGCCCGTCTTTTATGTACCTTGTGTCATGACAAGTTTTAAATACAATAAAACGCTGGTTCGTGTGCCATTCATTGTATTCAAAGGCAACTGAATCCAGGGAAATACTGATAACGGGGTGATGCAAAATGAGCGATACCCGCGAATTGGTCATGCTGGTAGATGACAGTCTTGCCAATCTGATGACTGCCAAGGAGGCGCTGTCTGATGCGTACACGGTGATGACCGTTCCTTCAGCATCAAAGATGTTCGAATTATTGACGCGCTATGCGCCGAAACTGATTTTGCTGGATGTTGATATGCCTGAAATGAATGGATACGAGGCAATCAAAATTCTTAAAAGTCACCCGGAACTGAAGAATATTCCAGTCATTTTTCTCACGGCGATGAGTGATTCCGGTCACGAACTCCAAGGGTTAAATCTGGGCGCAATGGATTATATCATCAAGCCATTTTCAGCGCCTCTCCTGAAAAAACGAGTTGAAGTGCATATACTGGTAGAAAGGCAGAAAAAAGAATTACAGGATTACAACGAAAATTTACAACAAATGGTCGCTGTCAAAACGCAAACAATACTTAAATTACAAAATAAAGTTTTACAAGCAATGGCGGAATTGGTGGAAGGGCGGGACACTTTCACAGGGAATCATATTGAACGAACGCAGCGTTGTCTTGAAGTATTGCTAACCGCCATGCTTGAAACTGGTATCTACCGTGAACAAACAGCCGAATGGGATATTGATTTATTGCTTCAATCTTCTCAGTTGCATGATGTGGGAAAAATTGCTATTCGCGATAGTATTCTTAAAAAACCTGGCAAATTGACGGAAGAAGAATTTGAGGAAATGAAGGCGCATGTCACATATGGCGTCAAGTTCATAGAAAAACTGGAAGAGGATGAAGAGGATAGTCTCTTTTTGCAATATGCCAAAATTTTTGCTTATTATCATCACGAAAAATGGGATGGATCTGGCTATCCAAATAACCTCGCGGGAACGGATATTCCGCTGTTGGGGCAACTGATGTCAATCGTCGATGTTTATGAAGCCCTGGTTTCCGAACGCTGCTATAAACCGGCGTTCGATCATCAAACGTCGATCAATATTGTTTTGCAAGGAAGGGGAACGTATTTTGATCCAATTTTGATTGATTTGTTTGAACAGTGTTCAGAAAAGTTATGCAGACATATCAATATGCCTGGAAACGCATTCGGGTAGATCATTTCACTATTTGAGTACACACAATGAACGAAATAACTGTGAAGCCGGGTTTTGCCTCACCTGTCAGGCATTTTTTTGTTGTGAATCCCGTATGTTTTGACAGCCGCCAGAAAATGGAGGCGGTGATTGCAAGAGTGCACCGCTATTTCAATAATCCGGATCATTCACTGCAAAGCGGAACGTCAGATTATGCTGTTCATGTTTCGCGTTTTCCGCGTGATGCGATCGGTGCGATCCGGCGGTTTGCCGATGCTGTTCCAGCCGGTGTTTCGCTCAGGGTGTATGCTGTGGGAGGAAACGGTACATTATTCGACTGCCTGAATGGTGTCATAGGGCTGCCGAATGTGGAGCTGGGTGTCATTCCTTATGGAAATCAAAACGATTTCTGTCGCGCCTTCGGAAAAAAGAATTGGAGAATTTTTAATTCCCTGGAAATGCAGATTCATGCACCTTCTGTTCCAGTGGATGTCATGTATTGCGGCAGCAACTATGCTTTGAGTCATTGCCTGATCGGCATGGAACCGATAGCCGCTGCCAGCATCAGGAAAATAGAGGAACATACTTTTTTGAAACGTTTCAGGCAAATCATTTCCCCTGGTATGTTCGTCAACTACATGTGTTTAATAGGCGCAATGAATTTAAATCTCATCAGGCAAGATTACCGTTTATGGGTAGACGGCGAAAACTTTAGCGGGGTGCATCTTCTAATTCATATTCTGAACAGTCCCAGATTTGGAGATAGCCGATATTACCCATTTATAGATCCGACAGACGGTTACTTGGATATACTGGCGAGTGGCACTATGGGTGTACTGAAGATGTTCAAGGTGGCTAATAGAGTATTGAAAACATTGGGTGAGCTTAAATTGGACGATGAAGGAAATCAAGAAAAATATTCGGGTCTGGTTACATACAGGCGTGCAAAAAATATTTCAGTGGCTTCTGAGGGTTCGCTGATACTCAATTTGGACGGCGAGCTTTTTTATGACAAGTTTGTTGCGGTGGAAATAAGGCCCGCCGCGGTGCGTATCATCGCTCCGAATCTTGTGACAGAGGTGCACTCATGAACCTTAAAACCGACCCAGGAAACAGTTATTTTCACTGGGCGATCATTATGGCGGTGATCGGTAGTGTTATCGTTATACTGCTTCATATGGGATGGGTTGTTAGATCAAAAAATTATTCTATCCTTTTTATATCCATTGGTCTCTCCCTGGCAATGCTGCCGATCGTTATTCCCACGATCATGCGAATAAAGCGCTTGCTTGGTGATCGGGATGAAGGTGGGTATTACCGTGCAGCCAGTTTTTTTGCTTTTTTTGGCGTGATGGCTTTCCTCAGTATCCGATTGCCGCAGTATCTCGGGGTAGAACGCCTGGATAAAGCAATTCTTTTTGTTTTCATATGCTATCTGCTCGCTATCGTGATGGCGCTTTTGATGAGTTTTGTAAGAAACCTTGATTTCATGTCCTACGCGATTCCGCTGCTCATTTTTATGGTATTTGTTGTTGGTAACATATATCTGGATGATCATAGTTATTACTTGAGTATCAGTGTATGTATGTGCGGTATCGGTGCGATCTATTGCCGGTATAAATCGCTACTTTATCTTGTTATTACACTCAATGTCATTCTTTTTTTGTTGATGTTGAGTGATATTCCTATGCTTGGCGAGAATGTGCCCTATGATATCGGATGCATTACGTGGGGAATTTCCATTTTTGCCATGTTTCTGTTTCTATTACTGACACGCTTTGCTTCCGACAGAAATTTGCGTTCGACCCGGGCAGAAGATGCGTTTGGCGCATTGATGGCAAGCACGCCTGACATTATCGCCTTGGTAGACGAAATGAACTGTGTCACCTACATCAGCGAACCGATGGCAAAGCTGGCGCATGTCGAAAATGCAAAAATGGCCGTTGGGCGTCCATTGATAGATCTTTTTCATCAGATGGACATGAAATTGATGATCAGCAACATTTTTGAACATGATGATTTTTACGATGATACGGTAGAGATCAAGGAGAATGGCGAGACGTTCTATTTCAAAATCGTATCCAGTCTGTTCGCGAAAACAAAAGATGGCAAGCAAGGAAGATCCATTTTCATCAGTGATGTAACCCCATTGGTTGAAGCCAGATTGGAAGCAGAGCGTGTCAACCGGTCCAAGAGCATGTTCCTGGCCAAAATGTCCCACGAAATCCGTACTCCAATGAATGCAATCATTGGCATGAGTGAATTGATCTTGCGACAGAGCGATATATCCAGTTCTGTTCGTTCTTACGCGACGGACGTAAAGCACTCTGGGACGAGTTTGTTGACTATTGTCAATGACATTCTTGATTTTTCAAAAATAGAGTTCGGTAAATTTGAACTTGTGCCAGTGGAATACAAACTGGGCTCCTTGTTGAGCGATGTCATTACGATTACCAGGATGCGCTTGATGGATAGACCCATACGGTTTCATGTTTACGTTGACAGCTATTTGCCAAGTAAGCTGGTGGGTGATGAAACGCGTGTCCGTCAGATATTGCTGAATCTATTGTCCAATGCTGTGAAATATACAAGAAAAGGGCATATTTCCCTACATGTGGATGGAAAAGCAACAGAATCGGGTAAGTATGAAATTCGGTGCAAGATACAAGATACCGGAATCGGTATCAAAAAGGATGATACAAAAAATTTGTTCAACGAGTTTGTTCAGGTCAATGTTCTCGATCGAAAGGGTATAGAAGGCACGGGACTGGGGCTTGCAATTTCCCACAACCTCAGCCGAAAGATGGGGGGAGACATTGCGGTCGAAAGCAGGCATGGGAAGGGATCGGTTTTTACTGCCACGTTTTTGCAGGATGTTCGTCATTATCAACGTTTTGCGGAGGTTCTGGAGCCGGGCGGGAAGAGTGTTCTATTTTATGAACCGCGTCGGCAATATGCGGAAAATGTTTCCATGACTATTGAAAATCTGGATGTTTTTTGCCGGCGCGTACAATCTCATGAAGAGCTTGTCAATGAGCTCTCGAAACGTAAGTACGGTTTTATTTTCATGCCATGCCATTTGATGGCGGAAACGGTTGCCGAAGCGGAGCGGCTCGATCCCGGCGCCGTGCCGGTGGTTTTTGATGCGGAGCCTGGAGAGCGTCTGGTCATGCCCCATGTGCGCGCGCTGATCATGCCGGCTTATGCCCCTGCCGTTGCTGACATCCTGAATGGTCTGCCCGATGCGAGACATCGTGTTCACGCTGCCGAGGACAGAATCCGTTTCACTTTGCCGGAGGCGAAAGTTTTGATCGTGGATGATCTGGCGATCAATCTGCGGGTAGCGCAGGGACTCATGGCTATTTACGACATGCAGATCGACTGCGCCGAAAATGGGCCAGAAGCCATTGAAAAGGTGCAAGGAAAAAGGTACGACATTATTTTCATGGATCACATGATGCCGGGCATGGACGGCATAGAAGCAACTGCCGCTATCCGCGCATTGAAGGGCGTGTATTTCAGAAAAGTCCCTGTCATTGCGTTGACGGCCAATGCCATTTATGGAATGCGTGAGATGTTTCTTGAAAAGGGTTTCAATGACTTTCTTTCCAAGCCGATTGAAATTATCAAGTTGAATGAAATTTTGGAAAGATGGATTCCCAGGAAAAAACGTCGGGTCATATCGCCACGAGCGAACGCTGCCCGGGATGCTGCCGGGAGTTTTCCAACGATCGAAGGCGTGGAGACTTCCATCGGCCTGTCGCGCGTCGGCGGTTCCGAAGAACGCTACCAGAATCTTCTTGAAATGTTTCTGCGTGAAATGCGACAGCGTCTTGTGCTACTGGAAAAGCCAGCGTCTGACGATCTGAAGGCGTATACCACGCACGTTCATGCCATGAAAAGCGCCCTGGCCAGTATTGGCGCGCAGGCGCTGTCGGAATCGTCAAATCTGCTGGAAGCTGCCGGTCGCCGGGGTGACATCGTGTTCATCCATGAACATCTGGATGATTTTCGCGCCAGGTTGTCTGCTCTGTGCGAACGAATAGACAGGGCAATCACACGTTCCTGCGACGTGCACGGCAGGGAAGACGATCCGCGTTGGGATCAGGCAATTGCACGGTTGAAGGCAGCGTTGAAGGCAGAGAACATCGACGGAATGGATGAATCCCTGGCGATCTTGCAGGGCCTGCCGTTAGCGCCGGACCGGCAGGCCCTGGTCTCGAAAGTAGCTGAACTGATCCTGATCTCGGAATTCGGGCAAGCCTTGCAAATGATCGAAACGATGTGAACGCGGCGGGGAGAATCAGGTTGTTTTGCGGTTGATTGCCCGGTAGCCGATGTCCCGACGGCACTGCATGCCAGTGAAGGAAATCGACTCGATGAGTTCATAGGCCCGTTTCTGCGCAGCGCGAACATTGACGCCCAACGCCGTGACGCAAAGTACGCGCCCCCCCGCAGTGACGACCTTGCCGGTTTTGTTGAACGCGGTGCCAGCGTGGAAAACATGGGCATCCTCGCCGAAGGCGTTGTTGGGAGGCAACCCATTGATGATGTTACCCGTGCGCGGAACGCCCGGATATCTGGCGGAGGCCAGCACGACGCCGAGCGCAGCGTTGAGATCCCATTGGGCTTCGACCTTGTCGAGCTTGCCATCGACCGCATGTTCCAGGAGTTTCAGGAAGTCGGTTTTCAGACGCATCAGAATCGGCTGGGCTTCGGGGTCGCCCATGCGGCAGTTGAATTCCAGCGTTTTGATGCTGCCATCCTTGCCAATCATCAGACCGGCGTAAAGAAAGCCGGTGTATGGCATGCCTTCGAGCGCCATGCCCTTGACGGTCGGTTTGATGACTTCGCGCAGAATCTTGGCGTGGATGCTCGGCGTGACCGCAGGCGCTGGGGAGTACGCGCCCATGCCGCCGGTGTTCGGGCCGGTGTCGCCGTCGCCGATGCGCTTGTGATCCTGGCTGGAGGCAAGCGGCAGCACGTTTTTGCCATCGACCATGACGATGAAGCTGACCTCTTCGCCATCGAGAAATTCTTCGATCACGATCCGTGCACCGGCATCGCCGAGTTTGTTGTCGGCAAGCATGTCATCAATGGCTGTGCGCGCTTCTTTCAGCGTCTGGGCGACGACCACCCCTTTGCCTGCTGCAAGCCCGTCGGCCTTGATGACGATAGGCGCGCCCTGTTTTTCCACGTAAGCATGCGCGGCGGCAGCGTCCGTGAAAGTCTCGAATGCGGCAGTCGGTATGTTGTGCCGCACCATGAAACGCTTGGCGAAGTCCTTGGAGGATTCGAGCTGGGCGGCGGCCTTGGTGGGGCCGAATATCCTCAACCCCCGTGCACGGAAAATATCGACGATGCCAGCGGCCAGCGGCGCTTCGGGGCCGACGATGGTCAGGAGAACCTTGTTGGTTTCGGCAAAATCCGCGAGTTCCTGCGGATCGGTGATCGGCAGATTTTCCAGTTCGCGTTCAGCGGCAGTACCCGCGTTGCCGGGTGCAACGTAGATTTTTTGCAGGCCGCGCGTCCGCGCCAGACACCATGCAATGGCGTGCTCGCGTCCGCCGGAACCAATGACGAGAAGTTTCATGATTTTTTTCGTGTTTGGGGATGAAGAGGTCGGATGAAAAGCTCAGTGCCGGAAATGCCGGATGCCCGTGAAGACCATCGCCAGTCCGTGTTCATTGGCAGCGGCGATGACTTCTTCGTCGCGCACGGAACCGCCGGGCTGGATGACGGCGACCGCGCCCGCCGCAGCGAGGACGTCCACGCCATCACGGAAGGGGAAGAAGGCGTCCGACGCAACCACGGAACCCGCGAGTGAGAGCCCCGCATTGCCTGCCTTGATGCTGGCGATGCGGGTGGAGTCGACGCGGCTCATCTGGCCTGCGCCCACACCCAGGGTCATGCCCCCGCCGCAGAAAACGATGGCGTTGGATTTGACGAATTTCGCAACGCGCCAGGCAAAGAGGAGGTCGTTGATTTGCGCAGGCGTCGGCGTTTTTTGGGTGACCACTTTCAGGTTTTCCGGCGCAACGCTGAAGGCGTCCGGCGTCTGGGCGAGCAGGCCGCCGCCGACGCGCTTGAACTCCAGGGCGTGCTGGCCCGCGGCGAGAGGCACTTCCAGTACGCGCAGGTTTTGCTTGGTTTGCAGCAACGCCTTGGCGGCTGCGGTGAAGGCGGGGGCGATCAGCACTTCGACGAAATGCTTTCTTGCGTTCATGGCTTCCACTACGTCGGCGTCGACCGTGCCGTTGAAGGCGATGATGCCGCCGAAGGCAGAGGTGGAATCGGTCTGGAACGCTTTTTCGTAGGCGTCAAACAAATTGGGAGCGATGGCAACGCCACAGGGGTTGGCGTGTTTGACGATGACACAGGCGGGTTCCGGGAAGGTTTTGACACACTCCCAGGCCGCGTCGGAATCGGCGATGTTGTTGTAGGAGAGTTCCTTCCCCTGCAATTGCCGATAGGCGGCGATGCTGCCGGCAGGCGCTTGCGGCTCCCGGTAGAAAGCGGCTTCCTGATGCGGGTTTTCGCCATAGCGCAGGGTTTCCGCGCGGTCGAAGGCCAGTTGCAGGCGCTCGGGAAAAATCGCCGGGACCGGTGCGGGCGCTTGAGGGGTAGCCTCGATGCCTTCGGGTTCGCCGGTGAGCCAGTTGGCGATCATGCTGTCGTAACGGGCGGTGTGGGTAAAAGCCTTTTTGGCGAGATCGAAGCGGGTGGAAAGCGCCAGCGCGCCGCCGCCCGCCTGCATTTCCGCCAGGATAGGCGCGTAGTCCGACGGGTCGGTGACGATGGCGACCCCGGCGTAATTCTTGGCGGCGGAGCGCACCATTGTGGGGCCGCCGATGTCGATGTTTTCAATGGCCGCCTCCAGCGTGACACCGGGCTGCGCAATGGTTTCCCTGAACGGGTAGAGGTTGACGCACACGAGATCAATCATTGGAATGCCGTGCGCTTCCAGCGTCGCCATGTGCTCCGGCAGGTCGCGGCGGGCGAGAATGCCGCCGTGCACTTTCGGGTGCAGGGTTTTTACCCGGCCATCGAGCATTTCGGGAAACCCGGTGTAGTCGCCAATCTCAACGACGGCAAGGCCCGCATCCTTCAGGAGCCGGGCAGTGCCGCCGGTGGAGAGCAGTTTGACGCCGAGGGCGGCGAGTCCTTGAGCGAATTCGAGGACGCCTCGTTTATCGGAGACAGAAATCAGGGCTTGGGCGATTTTCATCTTGGGCAGCGAAAGAAAAAAACGATGAGCCTGTTCCGGGCATGACAGCCGGACAGGGCGGACTACAGCAGATCGTAATCGGTCAGTTTACGGCGCAAGGTATTGCGGTTGATGCCCAATAAGCTGGCAGCGGTGCTCTGGTTGCCGCTGGCGCGTTCGAGTACGAACTGGAGCAAGGATTTTTCGACGCATTTCATGACCATGTTATAGATCGGCATAGGTTTTTCGCCGTCGAGATCGTCGAAATACTGCTCCAGAGAACGCACTACGGCGTCGGCAATTCCATTGTTGCTGCAAGGGTTCATGCGGCTAGTTCCCGTAATGTTTCAGCGGCTCCGCTCATTGGGCGGAACAGGTTGTCTGTTTCAGCCAGGCGTCCAAAGAATTCGTCAACGGCGCCGCCCTGGGCGTCGGGATCGTCAAGCTGATTCATGGCATGCCGGAAGGCCGACGATCCAACAAAACCCCGGGTGTACCAGGCGATGTGTTTGCGTGCGATCTTCACGCCGGTTTCCACGCCGTAAAAGGCATGGATATCGGCCAGATGCGTGCGGCAGGTTTGGTGGATTTCGCTCACCGTTGGGGCGGGCAGGCGTTCGCCGGTCGAGAGGAAGTGTTCGATTTCGCGGAAAATCCAGGGACGTCCCTGGGCGGCGCGTCCGATCATCAGCCCGTCCGCGCCGGTATGGTCGAGAACGTAACGGGCTTTTTCGGGCGAATGAATATCGCCGTTGGCAATCACCGGGATGCCGACCTGACGGACGACTTCGGCGATGGTGTCGTATTCGGCTTCCCCCATGTATTGATCGGCACGGGTGCGGCCATGAACGGCGAGCGCGCGCACGCCGCAATCCTCGGCGATGCGGGCGACGGTGACGGCGTTTTTGCTGGTGCGGCTCCAGCCGGTGCGTATCTTGAGCGTGACCGGCGTCTCGGGCACGGCGCGCACCACGGCATTGAGAATGCGGGCAACGAGCGCCTCGTCCTGCATGAGCGCCGAGCCTGCCATCACGTTGCAGATTTTTTTGGCCGGGCACCCCATGTTGATGTCGATGATCTGCGCGCCACGTTCAGCGTTGTAACGTGCGGCTTCGGCCAGCATGGCGGGATCGGCCCCGGCGATCTGTACCGAAACCGGCCCCGGTTCTCCGGTGTGATCGGCGCGGCGACGGGTCTTGGCGCTGCCGTAGAGCAGCGAGTTGGAAGTCACCATTTCGGAAACCGCCAAGCCCGCACCCATGCGCTTGCACAGTATACGGAAAGGGCGATCGGTGACTCCGGCCATAGGGGCGACGAAGAGATTATTGCGCAGGGTAAAGCCGATGTACTGCATGGAAACGCACCGCAAGAGGGGCGCATATTCTACCCCATGCGCTCCGGGCGGGGTGAGCCGGGCAGGGATAAAAACCATCGGGGCCTGGATGTTTCCGTCCAGACCCCGATGATTTCAGACTGATTCTCGCCTGTGATACGGGTGTTGCGTTGCCATTCAGTGGTTGAGCATACCGCGCCGACGGCGAACCACGACGCCGACCAAGCCCAGACCTGCCAGCAGCATCGCGTAGGTTTCGGGTTCCGGGACTGCCGTGATCGAGAAACCGAACCAAATTTGATTCTGTTTACCCTCTAGTGTCTGAAAGCCCAAGCAGGATGTCAGGTCTTTGTTTATCGCGCTACATACGGCTGGATCAAGCTGTTGAATGGCGATGCTGCTGTCATTCTTGTTCTGGAAGTAGTCTACCCTGTATGTTACTCCCGCGTGGTCAAACAGCTTGTAATATCCGAAGTCGTCCTTGTAGAAATCGGTGAAGCTGGGATCTACGACAAACGCGAAAAGATCGTCGTCACAGTTACCCCAAGCGCAATCTTTTTTGCCGGTATTCGGCGTTTCGTAGAAATAGACCTGGAAATGGTCATCGAAAGTCTTTACGGTAACCCCGTCGACTTTCAGATCGATCGACACATTCATCACGGTTTCTGTGAGAGAGGAGACAGACGCGTAGATTGCGTTGTTGGTGTGCACGAACATGTTGACCACCTCGGCGTTGCCATTGGTGTCAATAGTTCCCTTTCCCTGCGGCTTGGTGATAATCAGGCTGCTCCGGGCATACCAAGGGTTGCTCGCGTATTGACCGTCCATAACATAACGGTTGGAGCTGGAGTCAAAACCAGCTTGATCGGAACCCCAGCTGAGTACGGTACTCGTCTTCCAGGCTTTCGATATAGGATCGGTGCTCTTGGTGAAATTGGTCTGACCTACATCCCAGGACATGTCGATCACATACTCCCAGGTGTCGACGACCGCCGCCTGCGCAACCGAAGCTGCACACGCCAGAACGCCGACGGCAAGCAGCTTGCGAATCATTTCCTTTTTCATGGTGAAACCTTCCTCCCCGTAAAAATACGTACACTCTGTGGGGATGTATAAGCATAAATCGAGCCAGGTTTTAATGTATTGATTTTTTTAAATAAATTTTTGTGTTACATAAAAAGTGTAAAAAAATCCGACTCATGAAGTGTCAAAAAGTCAACGGTTAAGACGTAAAAATTCGCTGTCTGAAGTGTAAAAACCTGACAACTGGTTCATGCCCCGACAGCTCGCCAGATACCCATGCGCTACATGTCTCGGCGGTTAAGTAAGAAGATACTTAAAATGTGTAAAAAGTCTCGACAGTGAGGTTCAAGCCCTTGCCAACTGCCTGAGCGCCTGCCGGATGCCCTCGGCGACTTCCACGTCTCCGGGGAGTTCTTTCATGGCGGCGCGCGCTTCCCGTTCGTTGTAGCCCAGGGCGAGCAGGGCATCGAGAATGTCGCCGCCGGAGGCTGACGCACCGGGACGGGAAGCCTGTTCCGGCGCGCCGGGGAAGGCGTCGAGCTTGCCGCGCAGTTCCAGGAGCAGACGTTCGGCGGTTTTTTTGCCGATGCCGGGGATTTTTACCAGTCGGCCGGTTTCCTGAAGGGCGACGGCCTGGGCCAGTTCGCCCACCGGCAGGCCGGAAAGTACCGCCAGGGCCATGCGCGCGCCGATGCCGGAAATTTTGATGAGTTGGCGGAAAACCGCGCGTTCCTCAAGGGTGGCGAAACCATAGAGGAAATGCCCGTCTTCGCGCACGGCGAAGTGGGTGTGGAGTCTCACCTTTTCGCCACAGGCGGGCAGATCGCAGAAGGTGCTCATCGGCACGTCGATTTCATAGCCGATGCCCCCGGTTTCGACGAGGATTTGCGGTGGTTTTTTTTCCAGCAGGATGCCTGAGATGCGCCCGATCATGATGGCCGCCCGAGAGGGGGTTGTTGTTTCAGTGTCGGGATTCTACTTCCACTGGGTGAAGGACAGGTTTTCGGTCAGCCAGTTTTCCAGTTCCTCCGGCGGCAGCGGGGGGGAGAACAGATTGCCCTGGACGATCTGGTAGCCCTGGGCCTTGAGCAGATTGCGCTGCGCCGAGTGTTCGACGCCTTCGGCGACGACCAGCAGGCCCATGCTGTCGCCAATGTGCATGACGGCGTTGGTCAGCGCCCGTGTGGATCGGTCGCGGTCGAGGTCGCGCACGAAGGATTGATCGAGCTTGAGCTCATTGACCGGGAGGTTGCGCAGGTAGGAGAGGCTGGAATAGCCGGTTCCGAAATCGTCGATCGACAACCGCACGCCGAGGGCGCGGATTTCGTTGATGGTGCGTATTGCGTTCGGATTGGTGTCCATCAACACGCCTTCGGTGATTTCGATCAGGAGTTCGCCGGGAAGCATGCCGTGGGAACGAAGAATGGCCTCAAGGTACTGCGGCAGCTTCAGGTTGTGAAAATCGAGGGGCGAGAGATTGACCGATACGGACGGAAGGGTGAGACCTTGCTGGCGCCAGTGCGCAAACTGGCGGCAGGCTTCGTTCAGTACCCACTGACTCAGGTAATTCATCAAGCCGCTTTTTTCGGCCAGCGGGATGAAACGGGACGGGGAAATGTGCCCGAGATTGGGATCGTTCCAGCGCGCAAGGGCTTCGATGCCATGCAGCCGATGGGTTTCGATGTTGACCTGCGGTTGATAGTAGAGCCTGAGGCGGTTGGTTTCGAGCGCCTCGCGCAGGCTTGATTCGAGCGCGAAACGCTCCTTGGCGAGTTGGTTCAACTGACCGCTGAAGAAGCTGAAACAGCCACGGCCTTTTTGCTTGGCCTGATACATGGCCATGTCGGCAGCATGAATCAGGGTATCCATGTCGCGTCCGTTTTCCGGAAACAGGCTGATGCCGATACTGGCCGCCGGAGACAGGGGAATGTCGCCGACCTGACATGGCTCGGAGAGCACGGCGAGCAGCCGCCCGGCAAGGTCGGTGGCGTGCATGCTGTCGCATTGGGTGAGGATGATGACGAATTCGTCTCCCGAGTAACGGCAGAGAATGTCGACTTCGCGTATTGCTTCGCGCAGGCGTCCGGCGACGATGCACAACAGCGCATCCCCGGCCGGATGCCCAAGAGAGTCGTTGACCTGCTTGAAATGGTCGACGTCGATGAACAAGACCGCCAGTTTCGTATTGTCGCGGGTGGCTTGCGCGATGGCCTGATTGGCATGAATGTACAACAGGCTGCGGTTGGGCAGGTTGGTCAGGCTGTCGTAAAAGGCCAGTTGATGGACGCGCGCGCGTGTTTCCGCCTGTTCCATCGCCAGCGCGCACAGGGATGTCGCAACTTCGGCCAGTTGCGCGTGCAATTTGTTGGGTCGCCGACATACGCGGTAGTAAAAGGCCAGGATGCCGATCACGCGGCCATCACGCGCCTTGACCGGAATCGCCCAGCACGCCTTGTAGCCCAGTTTCAGTGTTTCATGTTTACCGACCGTCCAGTTGGGATCGTTCTCGATGTCCCTGACAAGCACGGTTTCGCCACGGAAAGCGGCGAGTCCCTGAGAGGAAGATTGCAGGCCGGGTTCGATGCCGTCGGTTTGACGGATGTATTTCGTCGGAAAACCTGGCGCGGCCAGCGTGCGCAAACGACCGTTGTTGAGCTGGGCGATGGCGACGGAGATTTCTGGCGCGATTCGGCCAATTTCCTGGCAGAGCAGGCTCAGAATTTCTGGCAGCGACTCCGTTTGCGCCATGACCTGGAGGACATGGTAGCGCAGCGCCTTGTGCACCTTGTGGAGCGTTACGTTCTTGGCAATGATCAGGTACAGGAGCTGGGGAGCTTCGATGCGTGAAACGGATATTTCGGCCCACACCCGCGTGTGATTGGGCCGCTCGATGGGTAGTTCCACGTGGTGACCAACGAGGAGCGAGATGCCGGACTGGCCCGGGAACTGGGTTTGTTGATCATCTTTCAGGGGAGGCATCAGGAGCGAGATGTTGGCACCCTGTACAGAGTCGCGCCTGCGTCCCCATAGTCGTTCGGCATTATTGTTGAAAAAAACGATTTCGTCATTTTCATTGACTATGATGATGGCGTTTTCTGCCTGTTCGAGAATCTGAGGATAAAACTGTTTTATTGACATATCGAACATGTTGCCAACCGTTTTGGATGGCAGCAGGATTGAATGGCCTTGACTGGGAGACTGTTGCCGGAACATGGTAATCAGCTTCTGCTTTTTTAGCTTGTCAGACGGTGACGATGTACCTGAAGAGAGACATATTTCATGTTTCGACCTCTGTTCAATCGCATTTGATCCGCTTCAGGATGAGGCGCGGTATCTGGTTGGATCGGCGATGTTCGCGGCCATGAAACCGGCGCGGCGCAGGCGGCATGCGTCGCAATGGTTACAGGCGGCTCCCTCGTCGTCTGCCTGGTAGCATGAAACGGTCAACCCGTAATCAACCCCCAAGGCGACTCCCTGTAAGATGATTTCAGCCTTGGAAAGTTCAATCAAAGGCGCGTGGATGGCGAGCGGCCGTCCTTCGATGCCCGCCTTGGTGGCAAGGTTGGCCATCGCTTGAAAGGCCGCAATGAATTCCGGTCGGCAATCGGGATAGCCGGAGTAGTCCACGGCGTTGACCCCGATGAAAATATCGCCCGCGCCAAGCGCCTCGGCCCAGGCCAGCGCCATCGACAGCATGACGGTATTGCGGGCGGGGACGTAGGTAATAGGGATGTCACCGGCCTCGCTCCTCTCCGGGATGGCGATGCCGGGATCGGTCAGGGCGGAGCCGCCGAACTGGCCGAGTTCGACATGCGCCAGACGATGTTCGTGCGCACCCAGTGCGAGGGCAACGCGGCGCGCGGCGGCAATCTCGGCGGCGTGGCGTTGGCCGTAGGCCACCGACAGGGCGTAACACTCAAAACCTTGCCGTTGTGCAAGCGCGAGGCAGGTTGCGGAATCGAGTCCTCCTGAAAGCAGGATGACGGCGCGTGATGGGGAGGGCATGTCTCTCTCCGTGATCCCCTCGATGAGCGGGAATCCAGAATATATATGTATATGCTTAAAATTGGAAACGCTCTAGCGTCCCCTGGTGTTTTGCCACAACACTTTGTGCAATTGGAGTTGGAAGCGCACCGGGAGGCGGTCACGCACGATCCATTCAGCCAGGCGCACGGGATCGAGTCGGTCGGCGGCTGGCGATAATAACACCGGACAGCGCTCCGTCAGGCGCAGGGATGAGATTTGTTGCCGCGCCCACAGGTAGTCGTCTTCATCGGCGAGTACGATTTTGATTTCGTCCCGTGCGTTCAGGAGCGGGATGTTCTCATAGAGGTTGCGTTCGGACTCGCCCGATCCGGGCGCCTTGAGGTCGACGATCCGGGAGACTCTCGGATCAATGCCGCCGACATCGAACGCGCCGCTGGTCTCCAGTGAGACCGAATAACCGGCATCGCACAGGGCAGAGAGCAGTGCCGGACAGGTTGCCTGGGCGAGCGGCTCGCCCCCTGTCACACAGACGTAATGCAGCGCGTATCCGGCGACATCGTCGAGGATCGTTTCCAGATCGAGGTTTTCTCCGCCGCGAAACGCGTATTCGGTGTCACACCAGGAGCAACGCAAGGGACAGCCGGTCAGACGCACGAATACCGTAGGCAGCCCCGCCCGCGTCGATTCCCCCTGCAGGGAGGCGAAAATTTCTGAAACGCGCAGTGTGTGGTATTCCCCGGAGGGCATCGTTCAACGTGCTGCCGAAGAGGAAAGATGTTGCTTGGCTGTTTGGGCCGCGTTGGACGAAGGATAGCGGTCAATCAGGGATTGCAGGGTTTGCCTGGCATTGCGCCGGTCGTTGATGGCAAGCTGACCATTGGCCAGGCCGAGCATGGCATCGGGCGCAACCGCGCTCTTGGGCCAGCGCCCGAGCACGGTGTTGAAATACTTGTTGGCGGCAGCAACATTCTTGGTTTGCAGGGCGGCGGTTCCAGCCCAGAAATAGGCTTCGGGCAGATTGCCGCTGTCCGGGTGGTTGCTGATGTAGGTATCGAGTTCGGTGAGCGCTTCAGCGGCGCGGCCCTCTTTCAGGAAGCCGAGCGCAGTCTCGTAACTGCCGCCGACGCGGGCGCTGGCGCCGCCTGCATCGCCCGTTTGGGCCGGAGCAGGATTCTGCGCTTTTGTTTCAAGCTGGCGCACCCGAGTGTCGAGGTCGAGGTAAAAATCGCGTTGCCGGGCCTTGAGCGACTCGATTTCGTTGAGCAACACCTCAAGTTGTCCACGCAGACGGGCAATCTCGGCGCGCGTTTCCTCGATCTGGTTGGCCAGCTCGAATTGACCATTGTTGATGGTATCGAGCCGGCCCTGTATCTCCTGTCTCAGGTCGTTGACCTGTTGCGGATGGGCTTGGGCATTGCTGCTAAACAGACCCATCTGCGCGGATCCGGCCAGGAAAAGCGCGGCAAATGCCGCCTTGGACAGGAGATGTTTCATTGCTTACCTTAAATAGACAAAGTCGCCTCGACGGTTCTCGGCCCAACACGATTCCGTGGACGCAGTGCAACGGGGCTGTTCCTTGCCCAGGCTGACCGCTTCCATCTGCGCATCGTTCACCCCCTGTAGCTTCAGGGCGCGACGCACGGCTTCGGCGCGCTTCTGGCCGAGAGCGAGATTGTACTCGCGGCTGCCGCGTTCGTCTGCATTGCCTTGAATGGTCACTCTGCGAGCAGGTTGCTGGGCCAGGAATCTGGCATGGGAGTCGATGACCGAGCGGCCATCGGCGCGAATGACGTAACTGTCGTAATCGAAGTAAACGCTGCTTCTGCTGGCGAGATCGGCGGGAAGGCCGCTGGCGTCCAGTCTTTTTGTGTCTACGGGTTTGACACTTGTCGCTGCGGTTTGTTGCGAATCTGCTGCATTATCGACTTCGGCAGTTTTGTCTGTGGAGGTTTCGCATGCGGCAAGCGCGAGGATGAGCAAGGAAGGAAACAACAGTTTTTTCATGGTGGCATCTCCGGTGGTGGGTAGAAGAACGGGTTGAAAAGGCTACTTTTGCAACGGACCCCAGGCAGGTTCCCGTACATCGGCGGCCTGTATTGAGAGACGCTGCTTGCCTTGGCCGTCGACGGATACTGCCGCCAACATGCCTTTGCCGCCGATCACGGTGGCATAGAGGATCATGTTGCTATTGGGGGCGAAAGTGGGCGATTCGTCGCGTGACGAATCAGTGAGAATCCTGGTCTGACGGCTGACCAGATCCATGACGGCAATCCGGAAGTGACCCTCGTTACGGGTCATGAACACCAGTTTCTTGCCGTCGGCGGAAGGGCGCGGGGTCACGTTGTAACTGCCTTCAAACGTGATGCGTTCGACGCCGCCGCCAGCCGCGTCGACCCGGTAGATTTGCGGGTCGCCGCTACGGTCAGAGGTGAAATAGATGGATCGCCCGTCGGATGACCATGCCGGTTCGGTGTCGATGCCGGGAGAGGTCATCAGGCGGGTTGCGCCGGAACCGTCGGCGTTGATCAGGTAGATTTGCGACAGTCCATCCTTGGTGAGCACCACGGCGAGCCGCTTGCCGTCCGGCGCCCAGGCAGGCGCGGAGTTGGAACCCTTGAAGTTGGCCAATATCCTTCGCTGACCGGTGGCGAGCGTGTGGACATAGATGACGGGTTTTCTGGCCTCGAACGAAACATAGGCAAGCTGTTGTCCGTCCGGCGACCATGTCGGCGAGATGATCGACTCGGGGGAGCGCAGCGCCGGTTGGGCGTTCATGCCGTCGGAGTCGGCGATGTGCAGTTCGTAGCGCTGGCTGTTCTTGACCACGTAGGCGATGCGGGTAGCGAAATACCCGGGAATGCCGGTAATTTTTTCGTAGATGTAGTCGGCGATCCGGTGGCCGCTCAGCCGATATTGCGCCGGTGACATTTGCAGCGCCATTCCGCCCAATTCGCCGCGGGTCGTATCGAAGAGGCGGAAGCGAATCTCATGGCGTCCGCCAGGCGCGGCCACGACCGAGGCGGCCACTACTGCGTCGGCACCGCGTGCAACCATCGCGGCGAGATCGGGAACTCTGGACTCTGGCAGCGCCATGGGGCCGATGTCGATGAGCTTGAACAGGCCGCTGCGTTCGAGATCGGCGCGCACGACCTCGGAGACGGAATTCGGCAGACTGGCTTCGTTCTCGAAAACCGGGACGATGATCGGGAAAGCGCGCCCGCCTGAGCCGAAGACAGTGATGTCAAGCGCGTCTTGTGCACGCGCGCCCACAGCCAGACAGGCCAGAAGAAGGGCGAACGCAAGGCGGAAAAGATTGTCAGAAATGACGTTTGGTCGGAAGAGGGGGAAGGCGTTACTCATGGCGCAATATGTTAAGAATGAAGGGATTATACATCGGAAATATGTATTTTGAACATGTCATGAGCCCAATTTCCGTCAGTTTCTTTCTTCAAGCGGATAAAAGGTGAAATCGAGCCTGCGGTTGAATATGGCAGGATTGTCAGGCGGCGGCAAAGGGTCGGATTTGCGGATTGCGCGCTCGACCGCTTCGTCAAGCGCGCGATTGCCCGAGGACTCCTTGAGTCTGACGTTGACAACCTGACCGCCTCTGCTGCCCATGATCTGCTCGATTTCAAACCTGAGCTTGGGGTTGCCGGACAGGTTGGGAGGGGCGACCAGATTTTGCCGAACCTTGGCGGCGATGGCTGCCCGGTAGGCGTCGAGTTCGCCCGGGTTGCCGGGATTGCCAGCGGCCTGTCGCCCTCCTCCCCCATCCAGGAGTTCGTTGACCTTTTTGGTATCTTCATTGCGCTTGATGGCTTGGTCGAGTTTTTGATCGAACAGTTTCCTGGTGTCGACCGGTTTGAGAGGTTGCTCGGGCTTCTTCGGTTCAGGTTTTTTTTCGGGTGGTTCAGGCTTTTTCTCCGGTTTTTTTTCCGGTTCCTTCTTCGTAGCGATTTCAGGCTTGGGCAGCGGCGCCTTGGGCGGCTCGGGGGCAGGCGGCGGAGTTTCGACCCTGGGCGGCGCTGGCGGGGGTGGAGGAGCAGGAGGGGCGGGGGCGGAAGGCGGGCCGACCAGCCCGACTTCAAGCGAACCTACGGGTTTGCTCTGCCAGTTGATCCCGAGAAACAGAAATACCACCAATCCGAGATGGACGACGATGGTCAGAACGAGCGACAGGAATCCTCGCGGCGGAGTTTGGGCAGGGCGGTGATCTGGTCGAAAATCGTTCATTTGCCCGCGTTGCTTGATTTCGTTTGCAGGCTGATCTTTTTTGCGCCCAATTCACGCGCGGCTTCAAGTACGTCGATGACTTTCTGATACGGTAATTCGTGATGCGCGGCGACGAGGATGGGCTGTTCAGTGTCAATCAGTTTTTTCAGTTCGCGCTGGAACTCGATATTGGAGAGCGGAATCGGCTTGTCGTTGACCGTGCGTTTCAGCGCAAGTTTTCCGTCCTTGGCAACTTCGATGATTGCAGCTTCCACGGGCGGCGCGACCAGCGGGCCTGCCGAGGGTACGTCGATGCTGCCGGACTGCATCATGGGAGAGGTCACCATGAAGATGACCAGCAACACCAGCATGACGTCGATGTAGGGAACGACGTTGATCTCGTTTTTCTGACGGCGTTGGCGCATGGCGGGAGCGTGATTTCAGCGCAGGTTGCGTTGGAGGATGTTGGAGAATTCTTCCATGAAGCTCTCGAAGCGAATACCGAGCCGGTCGATGTCATGAGCGAAACGGTTGTAGGCCACCACGGCGGGAATGGCCGCGAACAGACCGATTGCCGTGGCGATCAGCGCTTCGGCGATGCCGGGCGCAACGTGGGTCAACGTGGCCGCGCCGACGTTGGATAGCCCCCGAAAGGCGTTCATGATGCCCCATACCGTGCCGAACAGGCCGATGTAGGGCGAAACCGAGCCGACCGAGGCCAGGAAGGCGAGATGGGAATCGAGATCGTCGACCTCGCGCTGGTAGGTGGCGCGCATCGCGCGACGGGAGCCGTCGATGGTGGCACCGTGGTCATGGCTTTTGGCGCGCAACTTGGTGAATTCGCGGTATCCCGCCTCAAAGATGCGCTCCATGCCGCCGCTGCGGAACCGCCCGCCCGCCGCGGCCTGGTACATCTGGTCGAGATCGCCGCCGCTCCAGAAATCGCGCTCGAAGCGGTTGGCCTTGGATTGCGCGGAATTGATCTGGAACCATTTGCGGAATATCCAGTACCACGACATGAGAGAGAGCAGGACAAGCAGCCCCATGACCAGCTTGACGAGAAGGCTGGCCTGCATGACCAGGTTGATGATGGAAAGATCGTGGGTAATGCTCATCGGGAAGGAGGGGGTGAGAGTTGGTCGTGAAGCCGGGCGCGAACCGCATCCGGCCAGGGAACAGGGAGGCCCCTGCCGGGCGAAACGGGAACGATTTTGACTTCGGCGGTAAACAGCAGCTTGTTCTCGCGGAAGATACGCTGTGAGAATATCACACTAACATTTCGCAAGTCATGAATCGTGCTGACGATGGTCAGATCGTCGTCGAGACGGGCGGGGGCGAGATAATCGGCCTGTACGCTGCGCACAACGAAAACCGGGCCGCCTGCCGCAAGCATCTGTTGTTGCCCGATGCCGAGGGCGCGCAGCCACTCAGTGCGGGCGCGCTCGCAAAAACGCAGGTAGTTGGCGTAATACACGACGCCGGCTGCATCGGTATCTTCGTAGTAGATGCGCACGGGAAAGATAAAGGCCGACGATTGCGCGGCATTGCCGGGGAGGCGGGCAGAGGAGGGCGAATTCGTACACATCCCATTATTCTAACCGAGTCGTGCGCCGTCTGGCGCGTCTGTGTGTCATCGTTGAATATTACCTTTACAAAAGCAAAAAAATCTTGCGTATTGGCTCGATAAGAGTGGCTGCGAAACGTGACACAGAAGCGCGCTGCAAAAACGTATATCCGGTGCTATTCTTGATAAGCTATCTGTGCGCTAATATTCGGCGCAATTTGATTCTGACTGGTTTCCCAGCGTGGCTTTCAACCTCAACCCCTTCAAGAAGACTTCTTCAAACCAGCCGTCGCAGCCTGGGTTTTCCCATCCATCCGGCGCGGGCGGCGTTGCGCCTCAAAAACCCGATCTTTCCGCGCTCGATTTTTCCAATATCAGCCAGCAGGGCGCAATCGAAGTCACGGAAATTGCTACGGGCATCGGCGTGGTCTACGAGGAAGCGGCGGTGCTTTATGCCAACGGGAATGATCGTGACGCCGAACAGCTTCTCACGGCTGTTTTCGACGACCCCACGGCCACTGTAGGCGAAGGGCTCTGGATGATGCTGCTCGATCTCTACCGGCTGACCGGGCAGCGTGATCGGTTTGACGCCAGGGTGATCGACTATGCCCGTCGCTTCGAGCGTTCTCCTCCGGCCTGGGAAGATTTGTCGGTTCAGCCCGCGAAGCGGCGCACTGAAGCCGCCGCCCTGATCAATCTGCCTGCTGCGCTGACTGCGCAGACGGCGCAGCAACTCCAGCAGATTTGCGTGATTGGGCGCAAGAGCGGCACGCTTCGCGTCGACCTCGGGCGGGTACGCTCGATCGACGACCAGGGCTGTGCGCTGATCAGGCAGACATTGACGCAACTGGCTGCCGACCGGGTCAAGCTGACCATCTTCAATGCGACCAGACTCGTCGATCTGCTCTCGCCCAAGGTCAAACCCGGTCAGGCCGAGAACCGCGATTACTGGATGCTGATGCTGGAAGTGCTGAAATATACCGGCGAGAGTTCGCGTTTCGAGGATCTGGCGGTCGATTATGCGGTGACTTTCGAGGAATCTCCTCCGTCATGGGAGGCGAAGCAACCCCTGCCGGGCGAGGAACGCTCTGTTGCCGACGAAGGCTCTCGTGATTACGGTGAGGAAGAATTCTTTTTCGATGGCGAACTGACCGGGTCGAGCAGCGAGGCGATCCGCAAGCTCGACGAGTTTGCCTCCGCCCGGCAGGTGATTGCCGTCGATTGCGGTCAGTTGCGGCGGGTTGATTTCGTGGCGGCGGGCACCCTGTTCAATGCGCTCGCCTCGCTTCAGGCGCGTGGCAAGCTCGTTCAGTTGAACAGGGTCAACGCAATGGTCGCCGCGCTGATGCGGGTCATGAGCATTGATCAGGTGGCGCAGGTGATGCTGCGTGGCTAATGTTCGTGATGCGTCCTGCCAGATCCGGCAGGATTGTGCCGATACGGTATAATCTTTCCCCTTTTTTCGAACGCGCGGGCACTTCCCGAACACACCCATGGAACAATATCACGGCACGACCATCCTTTCGGTTCGGCGTGGACGCCGGGTCGCGCTTGGCGGCGATGGTCAGGTCACGCTTGGCAACATCGTCATCAAGGCATCCGCGCGCAAGGTGCGCACCCTCTTTGATGGGCGCATTCTCGCCGGTTTTGCAGGCGGTACGGCGGACGCCTTTACCCTGTTCGAGCGGTTTGAAGCCAAGCTCGAAAAGCATCAGGGCAACCTGATGCGCAGCGCGGTGGAACTTGCCAAGGACTGGCGCACCGACCGCATGTTGCGGCGGCTGGAAGCCATGCTTGCCGTGGCGGATCGTGAGCATTCGCTGGTGATTACCGGCAACGGCGATGTGCTCGAACCCGAACAGGGCATCGTTGCCATTGGCAGCGGCGGCCCTTATGCACAGGCTGCCGCGCGCGCGCTGCTCGAAAATACCGAACTGATGCCGAAGGAAATCGTCTCCAGGTCCCTGGAGATTGCTGCCGATCTGTGCATTTACACCAACCGGAATCACGTCATCGAGGAACTGGACGAATGAGTGAAGCCATGAGCCGGATGACTCCGGCGGAAATCGTCTCCGAACTCGACAAGCACATCGTCGGTCAGCACAAGGCCAAGCGGGTCGTGGCGGTTGCGTTGCGCAGCCGTTGGCGGCGCGCGCAGGTCGCCGAGCCGCTGCGTAGCGAGATCACCCCCAAGAATATCCTGATGATCGGCCCGACCGGCGTAGGCAAGACCGAAATTGCCCGCCGCCTCGCCCGCCTGACGCAAGCCCCGTTCATCAAGGTCGAAGCCACCAAGTTCACGGAAGTGGGCTATGTCGGGCGCGATGTAGACACGATCATCCGCGATCTGGCTGAAATCGCCGTCAAGGACGGGCGCGAGCGCGCCATGCGGCTCGTCCGGGATCGCGCGCTCGATGCCGCCGAAGATCGGGTGCTCGACGCGCTTCTGCCTCCGGTGCGCGAGCGCGTCGAGGACGACAGGGCGCAGGACGGCGGCACGCGGCAGAAATTCCGCAAAAAACTGCGCGAAGGCGAACTCGACGACAAGGAAATCGACCTCGAAGTCGCTTCCTCGTTCATGCACGCCGAGATTTTTGCTCCGCCGGGCATGGAAGAACTGACCCAGCAGATTCAGGGCATGTTTCAGAACATCGGGGGCAATAAAAAGAAAATGCGGCGACTGCGGATCGGTGAGGCCATGAGGCTCCTGACCGACGAAGAAGCTGCAAAACTCATCAACGACGATGAAATCAAAAGCGCAGCCCTGCGCGCGGTCGAGCAGAACGGCATCGTTTTTCTCGATGAAATCGACAAAATCGCTACGCGCGGCGAAACGCATGGCGCGGACGTCTCCCGCCAGGGCGTGCAGCGCGACCTGTTGCCGCTGGTCGAAGGCGCAACCGTCTCGACCAAATACGGCATGGTCAAGACCGATCACATTCTGTTCATTGCCAGTGGCGCGTTTCATCTCTCGCGCCCGAGCGACCTGATTCCCGAGTTGCAGGGACGTTTCCCGATCCGCGTCGAACTCGATTCACTGTCCGTCGAGGATTTCGAGCGCATCCTGACCAGCACCGATGCCTGCCTCACCCGCCAGTACGAAGCCCTGCTTGCCACGGACGGCGTAGCCCTGAATTTCACCGAAGATGGTATTCGCCGCCTGGCGGAGATTGCCTTTCAGGTCAATGAAAGAACCGAGAACATCGGCGCGCGCAGGCTCTACACGGTGATGGAAAGACTCCTCGAAGAAGTTTCTTTCGAGGCCGGCAATGGCAGGAGCGATGCCCTCACGGTCGACACCGCCTATGTCGACGCCCGTCTCGAAGGCGTGGCGGGCCGCGAAGATCTCGCCAGGTACGTGCTTTGAGAAAGCGGCGGGTGACAACGGGAGACAGTACAATGCACCCTCTCAATGCAGGGGATCGCCTTCAATGAAAACCACCTTTCTCGATTTTGAACAGCCGGTTGTCGAGCTGGAAGAGAAGATCGAGCAACTGCGCTTCGTGCAGAACGATTCCGCCGTAGATATTTCGGAAGAAATCTCCCGTCTGGAAAGCAAGAAGCAAAGCCTCACGCGCGATATCTACGCCAAACTCACGCCCTGGCAAATCGCCCAGGTGGCGCGCCATCCGCAACGCCCCTACACGCTGGACTACGCGCAGCACATCTTCACCGATTTCAACGAGTTGCACGGTGATCGCGTCTATGCCGACGATCACGCCATTGTCGGCGGGCTGGCCCGCTTCAATGGGCAGAGTTGCGTCGTCATCGGCCACCAGAAAGGGCGCGACACCAAGGAGAAAATTGCCCGCAACTTCGGCATGCCGCGCCCGGAAGGGTATCGAAAGGCGCTGCGTCTGATGAAACTGGCCGAGAAATTCCGTCTCCCCGTCTTTACCTTCATCGACACGCCCGGCGCCTATCCCGGCATCGGGGCCGAGGAGCGCGGCCAGTCCGAAGCCATCGGCCACAACCTCTATGCGATGGCTGAACTGCGCACCCCGATCATCTGCACCGTCATCGGCGAAGGCGGCTCGGGCGGGGCGCTTGCCATTGGCGTGGGCGACCAGATCATCATGCTGCAATACGCCACCTATTCGGTCATCTCGCCCGAGGGGTGCGCCTCCATCCTCTGGAAGAGCGCGGAAAAGGCCTCGATCGCTGCCGAGGCGATGGGCATTACCGCTGCGCGCCTCAAATCGCTCGGCCTCATCGACAAAGTGGTCAACGAGCCGGCAGGCGGCGCGCACCGGGATCACAAAGGCATGGCCAAAAGCCTGAAGAGCGCCCTGGCCGACGGCCTGCGGCAATGCTCGGGCCTCTCGCCCGACGAACTCATCGCGCAGCGCATGGAAAAACTCATGAGCTATGGCCGCTTCAAGGAGTTGGCTGCCTGAGGGCCATGGGCGCCGGGGCTTTGGCGACAACCGTATTTGACGCTGCTGCTGCGACGCTGGTCGCAGCGGGAGTCGGTTCCCGTCACCGGCTGTGTTGCGCGCTCTCGGGCGGAATCGACTCGGTCGTGCTGCTTGACGTTCTCCACGCCCTGCGTCCGCGCTTCGATGTCACGCTGGAAGCCGCGCACGTCCACCACGGACTCAATCCGGCGGCTGACGAATGGCAGGATTTCTGCGCCAGACTCTGCGACCGGTACGCCGTTCCCCTGCACGTATTCAGGGTCGACGTGCCCCGCGATCATCCGGGCGGGCTGGAAGAGGCCGCGCGTATCGCCCGCCATGCTGCGCTCTCCCGTGTTGATTGCGACTGGCTCGTCCTCGGGCACCATCGCGACGATCAGGCCGAAACCGTCCTTTTTCGTCTGTTGCGCGGCGCGGGAGTCCGGGGCACGGCGGCAATGGCGGCCATCGAACCTGCGGATGTCTCCAGAAAAACCGGGCGGCTACGCCCCCTGCTGGACGTCGCCCGGGAAGAAATCCTTGCCTATGCGCGCGAGAAAAATCTCGACTGGATCATCGACTCCAGCAATGACGATCCATGCTTTACCCGCAACGATCTGCGCCATCGCATCCTGCCTGCCATCGAAACCCGCTTCCCGGCAGCCCGTCTTACGCTGGCCCGTGCCGCGACGCACTTTCGCGAAGCCGCCGAATTGCTCGATGAACTTGCCCAGTTGGATGCCGAAGCGGCGACCCTTGAGGGCGGGGAGGGCAGGGTATTTGGTCGGGCCTTCCTGCTGGGTTTGAGTCCCGCGCGGCTTGCCAACCTGTTCCGGTGGGAACTCAAACGGCTTGGCGCGAGGCCGCCGACCACGGCCCGGCTTGCCGAAGCCATGCGCCAGTTGCGCACGGCCTCCGGGCCATTGTGCCTGCCGCTCGGAGATTTTGCGTGCCATAGCCGCCGGGGGCGCGTCTGGCTGGCTGAACGCCCTGCAACCCGTGAATAATGCACATTAGCACTCTCTTTAATGGAGTGCTAAAATGGGGGATGCGAGGAGGACACACACCCATGAATCAAGCTCTACCGTTTCCCGTTCCATGCACCGTTGGCAGCATTGACCAGTACATTGGCTCAGTCAATCGTCTGCCCATGCTCACCGAGCAGGAAGAGGTGGATCTGGCTACGCGCCTCAGGGAGCACGGCGATCTCGACGCAGCCCGGCAGTTGATCATGTCGCACCTGCGGCTGGTGGTGTCCATCGCGCGCGGCTATCTCGGCTATGGCTTGCCGCATGCCGATCTGATCCAGGAAGGCAACATCGGCTTGATGAAAGCGGTCAAACGGTTCGATCCCACGCGCGGCGTGCGGCTGGTGTCGTTTGCGATTCACTGGATCAAGGCCGAAATCCATGAATTCATCGTGCGCAACTGGCGGCTGGTGAAAATCGCTACCACCAAGGCGCAGCGCAAGCTTTTCTTCAACCTGCGCAGCATGAAGCAGGACGCCTCCACCCTGAACCGCGAGGAAGTGCACTCGATTGCCGCCCGTCTCGGCGTGAAGCCCGAAGAAGTGACCGAGATGGAAACCCGGCTCTGCGGGCGGGAAATTCCGCTGGAAGGCGGCAACGACGACGAGGACGAGCACTTCGCCCCTATCGCCTATCTGCCCGATCCGAACGCAGAACCTTCCTTTGTGCTCGAAGAAGCCCAGTATGCCCGTCTCCAGGACGAAGGCTTGCGGGAGGCGCTTGGCAGTCTCGATGAGCGCAGCCGCAACATCGTAGAGCGGCGCTGGCTCACCGAGAATGATGCGGCCACCCTGCACGAGCTTGCTTCCGAGTACGGCGTTTCCGCCGAACGCATTCGCCAGATCGAAGCGCGCGCCATGCAGAAGATGCGCGCCCTGCTGGCTCCGGCGCGTTGAGAGGGCTTTCAGCCTCATCAGATTCCCTTCCCTATGTGGGCCGCTTTGCCCCGACGCCAAGCGGCCCGTTGCATTTCGGCTCGCTCGTCGCTGCACTGGGTAGCGCGCTCGAAGCCCGTTCTCACGGCGGGCGCTGGCTCGTGCGCATCGAGGATGTCGACACTCCGCGCGCCGTGCCCGGCATGGCCGAGGCGATACTTGGCACGCTTGCGCGCTTCGGTTTCGAGTGGGACGGCGAAGTCCTGTGGCAGCGCCGCCGCGCCGGGATTTACGCGGAGGCGCTGGAACGGCTCAAGGCGGATGGATACGTTTTCCCCTGTGCCTGTTCGCGGCGTGAACTGGCGGAAGTGCCGGATTCCGCGCTCGCCCGCGACGGTTCCCTGCGTTATCCCGGCGCTTGCCGGAACGGCCTGCCGCCGGGGGTAAAGCCACGGGCATGGCGGGTCAGGGCGGAGGGAGTGATCCGGTTCGAGGATGCCATCCAGGGTTGGCAGGAAGAGGAACTCGCGCGCGATGTGGGGGATTACGTGGTGTTTCGCGCTGACGGGGTATTCGCCTATCAGCTTGCCGTGGTCGTCGACGATGCCGAACAGGGCGTGACCCATGTGGTGCGCGGGGCGGATCTTCTCGGCTCGACCGCGCGCCAGATTCATCTTCAAACGCTGCTCGGCCTGCCCGTTCCGGCTTACGCGCATTTGCCCGTGGCAACGAATGCCGCCGGGGAAAAACTCTCCAAGCAGACGCTGGCGCGGGCAATCGACGAGGACTCTCCCTCTCATGCGCTGGTCGCTGCGCTGAATTTTCTTGGACAGAATCCGCCCGATGGGTTGAGCGGCGCTTCGGTCGGGGAAGTGTGGGCGTGGGCGCTCGGCAATTGGGAGATGGGGCGCGTGCCGCGGGTTTTGCAGACGACTGCACCGGAATATTGCTGCGGGATATGAAAAAAAGATAAAATCCACGCGGGGCGGACGCAAAAATGCCCCGAATCGAGCGGGGCATTTTGCCAATCATCCCCCCGAAGGAGGTGATCGAGAGGTGAAACTCCCTACACGTTTGGGTCGTTTCAGACGATGCCTTATCAAGGCAATATTCATTATAGTAATGTTGCTCTGGTCTGGCAAGTGTCTGTAACCGCCTCTGTAGGGAACAAGTAATCTGTCCGTTCTTGTAGCAAATGATCTGTCCGGTTTCATTCTGTGCCCAAGGAGGTGCGGGATGAGGCGGGCAGAGTTGCTACAGGAGATACGGAAGATGCGATTTGAAGA